>JACCDO010879510.1_pt1 | contig 15275 bp, 13 predicted proteins | sample 7446101 | NCBI WGS metagenome assembly JACCDO01 (sample SAMN15323440, study PRJNA562643) | freshwater metagenome | isolation source: river surface water | place: USA:Blue River Watershed | collected 2017-08-16
AAGTTGCTCGGGCTCCTCAACGATGACGCAACCGAAGTCGGCAGCGTCCATGTCGGGCTCGTCTACGCGATCGACTTCGCGAACGACCGCGATGCAAACATCGCCGTGCGCGAGGTGTCCAAGATGGCCGGCGGGTTCCGGCACCTTGCCGACTTGGCCAACCTATGGCAAGATCCCGCGCGGTTCGAATCCTGGTCAAGGATGTTGTTCCAAGCCGGCGTAGCCCACCAAGTTGGAGGGCCCGGCCAACAAGCGGTTTCCCGGTCGCAGCAGCCAAAGGCGGCGCGCCCGGAAGGAGCAGAGAGGAATGAAAATGGCTGATCGCAACGCCACTCGCCCCACTCGTGAAGAGGTCTACGACCTCTTGATGAACGCCCGTCAAGCCGACTGGGTCAAGCTGTGCCTCGAAGACGGCCGCTCGATGTCGGGCGCCATCATCTTCAACGAGTTCAAGGGCACGGGTCGCCTCATCAACGTCGATGAGGAGATCAGCTTCGACTTCCGCGTCGACCAAGTCGTCGACGTGAAGCTCTGAGCGAGCCGGAGCGCCAACGCACCGACGCGCGACGTCGGTGACAAACTGCGGGCTGCCGATCCTGGCAGCCCGCGTTGCTTTCCGGCGGCGGGGTCGCGGCGATAGCTAGCGACCGAGGCCGACATGGTGTTCGCGACGCGGACGCCGACCCTTAGGTGCAGTTCGGGGGGCGAAGCTCGCCACGCGCCGCGTAGAAAAGTGCGCCGCCGGAGCTTGCACCCCGGCGGCGCGTGTTACCTAGGCTCACGTCGGAGTGCAGCAGCGAGGAGCAGCCTTGCTAGTCGATTCCGGGTCCAAGCCGGGACTGCTGCGGACCAGATTGCTCTGGCCATCCAAACGCGAGTTTCCAGATCCGAGCCGCCGAGGTGCCTAGTCCCGGCGGCTCGTGCTGTCGGCCCCTCCCAGGGTGCGACCGCCCAACACAGGCGCGCAAGGTAACGACGCTGCGCTCCCCCGCAAGCACTTTTTGACACTTGCCGCCACTACATCTGGGTGTGCGTTGCACGCACAACGACAAGGCTACGCAGCGACCACCGGGGTTCGTTCAAGCCCTCGCACCCGCCAGCGGCAGAGCCACTCGGAACGTCGTGCCTTCCCCCACGCGCGACTCGACTTCGATGCGCCCGTGATGCCGTTCCACGATGCCGTGGCTGATCGCAAGGCCAAGGCCCGTGCCCTTGTCGACGTCCTTCGTGGTGAAGAACGGATCGAAGATCTTCTGCACCAACTCTGCGGGGATGCCGGTGCCGTAATCCGAGATCGCCACGACGGCCGCTCCACTCTGGATGCTCCAGCCGATGCGCACGGACTTGCCCGCATCCGATGCATCCTTCGCGTTGAGCAAGATGTTGATCAACACCTGCAACAGATGGTTCTGGGATCCCTGCACCGACACGAACGGGCCGACGTCGACGACGAGATCGACCTGCGCCGTCCGGAACGGCACGCGCACGAGATCGACCGCCTCGCGCACGAGCTGGCCGATATCGACGCCGCGCAACTCAAACGGCGTCTCGCGCGAGAACGTCAGTAGGCCCGCCGTGATCTGGCCGATGCGCCGCGCGTGCTTCTCGACGACATCGAGTTCGGCAATCAGCGCGTCCTTGCCGTCGCCGTCCTCGATGCGGTAGCGCAGCACCTGCACCTTGTTGCGGATGACGCCGACCGGGTTGTTGATCTCGTGGCTCACGCCGGCCGCCAGCGTGCCGATCGAAGCGAGCTTCTCGCTGAGGGCCAAGTGGCGCCCCATGCGCACAATCTGGTCCTGGCCTGCGCGCAAGCGACGAAGCACCTGCGCAACGAAGTAGACCGAGAAGCCGATCGTCGTCGCGAACGAAAACAGCAGCAGCGACACCCCCATCCAATCGGCGGCCATCAGGTCCATGAGGCCGATCCCGAGCGGCCGATGCGGAAGCAGGCCGGAGCGTTCGCCAAACAGGAGCAACGAGACGAGCCCAACCGACAGCGCGCCGACGGCAAAGCCCGCGAACTCCGACAGCACGAGCGCCGCGATGAACGCGTGGAAGATGTAGAACGAGACCAGCGGGTTGGTCGCGCCGCCGGTGAAGTGCAGCAGCGCCGTGAGGATCACGAGATCGATCGTGATCTGCAGCAGCACGTGGCGGCGCACATTGCGCAGTGGCAGCCGAGACAACCGCGGCAAGAACAGCATGTAGACGCCATCGACGAGCGCGATCAGCGCGCCGAGGGAATACAGCGGCCATGGATTCTCGATGACCGCCAACGCATGCGTGGCCAGCGCGGTGAACCAAATCACGCCTGCTGCGGCAAACACGCGCAACCGATTGAACCACGCGATCTGCGTCAACAAGTCGCGCGTGCTCGCAGCTGCGTCGGCGACAAACAGGACGGGCGCGGGCTCAGCCATCAGCGTGGGCTCCCCATCGTCACTCGCGTTCGCGCGAGTCGTATTCGCTGCGCGTGTAGGCCAAGAGCCCGAGCGCGAGCGCCACGGCGACGAACACCGACAAGTCGAACAACGGCTCGCCGATCAGCTCTGCTTTGAAGTTGCGCTCCGCTGGCCACAGCGCGCGCTGCAGGTTGTCGCCGAGGTCCACGCGATCGAACACGAAGCGCCGCACGGGATCGGCGATCGTCGCATGGCGAATGCCGGCCTTGGCCGGGAGGTTGGCGAGAAACAGCTGGCCAAACACAATGAACGCGGCCGACCAGACGAGAGGGCGACGGAACCACGCGCCGAAGAACCCCGCAACCATCGCATAGGCGATGCTCAGCAGGGAGCACGCGCCGATGAGCACCCAGAACAGGTTCCACTCGAGCCCGTCCGCCCACATGTCCCCATGCAGCGAGCCTGCAAAGAACACGAGTGCGATGCCCAACGCATGCATCGCAAACGACAACGCTGCGACCGCGAGGCACTTCCCTAGGTAGATCGCCCACCGCGGAACGGGTCGCAAGAACAAGTACTGGAACGTGCGATCCTCGACGTCGCCGTGCACAGCGTGCACGCCGAAGTACATCGTGGTCCACGGCAACAGCACGTTGGCCACGATCCACCACGACACCACTGCGAACAGCTTGCGGCCGCTCAGTGAGCTGGGCGGGTCCATGCCGACGAGGAACACGAGCGCGGCAGCTGCGGCCATCGCGAACGGCAGCAACCGGTACAGCCGGTTCTGCAATTGCAGCATCGCGGTCTGGCGCGCGATCTCGAGCACAGTGCGAATGGGTCCCATGGATCAGCCCACCAGATAGCCGAACACCGAGGCCAATGAATCATCGAGCGGTCGCACCTCGTGCACGAGGCCGCTCGGTTCGGCGCCGATCGCCGTCAATGCACCGTAGAAGCCAGGCTCGCCGTTCAGCGAGACGTCGACTCCGTCCTGCGCGAGTTCGATGCCAAGCACCTGGCGCAGCGCGAGCAAACGACTGCCCAATGCGCGCGGCTCCTTGGTCGCGATGCGCACCCTGTGCGGCTGTTCGCTCAGTTGTCCGCGCAGTTCGCTCACCGGGCCTTCCGCGACGAGGCGGCCTTGATGCACGAGCGCCACGCGATCGACGATCGCCTCCAGTTCGTGCAGCACATGGCTGCTCACGAGCACGCCGAGGCCCGACTTGCCGAGCTGTTGAATGCGCTCCGACACCTCGTGCCGCGCGATGGGATCCAATCCCGTCATGGGCTCGTCGAGCAGCAGCGCGCGCGGACGGTGCGCCAACGCCTGCGCAAGGCGAACGCGCTGGCGCATGCCCTTGCTGTATTCGCGAATTGGCCGATGCATGTGCGCGCCGAGGCCCAACTCATCGAGAGTCTCGCCCGCGCGCGCACGCGCAGCCGACGCGGAGTAGCCATGCAGGCGCAGCATCCACGACACGAACTGCCGTCCGCTGCACCGGTCGTAGAGCTTCTCGATGTCGGGCGAGAACCCGAGCGCGGCGTTGGCGTCGCGCGAGCCTGCGACCGCGCCGCAGATGCGCACTTCGCCGAGGCTCGGATCAAGAAGTCCGCCCGCGAGCTTCATCAACGTCGACTTGCCGGCGCCATTGCGGCCGACGAGGCCAACGACTTCGGCGCCAACCGACAAGGACACGTCCATCAGCGCGGACACTTGTCCATACCACTTGCTGACGGACTGGTAGCTGACCAGCACGTCTCCGCGCGTCGCTGCGCTCATTGGATCGCCTCCGTCACGCGCAACCGGCGCATCGCCAAGAACCCAAGCGACACGAACAGCGCGCCGAGCAACGTCAGGGATCCCTGCAAGCTCGCGCCGCGGTCAGGAACGTCCGCGATCGCGCGCGCCACCGTCGCGGCTGCATCCCAAACGCTCGCGGAGTGGCTCTTGTTGCCGGGCGTCAGTTCACGCAGCACCTGCTCGACCGCGAAGCTGCCGCCGAGCACGAGGCACCACAGAATGGTCGCAAGGTTGGCGGACGCGCTGACCGCAGACACCATCACGCACAACATCGTCAAGATCGAAATGAACGCCAGCAGCGCGAGCATCGCGCGCGGCATGAAGCCGATCGTCTCCTGCAGATAGCCCCAATCCTCGGCGAACAGCACGCCGGTGAGCCACAGCAACAACGCGCCGCCAACCGTGACCATCCCCGCAAGTTGCAGCGATCCAATCCACTTGCCGAGGAAGTAGCCGCGCGGCGAGATGCCTCGCGTCCAGTACAGCTCTAGCGCGTTCGTCGCGCGGTCCTTCGCAATCGCGCGCGCCGTCGCCATCGCGGTCAGCACGAGGAAGAAGAAGAAGCCCTGCTCCATCGACACGACCTGCTCGACATAGAACTCGATGTAGGTCGGGATCCACATGCGCATCGCGGGCGGCACATTCTCAGCCGCATCGCGCATGCGACCCGCGAACGGCAACAACCCCATGTAGCCGAGCATGATGACGAGCCGCACGAACACCGGGAGCACGCAGAACATGAAGAGCCCGATGCCCCACTTGCTGCGGAACAGCGCGTTGCGCTCCATCCGCACAAGCGGCGACAGCCGCTGCCACGCGCTGGTCGGCGCATACGGCTTGGGCCGGTAGTCGAGTCCGTAGACAGTCATTGCTTCGCCTCCTCGCCGCGCACTGCGCCCAAGAACACTTCTTCCAGCGAGCGTCGATGCGGCACAAGTTCGCGCAACACACCATTGCGCTCGCGGACGAGAGCGAACAGCGCCTGTGGCTCTGCGTCGCCTTCGAGGAGCGCCTCAAAGCTGCCCGCGCCTTGCGACTCGATGCGCATTCCAGGCATCGGTTGCGACGGCAAGTCCAACGTGGCCGGCTCGACTTGCAGATGGAACCGACGCTCCGACGCGCGACACAGGTCTTCGATGCGACCCTGCGCGACGACGCGGCCCTTCTCAAGCACGACCGCTGCATCGCAGACGGCTTCGACGTCTTGCAGGATGTGCGTCGACAGCACCACGGACTTGCCGAGCTTGTGCGCGAGGCGGTGCACGAGGCGCAACATCTCGCTGCGGCCATCGGGGTCGAGCCCGTTGGTCGGCTCATCCAAGAACACGACCTGCGGATCGTGGACGAGCGCGGACGCGAGCTTGGCCTTCTGCCGCATGCCCGCGCTGTAGCTCGACACCGGCCGATAGCGCTGCTCCTCCAGTCCAACGAGGTAGAGCGCTTCGTGCGCGCGTCGATAGGCGTCGCGCTCTGGCAACCCGGACAGGCGACCGAGCACGCTGACCATCTCGAAGCCCGTCATGCCGGGGAGGTGGCAGTCGCGCTCGGGCATGTAGCCAACGCGCGCGCGGATCGCGGCGGGGCTCGCGTCCTCGGGCAGATCGAGAATGCGCATGCGGCCCGAGGTCGGCCGCACAAGTCCGAGCAGCGACTTGAGGATCGAACTCTTGCCCGCGCCGTTGCGTCCGAGCAACCCGATCGCACCGGTCGGCATCGTCACAGTCACGCCATGCACGGCCACGAACGATCCGTACCGGATCACAACGTCATGCAGTTCGACGGTCATTGAGGTCCTGTCGGGTCGGTTGGTGGCGAAATGTCGCTGCGGCGCGGCGCGCATGGTGCGAGCCACTCGTCGAGTATTTCCTCGGAGCGCGCAGCGAAGTTAAGCCGCACGGGATGGCGAACGCCGTCAAAGAAGGTGTCCGACGCGACCTCGCGCACGGCGTAGTCGCGCCGAAGCTGCACGAGGAACCCATCCGACTCCTTGCGACCGGGATCCGAGTGGATCGCGATGCCGCGTTCCGACAGCCCATGCTGGAGTTGGCGCAGGATGGGCAGATGGTGAACGGGCCGGTAGCTGACATCCGCGAGGAAGATCCAGTCAAAAGGACCTTCGATCGGCCCGCGATGCCAGTCGTGCTCGACACAGCGGATGCGCTCCCTCGCGACGCTGCCGCGTTCGCTTTCGTCGATCTGCTGCGCCGCGTTGAACTCGGCGAACGCGAGCGCATCGGGCTGAAAGTCCGCGAACGTCACGCGCGCGCCATGGCGAACGGCAGCGCAACCCGGCAAGCCGAGCCCGCACCCGAGATCGAGCGCGCGGATGCCGACCGCCGTACGCCGCCGACAGACCCAGCGTGCGATGGCGACCGAGGCAGGCCAGATGTCGGCCCAATACGGCGGCTCTCCCCCCAACGCGGCTCCAGCCTTTGCGAGCGCCGACGTTCCTTGGGGCAGCACGACCGAAACGGTGCCATCGCCCATCGGCAGCCGAAGCCGCCGAAGCGGGAATCGCGCCAAGCGTCGGTCCTTTCGCGCCAAAGGCACGGTCATCGACGGCACTGCTTACCACGGACGACCGGCAATTTCTGTCGCCACATATTGGTCACGTTGCTTGCGGCCGATTGCCGCCGAGTCCCATCGCAGTAGCGTCTTCGTCTCCCGTAGGCGTTCCCCTCGCGCCACTCCGATGTCCACGCAGCGATCCGTCCGCCGCAACTTGCTCGCGATGTGCACCTTCTTGGTGCCACTGGGGATCCTTGCGTGGATCGGCTCGCGCGAATTGCAGCGTCAGGCGGAGCAGGTGCGCACCGCGGTCGATCGCGAGGCCATCCAGTTCTTGCAGGCGGCGACGCAAGCCGTCGACCTCCGGCTCGATGAATTGCTGCCGGCGGTCGAGCAACAGTGCGATCAGCTTCTGGCCCACGACACGCCAGCGGCCACCGTGCGCGAACTGCGAGCCCGCGGCTTTGGCTCCGTGCTCGACGTCGTGCTGATCGGCAACGATGGTCGCCTGCGCTATCCCGACGCGGGCAGCCAACGGCTCGCGCTGCCATTCCACCGCGATGCGTTCTCGCGCGGCGACGAAGATCGCGCGCGCGATGCGCTGCGCCGCGCAGACCTGTTCATCACGCTGGAGCGATTTGAAGAAGCAGAAGCTGCGCTTCTTTCGGCGTCCAAGCAGCCAGAGGGATCGAGAGATGAGCCCGACGACAATCTGATCCGCGACCGCGACCGCACGGGTCGCCGAGGCTCCGGCGACTGGCCAGGATCGCAGTCGACGATCGCATTCCGACTGGCGACGGTGCAGAAGAAGCTCGGCAAGCGCGAGCAGTCAGAAGCGTCGTTCCAACGCGTCGTCGAGCTCACCGCAGGCTTCCGCGCGATGACGCGCAGTGGCCGCTCCTTCGACCCGATGCTCGATAGCGAACAGACGACGCTCGGGCTGCTGTCGGAGTTGGCACTAGCCGAAGCCGACGAAGACGGCGCACAGCGCTGCAACTTGCTCGCCGCAATCGCCAACGGCGATCGCGACCCGTCGAGCGAGGCCATCCTGACCGCCGTTGCCGATCGTCTCGCGGCAGGAGCTCCTGCTGCGGTGCGTACGCGCGCCGAGGAGTTGCGCGAAGAAGTGCGCCTTCACCTGCATGCGCGCACGTTCGCCGTGGACTACGACCGCCTGCTCCGAGAGACGGTTCTGCGCCGCATTCGAGCCGAAGAGACGGCATCCCAGCGCGGCGACCTGCGCCCCATCCTCACGGCCGGCTCGCCGAGCACGCTCCTGCTGCTGCACCGCGCTCCCGAGGTGATGCGAACGCGCGCCGAGTGGCTCGGCATCCGCCTCGATGCCGGCCGCCTTCTCGCAGGCGCGCTCGAACCATTCTTGCGCGGCGATGGCTCGTTCCGCCTAGCGATTGCCGACAGCGAAGACCTGCCGATCGTCGCGGCACCAGCCGCGCCCGAAGACTACGCCCCGCCCGCGATCGCAGCGCACGGCATGGTGTTGCGCGCGTATCCCTCAGATGTCGACAGCTACCTGAAGGACGCGGCCGATCGCCGCACCAACGCCGCGCTGCTCGTCGGATTCCTGTTCTTGGCTGCATCGATCGGCGCAGTTTGGATGTGGCGCTCGGTGTCGCGCGAGTCCGAACTGCTCGGCCTTAAGGTCGAGCTCGTCTCGCGCGTGAGCCACGAGCTCAAGACGCCGCTCGCGCTGATCAGCCTGTATGGCGAGACGCTGTCGCTCAAGCGGGCGCGCGACGCCGACCAAGCCGCGCAGTTTGGACAGGTGATCACCCGCGAGGCAGGTCGCCTCACGACGATGATCCAGCGCATCCTCGACTTCTCCCGCCGTGAAGCAGGGACGCTGGTCTACGCGCCAGAGACCACCGACCTCGGCGAAGCGCTGGAAGCCGTCGCAGAAACCTACGCACCGCACCTCGCAGCGAAGGGCACGTCGCTATCGACCGACCTTCCTTTTGACATCTGCGCGCGCGTCGACCGCGCGGCTTTGGAGAGCGTGGTCCTGAACCTGCTTGAGAACGCCGCCAAGTACGCGCGCGACGAGGACCCATCCGCAGAGATCCGGCTCGAACTCCGCCGCAACGGCGATGTCGCCGAGATCGACGTGCTCGATCGCGGCCGCGGCATCCCCGACGGCGAGCGCAACGCGATCTTCGACAGCTTCTATCGAGCATCCAACGCCGGCGAAGTGCGCGGCGCAGGACTCGGCCTCAGCCTCGTCCGCCACTTCGCGGAGGCGCACGGCGGAACCGCCGTCGCCCTCGCTCGCGAAGGCGGCGGCAGCATCTTCCGCATCACCGTTCCGACGACCCCAGAAACGGCATGACCGACACGCGCATCCTTGTCATCGAAGACGAACCGGACCTTCGCGCCGGCCTTCAGCACAATCTCGAACTCGAAGGCTTCCAGGTCGACACCGCGGCGGACGGCAAGCAAGGCCTCCGCAAGGCGACTCAGGACAAGCCGACCTTGATCCTGCTCGACCTGATGCTGCCGCACCTGCCCGGGCTCGAAGTGCTCAGGCAACTGCGCGCAAGCGGCAGCGCCACGCCGGTGATCATCCTGTCCGCCAAGGGGCAAGACCGCGACAAGGTGCAAGGCCTCGAGCTCGGCGCGGACGACTACCTCACGAAGCCGTTCACGTTGAGCGAACTGACCGCGCGCATTCGCGCAGTGCTGCGGCGCACGCAAGTGCGACGCCCCGAGACGCCTTCGAGCGAGGGCGCCCCCGTGCTGCGGTTCCCCGGCCTCACGGTGGACTTCAAGCGCTTCTCGGTGACGCGCGACGGCGAAGAGATCCAACTCTCACGCTACGAAGCGGAGATCCTTCGCATGCTGATCGATCGCATGGGCGAAGTCGTGAGTCGCCAGGATTTGCTGCGCAAGGTCTGGGGCTATGTGCACCTGCCCACCACGCGCACCGTCGACAACCACATCGCGCGCTTGCGCAAGAAGCTCGAGCGCGACATCGATCAGCCAGTGCACGTCGTGACCGTGCACGGGCTCGGCTACTGCTTCGAGTCGAAGCCGATCGAAGACACCCCATCGTGAACCGAACCCTTCGCACCCATCCGATTGCCGCCCTGTGGCTCGTCGCCATGGCCGCGGCAGCGCAGACGCAGGCACCACAAGCTTCGCTGCAGGATGCGTGGATCCGCGAGACTCTCGACCTCGACATTCGCGCAGCGATCCGCGGGTATCGCGAAGTCGCACGCGACGAATCGCAGACCGCGATCGAGCGGAAGGTCGCGGCCGCACGCCTCGAAGAACTGCGTCGCATCGGCGTGATCGACGCGTCGGAGAATGCGCCGTCGAAGTTGTTGCCAGACCAACTGATCTCCGGCGACGAAGCGAAGGCCCAGGAGACGAGTGCAAAGGCTGCGGCAGACTTGGCCCGCCAGGCACAGAACCCAACCAACCCGGCATCGGCGGAGCTTCCGGCCGAGATGCCGCAGTTGCGCCCGCTCGTCAGCGCCGTTCTGCAACTCCTGCGCGCAGACCTCTTGCCTAGCAACCTAGAGCGAGGCGGCTCAAACCGCTCGCGCGGCTTTGGCGGCAGCGACACGACCCGCGTCCTCGAACGGATCCGCGCGTCCGACATCGCGCGCGCCGATCTCGCGGGCAAGCCTGAGGAGGCCGATGCTCTCCGGCTGCGCAGCTTTCCGGCATGGAAGCCACAACCGTGGCCCGCGGACGCAAGCGCAGCATGGACGACTGCGAGAGCGAACCTCGTCGAGTGGCAGCAGGAGCGTCAACTCAGCAGCGCCGAACGCGAGACCTTGCAGCGATTGCTGGCTGCGCTCGACGAGGACGCGAAGACGAGCCCTGCACGCGCGCTCGCGCGCATCGACCGACTGCCGTTCTACGCCGAGCGCCTCCGCGCGGGCATCGCAGCGCCGCGCTGAGTCGGCGGCCAAGAACTGCGCGCCACCTCGATCCACAAACGAAATCGGCGACCTCAAAGAGGTCGCCGACAGGATCTGGAGCGATGGACAGCAGACAGCCAACGGAGCCGAGGCCCCATTCGCGCCGCTTCGCAGCGCTAGCGGATCTCAGCGCGAGTAGCCGGGAGGAACCGACTCGCCGCTCGTGGCATCGGTGCCGCTGCCCTTCGGGGCCTCGTCAAACCAGGTGCCCTGGTAGAAGTCGAGCGGCTCGACCGGCGTGCTCGCCGGCGGCAGTTCGGTCAGCGCGTAGAGCGGCGTCAGCGGCAGATCCAGGAAGTGGATGCCGCAGTAGATCGTGTGCTCAACCGCGTGGTAGAGGAACGTGAACGGGAACGCGAGCACTTCGACGGCAGAGCCGCTGTCGAGGCCGGTGCGAACCGAACGAGCCGAATCAAAACCGTCGGTGGCGCCGCCATAGACGACGAGAACCGGCGAAGCGGCAGTGATGAAGATGTCCTTGCCAGCACGGCGGGCAGAGCCGCAGGAGACGAGCGTGGCCGACAGCGTCAACGTGACTGCGAGGAGAGCGTTGCGAGCGTTCAAGGGTGTTCCTCGGATGGGGTCGGAGGGCTTCAGAGGTGTGGAGAGGAAAGCGAGCCTGGGCACCGCGAACAAGCCCGCAGATGGAAAAGTACGACGAACCTCGCGCATCGAGTGCCAAAGCACACCGTTCGGCGAAGCGAGCGGCGCACAGAAATCACTCTCCGAGCAAGGCATCGAGCGACGCCGCGCTTGGCGCAGGCATCGAGTGCTCCTAGGATCCGCCGCCCATGAGCCACTTTGGGGCCGACATCTTCGACGACGAACCGCCCTCTGAGCCGCCGGCGCGCAAGCCGCGCAAGCCTGCGAAGGCAAAGGCCGAGGCAGCCCCCGCCGAGCCCGAGGCCCCCGCGGCACCCGAAGCGCAGACGGACGCCCCCAAGAAGCGGCGCAGCCCGCGCAAGAAGTCCGGGGCAGAGGACGCAACCGCGGCAGCGCAACCGACGCCGTCGCCTGCCTCCGAAGCTCCTCCCGCACGCCAAGCCCGCAGCGAGGACTTCGAGGATGTCGTGTTTCCCGCACGCAGCGGCCAGGCCACGCAACCCAGAGTTTCGCAGCCAGCCGCCGAGCCGCAGCCGGCAGCCGAGTCGGACGCACCCGCAAGCGACGAGGCGCAAGCTGAGACCAGAACCGGAGATCGCGACGACCGCCGTCGCCGCCGCGGACGTGGGCGCAATCGCCGTGAGCGCGACGAAGGCACCGTTCCGGCAGATCGCGCAGACAGCCCCGAATCCTACGACAATCCCTTTGCCCCAGCGCAGGGGGAGAACGAGCGCCCTGCAGCGCAGTCGCAGACTCCGCCGCAGCCCATCCCGGACGCAACAGACGGGCCCGAGCTAGATGAACTCGGCGAGGGCTTTGGCGACATCCCCCACGACGACGCCGAGGCCGAACTCGGCGGCGCGTCGGCCGAGGCCGGCACGTTCCCGTCGTTCCGCGATGGACGCCGCCGTCGTCGCCGCCGCCGTGGTCGCCGCGGTCGCGAGGACGACCGACCGGACGCGCGCGACGCAAACCAAGCGGCCCCCTTCCCGCGGGCCCAGGGCGACGAAGTGCGCCACGAGCCGCAGAGTCGGCCGTTCCCGCAGGATCCCGCGGCGCCGCAGCAGCCGCAGTGGCGCGAGGACCGTCCGCGTCGCGAAGGCCACGAACGGGGCCGCGACGATCGCCATCGCCACGATTCCTTCGACCGCGACGAAGACCGCGCTCCGCGCCAGGCCCGTCGCCCGCACTCCGACTTCAAGCCCGCGACTCCCCCGCCTCAGGCGCCGGCCGCACGTCGCATCGCGATCCTGCTCGATCTTGCCGGGCTGCAGCGCGAGGCACAGTCGCTCGGCGCCGAAGTCGCGTTCCGCAAGTTGCGCGCGGCGATCGCCGGCCACGATGAAGTCGTGCACGCGGTCTGTTTCCTGCCCAGCGACCTGTCGGAGACCGCGCGCAAGCTGCTGCAGTCGACGGGCTTCACGCTGGAAGAATCCACCGATGCCGAGAGCGTTCGCTCTGCGATCGTCCAACATGCGACCCACGGCGACTGGCCGGTGGACGCAATCGTGGTCGCCGGCGCTCCGGAGCTCGCTGCTCGAATCGCTCGCCCCGAGGGCGCGGTGATCGAGGCCGCAGACTTCGCTGGCACCGACCGGACCGACGAACCGAGCCGCCCGCTCGGTCGGAACTGCCTGTTCGTGCCGTGAACCCGGCCGCACTCCGGGAAACCCTGGGCCGCCGCGATCACGTAACCCGTGCGCGTCGGCCGATAGACGGACCGATGCGCCTTTCCTCGTTTGCCATTCCGGCTGCGCTCCTAGCGCTCGCCAACGTGACCGCACAAGCCCCGGCGCAGAAGCCGATGGCTGCGCAGCCAGCAGCCGAGACCAAGCCCAAGCCCGAACCCGTGATCGTGCGCGAGTATGACGAGACTCGCAGCACGGCGTTGTTCACGGCCTGCGACTCCAACGGCGACGACCGCATCGACGTGTTTGAGGCCCGAGTGGCATTCGACAGCGTCGGCGCGCCGAACGAGATCCAGTGGTTCCGCCGCCTCGACCAGGACCGCGACGGATTCCTCGAATGGCCTGAGTTCGACCGCTTCTACCGCGACCTGATCAAGAGCGGCAACGCGCTGCAACTCACGCCGAGTCGCAACCTGCAGTCGTCTGCCGATGTCGCAGCGCCGCTCGCCAACCAACCGCTGCGCGAGACGATCCGCCTGTTCGACAAGGATCAGGACAAGTCGCTCGATCGCGCAGAGGCGACCGCGATGCTGCGCACCATCGGCGCGCCGCCGCAAGCGCTCGCGATGCTGACGCTGCTAGACAAGGACGGCGATGGCAAGCTCAGCGAAGCCGACCTTGCGCCGCACTGGCAAGCGCTGCGCGCCAGCGCGCCGGTTGCGCAACCGAAGGACGGGCCGCAGAGCGAATCCAATGCAATGCTCGCGGCGCTCGATCTCGACGCCAATGGCACGGTCAGCCTCGGAGAACTCGCGCGCTCACTGCGCCGCGTCGATCCGCAGATGGAGCGCTGGGCGCCGCAGATCCTGCAGGCCGCTGACGCCAACAAGGACGGAGTGCTCCAAGCCGCTGAGTTGCCGGCCCTGAAGAAGGAGCCCGCGCAGGGCATGGTCGAACGCAGCGCGCGGCGATAAATCCTGGCGGCGTGAGCCGCAGGACCCCACGTCACTCTCCGTTCCACCACTTCGCTAGCCCGCTCTTCGCGGCGCTGGCCCTCGCAGTCGGAGCCTTTGCGCAAGCGCCCGCAACCTCGCCGCAGGTTGCTCCGACGACGCAGCAGATCGTCGACGCCGATCGCGCCGTCGCGGCGGCGCTGACCGACAAGGCGCGCGGCCGCGACCGCGAAGCGGCGGAGAAGTTCGCGAACGCTGCGCTGCTCTACGCCCAGGTCCAAGACGCGACCGTCTCGCATCGCATCGCCGCCGAAGGCGCGGCCGAGATGGCGCTCTACGTCGCCGATCGGCTTGCGCGCGGCCATGGGCTCGAGCGTCGCATCGAACCGCTGCTGCAGAGTTCGCTCGCGCTGCGCGATCCGTCGTTCGCCGACCAGATCCGACTCGCGCTGCTGACGAGCCACACGGTTGGCGGCGACCTCGCGGCCGCAGATGCGCAAGCGAACGCGCTCGGCTACGTGCACGACGTCTGGATCTGCGGGCCCTTCGACAACGATCGCGGCTCCGCGTTCGCGCGCGAACTGCCGCCCGAACAGGGTTTCGATCGCGCAGCGACATTCCCCGGCAAGCTGCGGCCCGTGTCGTGGCGCCGCATGGATGGCATGAACCCGCGCGGCCCGCTGCCGCTCGGCAACGTGCTGCGTCCTTCGGAGCAAGTCGCGTGCGTGCTCGCGTTCTGCGTCGAGTCGAAGTCCGACACGCATGCGGGGCTGCACCTCGGCACCGCCGGCAGCTTCGAAGTGCGCTGCAATGGCGCGTCCGTCGGCAAGCGCGATGTCGACCGTCGCTACAGCGCAGACCAGGACGTCATCGTCCTGCCGCTGCGCGCGGGCAACAACCTCGTGCACGTGAAGGCGTGCCATCAAGAGAGCGGTCCGTTCACGGTCTCCTTCCGCGTGAGCCGACTCGAAGGCGGCCTCGACGCGAGCCTCGCAACGACGGGCGATCCCGCTGCGATGGACCAAGCGGCGACGACCGCAGCGTTGCCGCTCGATGCGAGCAAGCAAGCGTCGCAAGGCGCGCGGTCGCTGCTCACCGCCGACGATGCCAAGGGAATGGACGCGCTGTGGCTCTCGATGCTGTGGCGCCACCGCTCGGCGGACCCCGAGAACGCGCGCCGCGACCACCGCCTTGCGCAAGCCGCCGTTCGCGATCTTCCCGAACTCACGCAAGCGCGGATGCTGCTCGCCGCGACGCGCGTGCGCAACGCGAAGAGCAATGCCGAGCTCGACGAGAATGAGCGCCGCGCCGACTACGAAACGATCCTGAAGCAGGATCCGCAGCACGTCGAGGCGTTGTCGCAGCTCGGCCAGTTGGTCCTCAACGGCACGAACATGGCGCGCGCGGCGCGCGAACTTGCAGAGCGCGCG
>JACCDO012433267.1_pt1 | contig 15274 bp, 18 predicted proteins | sample 7446101 | NCBI WGS metagenome assembly JACCDO01 (sample SAMN15323440, study PRJNA562643) | freshwater metagenome | isolation source: river surface water | place: USA:Blue River Watershed | collected 2017-08-16
AAATCATCTTCCAACGAAGTGATTTTACTTACGCGAACACCAGCTTTGGGAACAATTTCATATAAGGTAACTGTGGGCCCAATCGTTGCCTCAATCTTTTGAATCCCAATACCATAATTCAAAAGCGTCTCAACAATCTTTTCTTTATTCTCTTTCAACTCATCCATGGTCACCTGAGTTGTCTGATTTTTCTGATCGTATTCTTTTAACAAATCCAAAGTAGGATATACATACTTAGGCAAATCAGCCGTTGGATCATACAAACCAAACTGAGCGACCAAATCATTCGCTTGAACCGCCGAGTTCATCGGCGCCTCTTCAACTTCTTCAACGGCAGCATCATCTTCATCTGCTACTTTGAACGTAAAGGGTGTTTCATCTACCTCCTCAATCGCATTTTCCGCAATTTGCTCCTCAATGATCGGCAAATCCGCAGGCAAGACTTCAGCTACTTCATCTTCTAATTTAACGGGAGGAACATGAGGACGGTAGGTTTCTAGGTCTTCATTATCAACATGGAAGGTCTCGTCGTCATCGATGAAATCCTCTTCTAATTCTGGCATTACACCACCTTCCACATCCGCCAAGCCAGCAGCTAAGGGCGCCACTTTCGGCTTCGAAGGATTCCATTGGTAAAACAATACGAAGAATACCAATCCCAAGAAAAGCACTAAAAAAATTGATAGGTAACCGATCAACTGCGTTAACTTCTCCGTGACAAAAAAGCCTACTCCACCGCCAAATGAATGTGGTAAATCTAATTGATAAACTAAAAATCCAGAAACTAAGCTACCCCAAATGATGTAAAATAATACTTGCCAGGATAAACGATCTACCGGATAAATTTCACGCTTGTATGCTAGTTTTAGACCCGACAAAAAGAACAGTGGAATTAACAATAAAGAAGACCAACCGAAAGTTCGAAATATAAAGAAATGCGCGATTTTAGCGCCAAGTAAACCTGCCCAGTTCTTCACAGGAATATCAGATCCAGCGATGACATCAGCTGCACCTAACTCTACTTCGCTTTGGTCAGCGACGCCAACCACAAAATTGGAGACGAAAGCAAGTGTCAATAAGGTTCCAATGAAAAACAAAAACCAGCCAAAAATCAATCGAATACGATAGGATACTTCGCCCGGAACACGATCTTTTTTCGATTCTTTATCAAAACTAATTTGAAGTGTACTCGTAGGATTAACAATCTTTTTGGCCATCTAATGCAGGGGTATTAATAACATATAAATTTCGACTTTTTGATTTGATTTACAAAATCAAATTTTAAAGTCCTTCTGAAACAATGGCACGATTTATATCTTGTATCAAACCAGGCCCCTCGTAAATAAAACCCGTATAAATTTGAACCAAGGATGCCCCTGCTCGTAATTTTTCAATCGCATCTTTCCCTGAACGTATTCCTCCCACGCCAATCATTGGGATCTTTCCTTTTGATTTTTTATGGATATACGAAATTACTTCCGTGGATCGATCACGCACAGGCTTACCACTCAATCCCCCAGCCTCTTGCGTCACCGAAGCGTCAGTTTGCAAACTTTCCCGTGATAAAGTTGTATTGGTTGCAATTAAACCAGCAATACCTGTTTCCAACACAATGTCAACGACATCATCCAGTTGTTCATTTGTTAAATCTGGAGCAATTTTCAATAAAATGGGTTTCAATTTGGGCTTGCGTTGATTTAACTCTTGTAGACGACTAAGCAATTGTTTCAAAGGCTCCTTTTCTTGCAAAGCACGTAAATTGGGGGTGTTGGGAGAACTTACATTGACAACAAAATAATCCACGACCGGATAAAGAGTCTCAAATCCCTGGCAGTAATCGTCATCCGCCAATTCGTTTGGTGTCACCTTGTTCTTCCCTAAATTCCCTCCGATGATCACAGGAGATTGCCGAGCCTCTAATCGCGACTTCATTTTAGCTAATCCCTCATTGTTAAATCCCATGCGATTAATGATCGCCTCATCGGCAGGCAAACGAAATAAACGTGGTTTATCATTGCCATCTTGAGGTTTGGGTGTAACTGTACCCACTTCAATAAACCCAAAACCAAGGGTGGCTAATTCATCAACCAATAAAGCATTTTTATCAAAGCCTGCGGCCAATCCAACCGGATTCGGAAATTCAATCCCAAAAACAGTCCGACGAAGACTAGGGTGCTCGAACCCATAAACAGCACGAAAAACAGCTGAAACACCTGGTATTTTCATCAAAAACTTGAGCATGTCAGCCAATAAATAATGGGCACGCTCCGCGTCAAACAAAAAGAAGAATGGCTTAATAAGTTTTTGATAAATCATATCGTAAAGTCGATTTAAAAGAAGCAACAAAAATACAAAAAGCCCCCTAGATAATGGGAATAAATCAAGGATTATCTGAAGTTTCCAGAGACATTTGAAAAAAAACTTTTTGAGGTGATGGCACTTTGGTGAAAAAAGCTAATTTTAAATCAACCTTTAGGGTAATCAAGCATTTAAAAATTTATAAAGCCTATGTTAAGTCGTGTTGCTAATTCCATTTATTGGATGAATCGCTATATTGAGAGAGCCGACAATTATGCCCGCTTCATCTCGGTCAATTTTAATTTAGCCTTGGATTTACCTCCGAATGTTCCCGAACAATGGGAACCACTTATCGTAGCCACGGCAGATCATTATAATTTCTTTGAACATTACCCAAAGGCTAATCGTGAGAATGTCTTGTATTTCATGACATTCGATGAACTTAATCCTAATTCCATTCTCTCTTGTTTATATAGCGCACGAGAAAATGCTCGTACCATTCGAGAAAGTATTTCTAGAGAAATGTGGGAATATGTCAATCAGGTGTATTGGAAGGTTAAAGATCGCGTAGAAGGCAGTAAACAATGGGAAATTTCTCGTTACCAAGGCTTTCTGGAAGAAATCAAATCTGGTAGCCAATTATTTTATGGTATCGTGGATTCCACCATCACGCGAGGAGAAGGTTGGCATTTTGGACAATTAGGTAAATTGCTTGAGCGCGCCGATAAAACAACCCGCTTTCTAGATGTTAAATACTTTACCCTTTTACCCGATATTGAAGCCATTGGTTCTCCGCTAGACCTATTGATGTGGTCGGCCGTGTTGAAATCAAATTCAGCCTACAATATGTTTCGCCAACAATACAAAGTGATTAATCCTCGCAACATCGTGGAATTTTTAATTTTGGATAAAAGCTTCCCTAGATCTGTGGTGCATTGTTTACAAGAATCTGAGATTTCATTATATGCCATTTCGGGAACTTCATCAGATCACGGATATTCAAATTTGGCCGAAAAAAAGGTCTCCAAACTACTTTCTGAAGTCCAGTTCACTGAAATTGACGACATATTATTGACAGGACTGCATCAATTTCTTGACAACTTCCAAACGAAAAATAATGAAATTGGCCAAACCATTTTCAATACCTATTTCGACTTGAAGCCAGTAAGGTAAAAGCAGCATAACAGAAATATTTGTAATATTGCGCTCCCATTTGCCACCAATGAACTTATGACATATTGCTTAGGAATAACGGTTAAAGAAGGTCTCATCGCCATTGCAGACACGCGCATTACAGCGGGCAATGAGATGTATTCCAATAAAAAAATATCGATTCATGAAATTAAAAATCATAGCCTGTTTATCATGACAGCTGGTTTGAGGTCTGTGCGTGACAAAGCGGTCACCTACTTCAATCAAACTGTAGACGAAGAGGAAACGAGCTATGATTATATGTTTCAGGCAGCTACGTCATTTGGGCAAATGCTCAAAAAAGTTGCACAGGAAGATCGAGAAGCCTTAGAAAAAGAAGGCTACCAATTCAATCTACATGCAATTGTAGGTGGTCAAATGCCCAAAGACGATACGCATAAATTATTCCTAATTTTTCCAGAGGGTAATTGGATTGAAATTAATGATGGGTTAAAATATCAGATTATTGGTAACTCGAATTATGGTAAACCGCTTCTAAATAGAAATCTTCATTTTGACACCCCTCTAAAAGACGCGTTAAAAATGGGCTTTCTTTCATTTGACGCCACCCAAGTCAGCACCAATGATGTCGATTTTCCCATTGATGTAGTCGTATACGAAAAAGGCACCTTTAAGGCCAAAGAAGTGCGTTTATACAAAGAAGATATGCAAAAAATCTCCGATGACTGGAATCTAGCTTTACGAAAATCCCTTGAAGGCATCGAAGAAAATTGGATGAAAGACCTAATTTCACTTTCGAAATGATCGCTAAAATCCACCATAGTTTAGCGTATTCATACAGCGAACCTGTCCATCTGGAGCCACATGTTTTATATGTCCATCCACGTAAAAGCTCTTTATTAACCGTCAAAGAATTTGACCTGAGTATCTCTCCAACCCCTGTTCAAATTTCTAAAAATTTAGATCCGGAAGGAAACATTCAAAACATCTTATTCTTTAAGGAACCTACAGATCGCTTGCACATTGAAGTCAACGCGATCGTAGAAACTACGGAATTCAACCCATTTGATTTTGTATACTTCCCATTTGAGAGCAAACGACTCCCGATGCGGTATTCAGATTCTTATTTAAAGACGCTTGCTCCCTATTTAGGACTAGATGGCGTCACACCTGTCGTCGAACAAACGGCCCGTCACCTGGCTTCACAAGTTCAGTGGAGCACTTCCGAATTCCTGAGTGATGTCAATGCATTTATTTATAAACAATTTGCCTACGAAATCCGAGAAGAAGGAGCTCCTAATACCCCCGAATATACATTGATGAATCGTAGAGGTTCCTGCAGAGATTATGCCGTGTTGTTTTCCGCACTTTGCCGAGCCATGGGACTTGCCACGCGATTCGTTTCTGGCTACTACACGGGCATTGCACCCGTAGACCTGCCAAATCAAACACATCATTTACATGCCTGGGTGGAAGTTTATTTACCTGGAGGAGGTTGGCGTGGTTACGATCCAACGCAACACGAAGTGGTTGCTGGGAATCACATCCCGTTAGCTGCATCTTGCTTACCTGAAGAAATTACACCTGTTTTCGGCACCTATCGCGGTGCAGCCTCTTCTACCCTAACAACCGAGGTGTATATCAATCGAATTTAGCCAACGAGCAATTGGGCCAACAGGTAATCGGCAACTAAAATAGCGATACAAGCATTAGTTACAGCGGCAGTTCCTGCTTTACCTACTTCATAAGCTCCACCTTTAGTGTAAAAACCTTGGAAAGCAGAAATAGACACGACCAAAAAGCCGAATACCAAGGATTTGATCAAAGCAAAAAGAACATAATTAGGTTTGAAATCGAATTGCAAACCGTGGATATAATCTTGGGGAGTAACAGATCCAGTCAACCAACCCGCTAAATAACCACCATAAATACCTAGAAAACAGGCCATCGTAACCAACATGGGGAAGGTCAACATAGCCGCGATCATTTTGGGTAGCACTAAGTAAGAAGAAGAATTAATTCCCATGACTTCAAGTGCATCAATTTGCTCGGTGATACGCATGGTACCTAATTGACCGGCAATGTTAGATCCCACTTTTCCTGCTAAAACCACACACGTAATCGTAGGACCTAATTCCAAAATGGTCGAATCACGAACAATTAAACTGATGATATATCTCGGAACAAACGGATTCTCCATGTTGGCCGCTGTCTGAACGCACGTAACGGCTCCTAAAAAACTGGCAACAATCGTGACAATCAACATCGAATCGATCCCGATATCTTTGGATTCCTGCATAATCAATTTCCAATTCACCCGAAATTTTTCAGGATTTGTAAAAAGCTTACCGAGGAAGAGTAAATATTTGCCTAATTTTGACATGTGTTGCACAAACAATGAGCACCAAAGATAATGGATAAATCGATAGTAATTAGTGGCGGAAGTCAGGGAATTGGAAAGGCATTGGTAAAAAAATTCCTTCAAGAAGGTTTCCAAGTTTTCACTTGTTCACGTAGTCAAGAAAAGTTGAATGCTTTATCGCTTGAATATAATAATCCACGATTGCATACGTATGCGGCGGATTTAAGTGACAAAAAACAAGTGCAAGCCTTTGCTACTTGGGTACTCGAACAATCTACTTCCATCGAAGTTTTGGTTAATAATACAGGAGTTTTTCTTCCTGGTCAAATCCAAAATGAAGAGGATGGTGTTTTGGAGAAGCAAATTGAAACAAATTTATATAGTGCATATCATTTGACTCGTGCTTTTTTGCCTACGTTTCAATCTAGAAAATCGGGACACATTTTTAATATGTGTTCGACCGCATCGATTACCGCATATACCTTGGGTGGCTCTTATTGCATTAGTAAATTTGCCCTTTTAGGCATGACCAAAGTACTTCGCGAAGAAACGAAAACGCAAGGAATACGCGTGACGGCTATCTTACCAGGTGCCACGTTAACTCCTTCCTGGGATGGCGTGGAATTGCCCGCGGAAAGATTTATACCGGCAGAGGATATTGCATCCACGATCTGGTCGGCCTACCAAATGAACCACTCGACCGTATTAGAAGAAATCCTCATTAGACCGCAATTGGGAGACATTGACCTATGAAAACTTGGGAGGCATATGCGTTAGGTGATTTAGCAAAAGTAGCACAGGAATTAATTCCAGTGGCAGTAGCACATAGCCCTATATGGTTATTTCGAGGTCAAATGGGCGCAGGAAAGACAACATTAATCAAAGAATTAACGCGCCAATTAGGTGTGGAAGGACATGTCCAAAGTCCTACCTTTGCATTAGTAAATGAATATGCGCGACCAAACGATTCGGATATTTATCATTTCGATTTATACCGATTAAAAAATGCGCAAGAGGCCTTAGATATTGGCATGGAAGATTATCTGGATTCAGGAAACATATGCTTAATTGAATGGCCAGAACAAGCGGAAGAACTTTGGAATATTCCCCATGTGGAATTTAAACTAACTACTGTTGACGAAAATACTAGAAGCCTGACACTCCATGAGCACCATTAATCCTTTTCACGAATTACTTTCTCAGCAAGGCATTATGCCGATGGAGGCCATGTCATGGACCAAACAAAATGCTAAAAGCATTCAAATTGGACTACCCAAAGAAAGCTCGAGTCACGAAAATCGAATCAGTTTAAGTCCTCAAGCTGTGCAATTACTGGTAGCGAATGGCCATGAAATACGCATGGAACGTGGAGCGGCCGATCGCGCAGGATTCAGCGATTCCGATTACATATTGGCAGGTGCTTCTGTGACGGATCAAACACAAGAAGTGTGGCAATGTGGGTTGGTATTAAAACTAAATGCCCCTAGCCTACAGGAAATTGGATACATGAAGCCGGGGCAAACATTTGTGGCGAGTGCGGCGAAATACCAACTAAGCTCAGAGGCGATTGATCAAATTAATGCCAAAAAAATCATGGCGATTGGTTTGGAATTTGTGGAAGATAATGGCGGAGGCTTGCCCTTTGTTAAAAGTATGGCAGAAATTGCTGGTCAAATGGTCTTACCTATCGCTAGCCAAATATTAAGTGAGGTTAAAGGTGGCGGCATTTTATTAGGCAATGTTACCGGAGTTTCCCCTTGTCGGATTGTTTTATTAGGATCTGGAAATGTTGTCGAACAAGTTGCCCGTGCCGCATGGCATGCCGGTATTCAAATCCAAGTATTTGACAAGGACATGTATAAATTACAACGACTGAAACAATCACTCGGATTCCCATTGGTCACTCAGGTAATTGATTCTGAAAATCTACCCAATGCTTTGCAAGAAGCCAATTTGATCGTTGGCGCCCTCCGCTCCGATTCGGGCGTTACTCCTTGCATTATCACGGAAGAGATGGTCAGCAAATTAAAACCTGGAACTTTAATTATGGACGTTTGCATTGACCAAGGGGGTTGTTTTGAAACTTCTGAGCTTAGTCATCTTGGGAAACCGACCTTTACAAAATATGGAATTACGCATTATTGCGTACCGAATATACCTTCCTTGGTTGCCAAAACTGCGAGCCTAGCTATGAGCAATTTATTGACTTCGTTTATTCTGAAGGCAGGAAAAACGGGGGGTGTTGAGGAGATGCTTTGGCAAGGAAAATCCTTTATGAAGGGTATATATTGTTACCAAGGCCATGTGACAAATACGCATATGGGGAAACTGTTCAAGAAGGCCGTGAAAGACATTCAATTATTATTATTAAGTAGAAGCTAATTCCATGATCGAAGACTACACAGCCCTGTCAAATGCACCTAATTCGCCCGAATTAAATGGGAAATATTTAGGTCTTATATCGAGTGATTTTATCAAAGTAGCTGATGCATTGAAAGAGGCTGCCTATCAAATCAAAAAAAGAGGATTCTCTGATTTTCCCATATTTGTTTGTTCACAACGTCCGATTGAAATCGGCCAAAAGTTAATTGGCGTTTCTGAGTTAGGAGAGAATAAATGGAATTATCACGCATCTCTGTTAGAGGAGTTTATTCAACGCAAATTAATCGCTGAAGAAAACCGTGAACTGTTTGAGCAAAATTACAAGGACATCGAAGAGTTTGCTTGTTTATTTGTGGTTGACGGCCAATTCACCAATTTCGTATTTATACCCTATCCTGACGAGGCTTAAATCTTTCGATTCATCGGATGAAAATCCTGAACCATTTGACTTAGGTAGGCGCGATCTAAATGGGTATAAATTTCAGTCGTCAAAATAGACTCATGCCCAAGTAGTTCTTGAACAGCTCGTAAGTCTGCACCACCTTCTATTAAATGGGTGGCAAATGAGTGTCTAAAAGTATGCGGGCTGATGGATTTTTGAATTCCTGCTTTGGCAGCCAAATCTTTACAAATTAAAAAGACCATTACCCGACTGAGCATTGTGCCGCGTCTGTTTAAAAATAAGACATTATGTGACTCCTTTTTTAGCGAAATACTTGGACGTACTTGCTCTCTGTACAAATTTAGGTAATGAAAAGCCTCCCGTCCTATGGGAACCAATCGCTCTTTATCACCCTTTCCGCGCACTTTGAGCAATCCCAAATCAGCATAAATATCGGTTAATTTCAGTCCCACTAATTCGGAAACGCGTAGTCCAGATCCATAGAGCAATTCGATCATCGCACGGTTCCGAACCCCCTCATTTGTCGACAAATCATTTGCCTGCAAAATCAATTCAATTTCATCGTAAGATAGTGTATCAGGTAAGTGACGTCCTTTTTGAGGTGATTTCATGTGGGTAGTTGGATCTGAAATCAACGCATTTTCTGTTCCAATAAATTGAAAAAAACTTCGTAAACCGGAAAGACAACGCGCTTGCGAACTTGCCTCAATTCCTAAGCCATGTAACACATTGAAAAAATCAAGAATGTGATCTTCCGTTACTTGATCGATTGGAAAATCCTCTCCTACCACAGGGAATAAATAAAGGGCAAATTTGCGCACATCTCGCAAATATGCCTCATGTGAATGTCCGGAAAGGCCTCGTTCAATTTTCAGATAATTACCAAACAATTGGATTTCCTTTTCCCACATGGACATAATATTCAAACTATCCCGTAAATTTAGGAGAAATTTGAAAACTGTTTCGCTTTTATTTGAAGACCATGGTACGTAAAAAAATTCTCATTCTGAATGGCCCCAACTTGAATTTATTAGGCACACGCGAGCCTGAAATTTATGGGCATCAAACATTTGAGCAGTTCTTGGATATTTTAAAAGAAAAATTCGAGCAACAATTAGATATCGACTATTTTCAATCAAATGAAGAAGGTGCGATCATTAATAAACTGCACGAGGTAGGTTTTTCTTACGATGGTATCTTATTAAACGCTGGTGGATATACGCACACTTCAATCGCGATTGCTGACGCAGTATCCTCCATTAAAACACCGGTGATTGAAGTACATATTTCCAACGTTCATGCACGAGAAGCATTTAGAGGACATAGTTACTTGAGTCCAAATTGCAAAGGTATCATCGTAGGTTTTGGCTTGCGAGGATATGAATTAGGCCTTTACTCCTTCGCATAAAACAATGCTTTCATTTTACCCGGGTCCATCTAAGGTTTATCCTCAGGCTCTTGATTTTATTCAAGAGGCGTTTGACCAAGGTATTGTAAGTATCAACCACCGAAGCAATCGCTTCGAACGCTTATTAAAAGAAACAATGGAAGCGATGACCGCTTCCTGGGAAATACCTGAAGATTATACGATTTACTTTGTTTCATCTGCAACAGAAGCATGGGAAATTGTATCCCAATCGCTAGTTAATCGAAAAAGTGCTCATTTCCACAATGGTGCTTTTGGTAAAAAGTGGGGACAATATGCCTCCCAAATCAATCCGAATACGCAATTAATTCCGTTTGGTTTACATGAAACATTGGAAGAAAATGCGGATAAGCTGGATATGGATGTAGACACCGTTTGTCTCGTTCAAAGTGAGACGTCTAATGGGACGGGGCAACGAATTAAACGATCGAATTTCCCTGCCGACGTACTAATCGCAGTAGATGCGACTTCTTCCATGGGTGGAATTCTCCTTCCTTGGAAGGAGGCCGATGTTTGGTTTGCTTCCGTACAGAAATGCCTTGGAATTCCCGCAGGACTTGGGATCATGATTTGCTCGCCCAAAGCCTTAGCGCGTGCCCATCAATTAAATAAGCGAATTCATTACAATGATATTTTGTTAATGGAAGACAATAGAAAAAGCTTCCAAACGCATTATACACCCAATGTATTGAGTATATATTTGATGTGTCGACTAACACAAACGCTTCCTAGTTTGCGTGAAATTGACCAAGAAACAAATCGCAAATTAAAACTTTGGGAGCAATTCTGGTCAACGCAAAAGCACTGGGATTTACAATTCCTTATTCCAGATAAAGAGTTACGATTGCCTACTGTGCTGGCATTATCTGGCCCCGCGACAGAAATAGAACGCATTCAGGCGATATGCTTAGCACATGGTATTGAATTAGGAAAAGGCTATGGAGAATGGAAAGCCAATACAGTGCGTATCGCGAATTTCCCAAGTCATACGGAAGCAGATGTTCATCAATTAATTAACGTGTTAACGCTATGAAATTCGACCTAAAAGAAATTCTATCATCCTCTTTGATCTTGTTTTCTGTTATCGATATTTTAGGATCTATTCCAATCATCATTGATTTGAGGAAGAAAAATGGAAACATTCATGCAGAACAGGCAACATTAGTGTCTGGACTCATTATGATTGGCTTCTTCTTTGCAGGCAAATTAATCTTACGTTTTCTAGGTGTCGACACGAATTCATTTGCGATGGCAGGAGCGTTGATCATATTTTTAATAGGCCTCGAAATGACCTTAGGACGTAATATTTTCAAATCAGAAGAGCTACAAGAAGGTGCCTCCCATAGCATTGTCCCTTTGGCATTTCCAATCATTGCGGGGGCTGGTACTATGACGACGCTCATTTCACTGAAATCTCAATTTGAGGAAGAAAATATCATGGTGAGTATATTCATCAACTTGATATTTATATACCTCGTATTACGTTCTAGCGTTTGGATAGAGAAGAAATTAGGTAATGCAGGAACACAGGTTTTACGCAAGGTTTTTGGTGTTATCTTAATTGCCATTGCAATCAAAATATTCAAGACAAGAATGTTCTAACATGGCAAAAAAGCAAAAATATTATGTGATTTGGGAAGGCCATGAAAAGGGAATTTTTGATTCATGGGCCGAAACGGAAAAGCATATCAAAGGTTTTGCGGGAGCACAATACAAGTCCTTCGATACACGAGAAGAAGCCTATGCCGCTTCGAAAAAGAATTATTGGGCGAGTGTAAACCCAAAATCCAAAACTGTTTTACGTACAAGTAACGCGGCACCTTGCATCAAGCCAAGCATCTCGGTAGATGCTGCCTGTGCGGGAAACCCGGGAGTTTTGGAATATCAAGGCGTCAATACAGAAACCAAGGAAGTCTTATTTAAACGCGGGCCTTTCCCTGTTGGCACTGTAAACCTCGGCGAATTCCTGGCCATTGTACATGGACTATCCTATTTGAAAAAAATCAATTGCCCTTACCCGCTTTATTCTGATTCAAGAACGGCTATCGCATGGGTTCGAAATAAGGCAATCAAAACCAATTTAGAGCGAAACTCCCAAACTGAAGAACTTTTCGATTTAGTGGACAAGGCGATTTCTTGGCTAAAAAACAACCCAACGACCACACAAATCCTAAAATGGGAGACAGAAGATTGGGGTGAAAATCCAGCGGATTATGGCCGAAAGTAGATCAATTTTCCAATTCAAACAATTTCGATTAGCACATGGAAATCCAGGTCTTAAGATTACGACAGAGGCCTGTTTGTTTGGAGCTTGGGCCCAACAATTTGCTGCCGGCAACGTACTTGATATAGGCACAGGCTGTGGATTATTAGCATGTATGATTGCGCAAGAAAATCCTACCTGCTCAATTACGGGATTAGAAATCCAGGAGGATGTAGGGGTACTCGCACGCGAAAATGTGCTCAATTTGCCTTATTTCATCGATATTCAAACAAATTCAATTCAAGACTTCCGTGGTCAATTCGATTTTATCATAAGCAATCCACCCTTTTTCATAGATCACTTAGCAAATCCTGATGCGAGCAAACAAATGGCTATGCATACGGATAATCTAAGTCCCATGGAACTTGCCGAAGGTATTTCAAATAACCTAAATCCAATGGGGCAATTTGCTGTAATATATCCACCTTTTGGCATGCAAAAATTCGAATCGGAGGCGAATAAACTGGGTTTGTATCTCAATCATTTTGTTGAAGTAAAACATCAACTGGATCGAGATACATTGCGAATTATGGCCTTAGGATCACGCAAGGAGCAAGAACAAAAAACGGAATTACTTTGCATTAAAAACCCTGACCAAAGCTATACCTCAGAATTTACGAAATTGCTGAAACCCTACTATTTAATTTTCGACTAAACAATATCCACGAGAATTCGTATTTTTGTTTGTTTGACACCTCAATATGTTGCAGATATCCATCGTAGTGCCCCTTTATAACGAAGCTGAATCCTTGCCCGAATTATGTGCTTGGATTGATCGCGTCATGCAGGCAAATTCATTTCAATATGAAATGATCTTTGTCAATGATGGGAGTCGGGACGAGTCATGGTCTGTCTTACAAACTTTATCCAAGGAATATAAATCTTTAAAAGCAATTTCATTTGCCCGAAATTATGGCAAATCAGCTGCTTTGCATGAAGGTTTCCAAAAGGCCAGTGGTGAAGTTGTCATTACCATGGATGCCGATTTGCAAGATTCTCCAGAGGAAATCCCTGAATTAGTTCGCATGATCAAAGAAGGAGGATTTGACTTGGTTTCTGGTTGGAAGCAAAAACGATTTGACCCCATATCCAAAACGATTCCTACCAAATTATATAATGCAGCTACGCGTGCACTTTCAGGCGTAAAATTGAATGATTTTAATTGCGGCTTGAAAGCGTATAAATTGGAAGTTGTCAAGACCATCAAATTATATGGTGAAATGCACCGCTACATCCCCGTACAAGCCAAATGGAATGGATTTACAAATATTGGGGAGAAAGTAGTCCAACATCAATCTCGGAAATATGGCGTAACTAAATTTGGTTTAGAGCGCTTTTTATATGGTTTCTTGGACCTATTATCAATCACATTTGTCCAAACATTCGGTAAAAGACCGATGCATCTTTTCGGTAGCCTTGGGATATTATCCTTCTTTACAGGATCAGTTATCACCATGTGGTTCATCGGCGAGAAATTATACAATATTGCCAATCAGCTAAAATATCGCAATGTTACGGATAACCCGCTTTTCTTTTTAGCCTTGGTTGCCATCATTTTAGGGGTACAATTATTTGTTGCTGGATTCTTAGGTGAATTGCTCATCACGAATTCAGACAAAACCACACAATACCAAATCAAGGAAGAAATCTCGTAAGTATGCCAACGAATGATCTTAGCTGGCTCAGTCGTTCTGAGTTATTAATTGGTTCAACCGGAATTCAGACATTACAAAATGCCCATGTTTTGGTCGTGGGCTTAGGTGGTGTCGGGTCATTTGCGGCCGAATTTATCGCTCGGGCTGGCGTAGGTACCATGACCATTGTGGATGGTGATGTCGTAGATCCCACGAATCGGAATAGACAATTACCTGCTTTATCCACCAATCATGGTGTATCAAAAGCGCAAATTATGGCCGAACGATTATTGGCCATTAACCCCGCATTAAAACTGACGACGCATGAGACTTTTTTAAGTCCAGATGCGGCGAAGGAAATCTTAGAAAATACCAAATTTGATTACGTCATGGATTGCATAGATTCGGTTACACCCAAAATTACGCTGTTAAAAACGGCATATGATTTGGGATACCGCATCGCAAGTTCCATGGGAGCTGGTGGCAAATTGGATCCTACACAATTGCGGACGGGAGATTTATTTGACACACGCCAGTGTTATTTGGCCTCATTGGTACGCAAGCGTATTCGTAAAATGGGCGTTGGGAAAGGCATTAAAACTGTTTTTTCACTTGAAAAAGTAAAAGATGAATCCTTGATTTTGACCGACGGAAGCAACTTTAAGAAGTCGGCCTATGGCACCATCTCCTACCTACCTGCGGCCTTTGGTGGCGTGGTGGCATCCATTGTAATTCGCGATTTATTGGATGAGCCGATTCCCATGGAAAAGAAACTGAAAGCATATCGAAAATGATCAAAATAGGAGTTATCAATGTATCTGACCGAGCAAGTGCGGGTATCTATGAAGATATTCCAGGCAAAGCAGTCGTGGAACTTTTACATGAATATTTAACTTCCAAATTTGAAGTCGTTTACGCGGTTATTCCAGATGAGCAGGCATTGCTAGAAGCCAAAATGATTGAAATGAGTGCAGAGGTATGCTTATTGGTAACTACAGGAGGTACAGGTCCAGCCTTACGCGATGTAACTCCGGAAGCGACCGAGGCTGTATGTCAAAAAATGCTCCCGGGTTTTGGCGAGTTAATCCGTTCTTTGAGTTTGCAATATGTGCCGACGGCGATATTAAGCCGACAAACTGCTGGAATTTTAGATCAAACGTTAATTGTCAATTTACCTGGTAAGCCGAAGGCGATTCGCCAATGTTTAGAGGCCGTATTCCCAGCGATCCCCTATTGTATTGATTTAATTGGAGGGCCTTTTTTGGAATGCAATGAAGAAAACATGAAGGCATTTAGGCCAAAAAGCTAGACGCTAGAAACTAGACGCTAGACGTCAGACATTAGAAACTAGACG
>JACCDO010698635.1_pt1 | contig 15273 bp, 6 predicted proteins | sample 7446101 | NCBI WGS metagenome assembly JACCDO01 (sample SAMN15323440, study PRJNA562643) | freshwater metagenome | isolation source: river surface water | place: USA:Blue River Watershed | collected 2017-08-16
ATAAGTTACTGAATGTGATCACGAAACTAGACAGCCTTGGTGCATTGAAAAGGAATCTCAAACGACCATTGGTGGGATACGTAGCCCACAAAACATGTCCTTACAGAGCTCTGTCACTGTGTCCTGTGGTGACAAACGCTGAATTAGACATTTTCAAATGGAATGGAATGAAGGATATTTTAATTCTTCGTACAAAGGTAGTACTAAATAGTCGTTAAATTTAACGATTTACGCATATGATTTGGAGGCTGATTTATAGACTCAGTATTGATCCCCAAGAAGGGATTTCAATTAAAATTATTTAGAGTGAAGCTCACATTATATTGATCGGACATGTCATTCGATTCGATGAAAAGATCCAACAGCCGCCATAATTTTGTTGCAAAGCAAGACCATGGACAACTCCCTTCACAATCACCCTTTTATAAATCTGCCACAAACATAAACGCTGACGAATCCGCTTCGCCAACAACAGCAGTCAAATGGTCCGAAGTTGACCCTACGCTGCGAGTTAGCACTGCAAAAAGAGAATTGCAAATGAAACTGAAGTCGAGACACAGTACCACACACCAGATAATGGACAAGACTCCTGAGCCTGTTACTAGAGGCGAATCGGACATGGGCTTACCTTCAGTAAAGATGATAAAACCACTATTAGGGGTTTCAGCATCACAGCTAGCAGCATCTGAAAGTGCTGGAATACGTGCAATTAATAATGGAGAAAAAGGTGTTCTTCTGCTGAAGGCAGAACAAGATAGTGTTCTGCAAGATCCGAAACTTTCGCCTGTCAAGATCAGTGGGCTCAGAGAAGACGATTCTTCTGATGACGAGACTGCAGCGGATGTTTATGGCTGGCGATTTGATGCAGAAGGCGAAGCAGAAAATGACGAAAACCTACGTTGTGAAGTCCAAGTCACAGACAAACAGAAGGTGGATAAAGACAGCGATTTGTTCAATGAAAAGAGTCATGAGGCACGGAATTTTACCGGCAGCATGTTTGCTAATTTACGCTCTTCATTTAATACTTCCATTCAAAACTTGGCGAGTTCATTTAGCGGATCCCATCAATCTGAACATCCTGTGCTTCGTACAGCAAAGGAATTGTCACAATATGCTGGTTCAACGTTATTAAAGACGGCCAGCTTCGCTGCTCGAGCTGCTATTCGCATTAGTAGCAAAATGGCCGAAGATGTGAGTCAATGGGTTTCTCAAGACGAAGCAGATAGAGTTGGACGACTGGTGGCTAGAAGCTCGTCGCATATGGTCGTCCATGACTTAGGAAATTCGCCCACAAAAGAAAAGGTTAAAAAGCAGCGCTTACAAGATCTACATGAGGCTATTAATGAAATGCGGCGGTTCGGGCACGAGCAGGCTGCAGATGGAGACTCAAGTTCTCCTCCAAAATCATTCAACAAAAAATCCTCTGCAAAATCTTTATTACACGCCACGGAGGAAATGCTTCACAAATTTGCATTTCCAGATGCAAATCCAGCTCCTGCACCGGAAGCCGTTTTACAGAAAAGTATTCCAATTGATCGGACAGAATTGCAATTAGACAAGCACTCCATTGTGTTCACCCCTCAAGAACAAAAAGCTATTCCTGACGATAAATACAAGACATTGTTAAATGTACGCGACACGAAAGATTTCCATCAGGAGTACTTTGGACCTCAAGGAAAAGGCATTCCTGTACACAATCCTAGAGAAGCTTATATGCAACATATTGCCTCAAGTACTGTAGATAAAGATGTCGGGTTGGTTTCCAATTTTTCTGACGTGAATAGTCATCAAACTCTCACTTCTAGCAATCGTCCGAGCGGTCAACAACTGAATCATTCCATTCCTTCTATGAAGCAAGATCGTTCGAAGCCTCTCCATATCTCGGCAACTTCCGGATCGAGCCTAGGAGGGTCAGCCCATTCGTTGTGCTCGCCTTTCAATCGTCCCAACAGTAATGATTTGATGTCCTCGACACAACCCAATAACCACACTCAATCAAATCTGAAACGAGGGAGAACCTTCTCAACTTTGCCGCATGATGCTGATTGGGATGTCGGCAGAAGTCCTGGCGGAGGGCTGCCACCATTGCGAGGTAGCAGTTATCGCGCTCCATCTGCCCCTGCTTCCGTGCCAGAAGATGACACCCCTGCGTACGTAAAACAGTTGAAGGCAACCGGATCGTTTCTAAAGAGCCAATTAGCGAAAGTGAAATCGCATTTGACGTCAAAACTGCCAAAGCTATCATCTGCACCTGTATTGCGCATTTCAACGGGAAAGGAAAGGATTCCACCTGAACCAACGGCCACTAATGGCTTTCAAGGGACTCAATCTTACGTGCTAGATCAAAAGCAGAAACACGAATCGGAACAGGAGTGCACCCAGGAACAAGAGCCGGGACAAAGATTGCCGTTTTCACTTTTATCAAGTGCAAAGCGATCTTCGAGTTTTGCTGCAGGGCTTGGAATATCCTTGGAATGTTCGTCTGATGCAGATTTAAATGCCACTAAACTTTTACCGAACACAGGACACTCTTCTTATCATTCAGCAACATCATTAAGTGAACGGCACAAATCCATGATTTCTCAAGCTTCACCTGGGGTGGGACTTCCAGTTATTTACGCTCCACAAACTGCCCGTTCTGAGGTGTCTGAAGCGAGCTTGTATTCACATGTCACCTCCTTGACAAATATGCTAGAAGTATCAGATAATCAGCGACAAAGCTTAAGATCTTTTCGTCCAAGAAGTATGAAACACTTAGAATTAAGCAAAGTTGCCGAAGTTTCTAATCATGTACCGGACGACGTCTCTGCCTACAAACGCATGTCGGAAGCTGCCGACGTCGGACCGGAGTTAGCTCAAAAAGATATTGGAGGAGGTTGGCAAGCATGCTGGGACAAAGAAGCGGGAAGTGTTTACTATTTCAATACAGAAACAGGTGAAGCCACGTGGTTACCCCCTAATTCAAGGCAACAAGACGAAGACGAAGACGAAGGCGATTTATTTTCTAGAATTGAAAACAATGGCTTGCCAAGAGGACTATCAGAACTAAATATGGGCGACTCAGAGTTGACAATCAAAACACGGAAGATTGCTGCGCGACACAATTTGTTTAGTAAATTACGATCGCGATATGAGGGTGATAAAGAAACGGAATATACGAAGGGGTTCATTGCAAAAGAGTACGCCGATCACGCTGTGGCGGAGGAAAATGAAATTTTGAAAGACATGGGGAAAGAACTCGATGGATGGTGAGGTGAGGTAATTTGTAATGTTTAATACCTATATATATGTACGATAGCGAAACGCTCTTAGACTATTTTGCTCATACAAAAGACCTATGCGGTAAATGTCCAAGCATTCCCGCGCATGGGGATTAGTGACTGTTTAGAGTATTTTACAAAACGATGTCGTGTTGAGTACAAATCCAATTCTGCAACACGGAGATTCTTAACCACACGAAGCCCACCTATCAACAATAAATCTTCACGAGCGGTAACATTGTTGTGTTATTCTAATGGTTCTTCTGACAAAGCTCTAATTTCAATTGGTGCACATAAGGTTTTTCGTTCGTTGATACTTCCAGTACAAAGCGGAGAAATATAAATACCTCCTGCGGTCAACATTACAAATCCGAGAACAAAACAGAACGATGCAAAGCCTGCACCCCCACCTGCTGCATAATATGGAGCGCGGGCTGCAATAGTTGCGGCTTGGTCAAATAATTGTTTGTCAGCAGCAGCTGCTCCACCTGTTTGTGCGGCCCACGCTATCATGATCCAAGCAAAGACACACAATAAAAAGCTCACCGCAAGCTTCATTTTCGCTCTCTCGAAGAAAGCTCTCGACATTGCGGATAATGCATCCGAATTGTTAATAATTTTTGCAGGCATTGCTTAATCCTTAATTCGTTGCGCTAATACAAGTAGTAATATAGAGGTTGGGAGAATAGACTTAAAAGCCGACCAGACCACAATAAGCACTCTGCACAAGATTTGAACGATTGGACAATTAGTCCCTTATTTTGCAACTCTCAGAAGGGCATGCGTTAATTGGCATGTTTCGCAGGTCCAAGCGACCAACAAAAAGCGTTGGAGGAGGAAGCGTTTGAAGAAAAAAGCTTTTGTGTGACAGTTTGCTGAGCGACTCACACAATCTGCAGTTGGAAGACCGCGATTGAATACAAATTAAAGGAGGTTCAAATTTGTGGTTACAAACTTTGTTGACCAGTGGACTTCACAATTTGTAATGTCTGACAGTGACAGAGATAGTGAAATAGCATCGTATACCGAAGAACACGATGTTGAACACGGGGAGGAAGTAGCCACATGGAAACAAGCGGATGAAGAGAAAGAAGACTCTGACGTAGACGGGTCTGAGTATGAAGAAGCTATTGCTGACCCGGAGGTTGACGTGCGTCCAGCAGCCAGTAGCAGCAGTGAAGCAGAGGATACAGATTCAAATCATATCCAAGAAAATAAAAATTTGCACAAGGAGAATGATTCACTTCCTTCTTCTGCATATCAAACATCTATTGTCGCTCAACGCGCTGCACAAAGTCGCTTCTCGGAGCGTTTATCCCTTGGAGAACCTGTACTGGAAGACAGTTTTCCAACAGGAGCCGACACACTAACAACGAAGTCAAGAAACATATACGAAAAGGTTCGATTTAAGATATTTATTTCTTTTATTTATGGAGCAATCTTCTTATTAACACTGGGGTTCAGTGCGTCTGCTGGTGGGACGGCTACAGGGTATTTATACAAGCAACGGTATTTGGAAGTGCCAGGCGCACCATCAACAATTTTCCAGTATATCTGGGAGGCTCAATATGATCTAACGCTCGAACAAGTATCTTTGCTGAAACGGGGTTATGGATTTTCTTGCTTTTGTTATGTAATAGCTATGATTCTCTCATTAATTGCAGCAATTAGGATATCACCATTTTATTGCGGAGCTATTGGTGAAGCACATATTGTAACCCAATTTCAGGAATGGGGAAGAAGACCACCGAATGGCAAATATGAACGTGTAATTATGAAATCGGCTGTACCTTCTAATGTTTGATTCGTTTTCGAATGAAATAAAGTACGACGTTGAACAATTGTGAATTCAACGCATCTATGCACGGATTCGGAATAAAGAACTAAATAAACTGTATTATATACATAAATTTATATTAATAATAGAATTAAGAAACAATACGGAGGAATATCTAATTCATACTAACGTTCATACTTCCGACGTGTATATTGTTGAACAAAAGGTACGTTATGATGTCTGAAGTAGGCATTCAACCGACGCGCATCATCTATATAGCTCTTTAATTTACCCCACTTATCATCCCAATAGTTGGCTCTCAATGCTCGAATAATATCTCCCACAGCGAAATCACGGGTCTTGTCTGCGGCTGGCCACAAGGTTTGATATCGATCGAGGTCAGGACTAAAATTTTGCTCCTGAGGCACTCGCAAATTGACACCATTATGTAGTGCAAATAACCACAATTGCAGTCTAATGAACGGGTCAATATTAAATTGTTCATAAATAGATTCTGTGCATCTTCCGAATGAACAAGCGTTGTAGTCCTTTAAGAAATTCTCACGGCATAGGCTGCATGAAAAAGAATGGTCAATTACATCACGCAATACCAATTCCAACTCTTTTGCTCGAGCTTTACTGTCGTCTGTACCTCGTAACTCTGTTGTGGAAGAATACCCTGGAGTGGAATACTCTCCAGGGCTGGCGAGAGAAGCACTACCCGCAACCGTTAAAAAATGAAACAATTGCCATAACCCGCAGGTGAAAGACTTTGCACTTGAATTTGAGCCAATCAAGTCTGTTGGAATCGAAGGGCCTTGTGCGGCAACACCACATACCGTCCATCTCAAAGGGGTAGCCGGTGCAGCAAACAGGCGTTGTTTTAATTCAACATGAACTTGGGCATCAGATGGCAACGATATAGGATTTAAGGATTCCAAATATGCCAGCACTACTTCTAATGATGTAATATCTTTGACGAATGAGCCAGCATCTGTGCTATTCGCGCGGGGCAACGCTCTTAGCACAAGGCGTAACAGTGCTTGCATGGATTGTAATTTTTGCTGATATATATTGATTGAAAACCCGTCGGTTAGCAAAAACTTAAGCGAAGTAATTCCATCATTTAAACGCTCTTTAGGCAAAGCGGCGAAGCTTTTGGAAGCCTGTCCAAAGAGGGACGAGACTTGTTTTTGATTGCGGATTTCGCTGTCTTTTTGTTTAGAAAATGGATATGCATTTGCCATCGGCAACGACTGAACCAAGCCATGCTTGCGAAGGGTGGCACAAGAGGAGATAAATCGGCGCAAGGCTTCCGATTCACGACTTAAATCCACAGCCATCCCTTTGCCTTGTTCCATTCTAAACCGTTCGTCTAAACCAACATCTACAGGAAAATTAAAGACACGAACTGTAGGATATGCGGAAATAGAATGCGCTGAACAAGCAGCATGTTGATCAGGGCAGTTTACGCCAGCGAAAATCACATCATATTTACTGACAAAGTGCCTGGCCAATTTATCATATTGTGGGGCATAATGACGACAATGACCACACCAACTAGAATAAAATAAAATAACAGATGCAACATTTTCCTGTGATATAAGAACCACAGAGTCATTTGAAGAGAGCTCTAGAACAGCACTCGCAGTTCTTTCGGGAGGTGTAAAGAGGCCTATTGCATGACCGATATCTAAACGTGCCGCTACAGTGGATTTTGCTGCCATCCATACATGCTCTAGATCGATCTCTGAGCCTACACGCAAATCCTCTGGATCAACGCGAATTGATGCATGCTTGAAATTTTCCTCAGAAACCAAAGCATCTTCTTGATTCCACCTATACAGTAGCAAGACATAAGGCCCGAAAAACAACATTATAGACAACAATATCATTAAAAAGAGACCATATTTATAAAAATCATTTCCTCTGCAAACAGAATTTATTAGTTGTTTGGAAACCATCGTGCATATCTGCATTGGAAATATCAGCCCCCGGAAATTTTAAGTGCCCAACTCTAGAGAAAAGAGGGGGAGGGTTAGAAGGCATCTTGCTATCCGCAGAAGTAAATAGACCGTATTATATATGAACAATGAATGTTCATAATGTATCTAATGAGCAGGATATTTTACTATTGTACTATTTTGATACTTTAACTAGTGGTCAGAGCCCTAATGCATGCCGTGTAAGCATTTATCGCGATAAAGAAGTTTATCTTTTGGATATTTTGCATCACTGGGCTCAAGCAAAGTGCCTACCAGCAGGAATAAGATACAAATACTATGCAATTATCCCTGACCAAGAACAGGATCAAGAAAAGGCCACAGAGACGATATACCTAGACTCTCCAGCAGCAGTTGTGCCAGTGTTTAACAACACTGCCACCATTCTTCTTGTACAAGCAGGAGCCATACCTTGCATCCCAACAGCGCAAGTGGGTCATTTTTTTGATTTATCCCGCATGTCAATATATTCAAGTCATACCTTACAACAAATTGAGGAACGCTCAACTTTCTATCGTACTTACGACTCTAATAAGCAAAAAAGTACTGAAAAAACTTTGTCCTCTTCGCTGACTGAAATATTACCGCAACGGCATTTTTTTAAAGTTCGCAGTTTAAACAGCCAAATTTACATTAACAATAACAAACACAATGGTCACGGTAATAATAATAGTAACAGTCAGGACAATGCTAGCAGCAACATAAATAGTAATGAAGGTATCAAAGCTAGCGGAGCTAAAATGATTTCAAAATTGACATCTTTTTCTTCAAACTTACCCGGGGTTGTTCCTAAACGAGAATCAGATGAGAGTGAGACCCGAAAAGGCTATGAGGGAAGGACCGAGAATGTGGAGAGAAATTGGAACAGAAGTCATCTTTCTGCACCTCAATCTACCTCCACAGCTAGCACACTTACCGCCTCTGTTGAGGGTGGATTACAGGCTGCGCGCTCTTTTGGAGCATCCTTGTTTGGCTTTGCTGCATCCGTAGCAAACTCGGTCGCTGGCGCAGGTGTTAATGCTTTCTCTGGTGGAAATCGAACAGAAAAACTTGATCGTATGAAGGTTCAGGTTGGGAGGATCATTGCAGAAGGTGGCTTCGGTACAGTTTATGTTGCAACGGATGCTGAAAGTAACAAAAAATACGCTCTTAAGCAAATGATTTGCCAAACTAAAGAGCAACTAAACGATGCGCAGGGAGAGTTACGAGCATTGAGACAATTCCGAGGCGTCGAAGAAATAATAGATTTGGTAGATTCTTCTATTCAATCCTCAGCATCACATGCTAGTGGCACCAAAGTCGTTTTTATGCTGTTTCCTTTATGCGTAGAGGGAACAATTTGGGACATGATTGAACACGCAGGCGGGTCAGAGCAGCAATTACACTCCGGACCCTGGCCTTTTGATGAGCACCATGCATTGCAATTAGTCATGGGTATAGCTCGTGGCTTGCAAGCAATGCACGATGTCGGACTAGCACACCGAGACGTAAAGCCACACAATGTACTGTTACGGAACGGTCATCCTGTAATTATGGATCTTGGTAGCGTTACCACGGCTAGAATTAGCGTCAATTCTCGAGGTCAAGCGCTAGATGTAGAAGAGGAGGCTGCATCCAAAACTTCTGCGGCATATCGAGCCCCAGAGCTTACGCAAACTCCTTCCCGCATTGCCATCGACGAGCGCGTGGATATTTGGGGATTGGGATGCACGATGTTTTGTATAGCATTCGGCCGCTCACCTTTTGAAACCCCGAAAGAAGGATTACTGCGATTGGCTATTCTAAATGGTAATTACCACCCTCCTGCAGGGAATCGCATGCACCAATCAACATTTTCGGCGGCGTTTATGGATTTAATTTCTCAGATGCTTCAGGTGGATCACACCACGCGACCATTTGCAGGAGACGTAGTGAATATTTGTAAAGATTTTTTATAAAATAGAAAAAGTTAATGCACGGGGCCACATGGCGACTTGAAGCTCATTAGATATATATGTCGAGTAGTGTGCAATGACAGTTCATGTTTATTTTGGTTAGTATATTACTATACTAAATACGCTATTCCTAGGAAGCACGGCAAGCCGTGAAAATACTGCAGACTTTGTTGTTGTATGTACACCTATGTAAGAGGGCTACCAAAAGGGAAAACAGATTTTCAGAATCCCTACTGAAACCAAGGCTTTAGCCAAAGTATTTTGCGAGAGCAGTCTTTATGTTCAAGACCGGAAAGCATCCGGCGTAATGGGCATTTTCTTCGACGCCATTCTATTAAGTTGCACTTCTTGGTTAGCTGCGACTTCTGGATTGAAAGCATTCATAAAAGGGAGAGATGCACCTCGATACCAGCGCATACCTAAATACATGGCGATTGCGGCAAAAATGGCACCCACAGTGTACACCATACCTTCCAAGACTACCAGGAACATCGCCGCTGGCCCAGCTCCTTCTATTTTGGCTGCTGTCTTGACACGATGACGATTATGCTCTAAACCCTTGGTCTGATCCAAGAAGTTTGCATCGTTGAAGGTCCAGTAATCGTCGTCATCATCCCACCACTCGTCGTCATCACTTTTGGTGAAGTTATCCGCGCCAACAGGCCCGCAGTCCTGGCAGTCTGTGCCAAGTTTGCAGTAGTTAGCTCCTCTTGGGTCATCACATACGCCATCACGCGCATATGGGCAAGAGTTAACGCAAGCTTCCACACCACTGTCAGGAGCCGGAGCTTTGCTGTAATCGACAATGGCATCAACGCCGCCACAATCCGTGCAATCAGTGCCTTCCACGCACGCAGATACTTTATATGACTCGTCTTCCATGTAATAATCATCATACGCTTGGTAGGCTTCTTCTTCATAGTAGCCCCCTTGATCGTCGTCTTGATAATATCCATACTTCTCGTAGTACTCTTCGTAGTCACTCTCGGTGCCATCATCACAGACATCATCGAAGGCAAACTCACAGGAATCATCACATACTACTCCTTCACGATCTTTTACAATAAATCCTACAGTAATTGGTTCCAAAAAGATAACTTCGCCGGCACCAGTGTCAATGCCAGTAACTTGCAAGGGCACCTTCTTCTCATTATCCGTGGGCAACAGAGACAAGAAACCGGGCAACCAATCTAAACCCTGCTTTAGTTGAACACGAATAGTGTCATCCAAAACATTCAAGATACGATATGATCCTGGGAGCGTAGGTCGGAGAATAAGATTAGTGTCAGCAACATTGGTGAATCCAGAGCCCTTAATCGAAATAACCTTGCTTTGCGTTTCATGGAACAAGTCGCTGCCGGACGCAATAACAGGATTTTCGAGAACTACAGCAACGCGAATTCCATCATTTCCGGCTAAATTGTGCATTTTCCCACCGACTTGTACAGACTTGCAAATGATGAAACCAGCATCTTGTCTCCAAATCTTTCCTGGCTTTGGACGAAGCACCACCTTATGGTCATTAATGAACTCCATAGAGTAATCCTTGCCATCCTCGAGCATGGGATCAAAGACGAATTTCATATCGCGTTGAAATCCTGAGCCTGTTATAGTAATACTTTCTTGAAGCGCGGATTGGTACACCTTCGAACCTGTAGGATAGACCTCGACGCCTCCCGTATCTGCAGCGTCAATATCCTCCAAAACCTCGGCTACATGGACGCCATCTCCACCCATAAGATCAACCCAGCCATCATCATCACCACGCGTATTGATAGCGGTGATCTGCAAGGGACCAGGTGTCGTGCGCCATGCACGCCCATCCAAAAGGGTAATTTCCATATCGGTACGATCAATGACTCTGATGGTGTAGTCCTCTCCTTCAGTTAATTTGGGCGTAAACCGTAATTGGGGAGCGGATAAGACCTTTGTAAAACCGACACCCTTTATATGGAACTCATGACTGTGGGTACGATAAAGTTTCGTGTTGCTAGAGTAAACATCAGGATGTTCGAAGACTATGGCGATGTCTTTGCCCTTTTGCGAGTTAATCGGACCGGTGGCGACAAAGCCATCACCAGCATCAACAGCAAGCAAATTTAAATAGCCAGGCAGATTTTCGACGTTTTTACGCCAAAATGATCCAGACTTTAACGCCAGACGAATGCTTGTTTCACTGGTGGGGAATTCAACAGTATAGTTTACTTTCGCTAAAAGTCCATTAGCAAAACGAAGATTATTACCCTTGGGATTAAAACCACTACCGGTAATAGTGACTTGAGGAGTGTCGTGATAAATGCGTTGTGACTCTGCTGTAGCAGTCACAGTGACGTCATGGTTGTCTGTATCATCCTTCACATTTGCTACGACAATGCCTTCATCACTGTTTAGTTTTACAGGTCCACCACCCGTATCCAATGCAACCAGAACTAGAGGGCCAGCCGTCTCTCTCCAAGGATACTGATGGCGGCGCCTTAACACAATAGTGTCTTTGCGCAATGGAAATTTTGAAACAATTTCGTATTCGACGCCCACTGCAAGAGGAGGCTTGAAATACAAGTCGACTTTCTTCGCTCCCGTAAATCCTGTACCATTAATGCGCAGTTCATTAGTGGCTTCTCGATATATAATGTTTTCATTATCTTCAGCCGTCGGAGTCTCTAATACATTAGCAATGACTTTGGCCTCGGGCAAAAGATTTTTATCACTTTCACTAAAGAAAACTTTATTGAGGGTTAGTGCTACTGGGGGTGTACGGTTGTTTAGATTCACCCATTTGCGATTTGCCATTAATTTTAATACAACGCCCTCGCCATCTTCATCTTTGGTTAATGAAAAATCTTTGTTCATTTTGAGTGGAGGCTGCCCACTTGCTGAAATTTCCAAATTAATATCGTGATCTTCTGCATCAAATCCGCTACCCTTCAAGCGAATTTTAGGGCTCCGATCATAAATGGTTTGCGGTTTACTCGTCACGACAACCTCTGCAAACACTGTTTGCAAACAAACAAGCAGCGCCAAGCAAAGTATCGACAACATTTTAATTAATTAAATATTGCCTACTCCCGGAACACTCTTTCACTTATTTAAGAAATATAAGGACCACCTATACTTCAATACAAGCGAAACGCGCAATTACGCAATTCGATTCAGCTGAATCTTTAACGTTTTCAAGTTCTGAAAACTCATTGTTTTTTTGAGGCATTGTGGGCCAGCTCCCTGAAACACGTCCGTGCGTCTTTTCCACCTTTAAAAATTTCAAACGCCGTCGGCGTTTGAAAGAAAAAGGTGGAAGCTCGAAAATCAAGCCATCTCATTAGCTCATATTTCGGTAGTCAAGTTATAGGCATTTAGGATAAGTTGACCAGCAAGTTATCTTCTAAAAGATGCTGGTGTATTTGTCTAAAAAGGTAAGCGTATTGGGTGTTGTACATTCGGAACATCAAAATCTCGTTAGATTGTTGCAAATCGAGTAATCATAATTTGAATAAATTATCAAAATTTTCTTTGCAACATAGACCATGCATGCAAAAAAGTTCTAATAAGCATTTCCACTTAAATTCCTTCATATCTCATGTGCTGTTTTAAAATGATCTTGTCATGCGGAACGCATTTTTAGATTGCAATACCTAATGATGTCAGATTGCATTGTATTTCATGGAATCGGGATCAAGGATGGATTGCGACTGGTGGAGACACAGGCTTACTCAAGGTTCTGAAATTGGAGACACCAACGGAAGGTGATGCTAAGATGAAAGGCATTGCAGCCCCGAGTAATCTCAGCATGAATCAAGCATTAGAAGGACATAAGGGCGGAGTAATGTGTGTGACATGGAATCCGCAATATCGCAAACTTACTTCTTCTGATGCACAAGGCTTAATAATCGTTTGGAGCTTGAGTAAAGGTGAATGGTATTCGCAAATGGTTAATAATCGCAATAAAAGCGTTGTCCGAGACATGAAATGGACATCAGACGGGAAAAAAATATGTATAGTGTACGAAGACGGTGCAGTAATTGTGGGTAGTGTCGGAGGAGAACGTCTATGGGGCAAGGAACTCAATTTGCCATTAAGATTTGTGGAGTGGAGTCCGGACGGAAAATTGATTTTATTCGTGACCCTAGAAGCAGAGGTGTGGGTATTTGATAGCGAAGGATCTCAATTGCGTAGCATGAGTTTAGCAGTTCAAGATCCAGCCAAAGGAAATGTTCCAATTGCTGGTATCCACTGGTTGTCACCCTCCAATGCTCCGTCCACTTCTAGAGCAAGATTGGGCACTGAAGCACCACCGCAGCTGTGCATTGCTCTTGAGAACGGTATGGTGCAACTGTCCCGACACGATGAAGATGCCAACGTAGTGACATTTGATACAGAGATGCACATTACTTGTGTCCGATGGGATCATAGCGGCAGCGTGTTGGCTATTACTGGATCGCAAACTACACGTGAGAAAACCGTATGTTTAGTGCGTTTCTTTAATGCATATGGGCAACATTTGCGGAATATACGGATTCCTGGGGACTCACTGACATCGATTTCTTGGGATGGTACCGGTTTACGACTCAGTTTAATCGTCGATTCTTATATATTCTTTGCGAACGTACGTCCAGCCTATACATGGGCATATTTGTTGAGCACTCTTGTTTACACGTATAATAAAAGCAGCGACAAAAGAGATACTGCTGTAGTGTTTTGGGATCAAACAACAGGAGAAACCCATAATAAATCAGTTTTTAATCTTAAGTTTTTAGTGACTGCAAGAGATTTGTGTGCTACAGTTGTTTTCGAAAAACAAGGCCTTACGATAGGCGCAGCTGGTAACGGAACGAACGGAGCCTCTGATGCATCTGCGCTCGCAGTTGCAGGAGCCAAAAGTGTGTATCGTATCCAACTAAGAAATGCAATAGGAGCCATTCTGGAGACAAAACTGTTACCAATAGAGCCAAAAGTCGTCTGCATGGGGCAGCATTTCTTCTGTGCCGCCAACGATCGCACTGTTTACACTTGGCAACTCCCACATTCCCACAGTAGCCGATATAGCGATCGCGAAGATGAAGGAGAAGCCCGACCTAATAAAGGAAAAGAACGCATGTTTGATATCGATAACACCGCTTTCAGCAGCGCTCAAGCCCCCGAAACATTCCGCATTATTAACGATCGGACAACAGATCCTATTGCATGTATGACTGTGAGCGACAAGTTCCTGGTCATTGCCAGAAAAAGCGGCACCTGCACGAGATACAGCATTCCGCACTTAAACCCTGAAAACACTTATAACCTGGGTCGCACAGAACCTTTTCGCATCGATATAAATTACACCAGCAGCAGACTCAGCATAATCGACGTCAACGGGGTATTCACGATTATGGATTTGGAGGCAAAAGCAGAGTCAAGTGAGCAAGGGGAAGAGAAAGGGGAGTCTAAGTTGTCTGCAAGTGCTTTGCCACAGTACGGGCGCAAATTAAAAGTAGAGCGAAGGGATGTTTGGGATGTGAAATGGGCTGAGGACAACGCAGACATGGTATGCATCATGGAAAAGACAAAAATGGTTATCTTTAAGGACGAGATAGCAGAAGAGCCAGTCGTTTCCAGTGGTTACTTGGCGAGATTTAAGGACCTCGAAGTGCGTGTTGTCCTGCTTGACGAGATTACTGCTAATCCCGAAACTCCTAACAAGGAGTTCGTTGTGGACAGCGAATCGCGTTTGATTCGCGAATCGAGAGATGAGATTATAAGCTCGGGGCTAGCTGGTGGATATGCGTTTGTGAACAAGAACCCGCACCCGCGGCTCTGGCGTCTACTGGCACACAAGGCTTTGGAAGACCTCGAACTAGACATTGCTGAGCGCAGTTTTGTAAAATGCCAAGATTATTATGGAATACAGCTCGTTAAGCAACTCCGAACCATGTCAGATAAAATGAAGGCTCGTGCGCAGGTAGACGTTTACTTGGGTAAATACGACGAAGCCGAAACTGTTTACCGCGAAATTGATCGCAAGGACTTGGCCATAGCGTTTCGTAAGCGCGTTGGAGATCACATGCGAGTAGTGCAGTTATTGCAAACAGGTGGAGGGAATGACAGACTCGTGCGAGAGGCTTGGGACAGGATTGGCCAATACTACACTGACCGTTTCAAATGGCGAAAGGCTATTCAGTACTTCCAGTTATCGCGAAATTTAGAGCAACTTGCGGAGTGTCACTACCGACTTGAAAATTTTGAAGAGTTGGGTAAATTGCGGGGTGACATCGCTGATGGCACTCCACTGTTGGCCGCAATTGCACAGCGCTTCGAAGCGGTTG
>JACCDO012005683.1_pt1 | contig 15271 bp, 6 predicted proteins | sample 7446101 | NCBI WGS metagenome assembly JACCDO01 (sample SAMN15323440, study PRJNA562643) | freshwater metagenome | isolation source: river surface water | place: USA:Blue River Watershed | collected 2017-08-16
CACGACACTATTGAACCTTGACGTACATGCAGTCATACAATAATCTAATATCAACAGCATGTATTTTAATTATTAACCATCAGATACCGGTATGTCGGTATTTAATCCTTAAATGCAGTATGACTAGACTGTAATTTTGAGAATTACGCAACCATTTCTCTCTAACGCCCTCTGGAAGGACAAATTCATTCATAGTTCTGGAATGTAATTGAGTTAACTATATGTTTTTATATACCGTAGGAATTCCTAGTGACCGGCCTGACCTAGCTAACTAGTACGTATACGTGAAACTATGCGATTTTTCCCATTATTCCTTTGTGCTTTGAGCACGTTTGGTTATCGAGTTGTAACTCGCCAGTCATGTACATCGCGTGGTTTGATGATTGGAGGATATAATAGTATTACTTCGCGTACGTCACGATTATTATCAACAGCTTCTGGTGATGCTAATGCAGGTGTGAATGCAGTTGGAGAAGTGACAGAGTTGTCTAGATTAGAGATTAGAGTTGGAAAAATAGTTGAAATTGGTAAACATCCTGAAGCAGATGGATTATATGTTGAAAAAGTTGATTTAGCAGAAGCAGATGGTCCACGTACTATAGTATCCGGATTAGTGCAGTATCAAACAGTTGAACAACTGCTAAATACAAATGTAATAGTGTTGTGTAATTTAAAACCAAGAGCATTAAAGGGTATAACTTCTGCTGGAATGTTATTGTGTAGTAGTAATAGTGATCACACAAAAGTAGAACCATTACGTCCACCAGAGGGTATTACTATTGGAACTCTTGTTACATTTCAAGGGCATAAAGCAGAAATTGAACCTCCTGGTAACCGTGCTAGTAAAGCATATACTAAAGTAGCAGATGATTTATTCGTTAATGATGATGGTGTTGCTACCTATAAAGGTGTTCCCTTCATGACACCTCAGGGACCTATTACTTCAACATTGAAAGGGAAAATATCGTAAGTTAGGTACATTAGACACAAGTGTAATTTCTTATAATCAATTTGTATTGCTGACGCTTTTGAGGAAACTTTCAATATTCATTGCTTCGTAATCAATTCTATTAATATCATCGGTAGAGCGAACACTTTCATTGTCAACTAATGAACTTATACTGTTCCACAGAGACTTTCCTAGCTCATTACTACTGTTGCTTGCGCTGCTCATCTCATTACTATTGTTGATCAGTTCATCTACTATTGTTTGTTTCAATTCTTGAATATTTATTAGTCTGGCTTCAATAGTACTCTCAGCGAGTAGTCTGTACACCATAACAGGCTTTGTCTGCCCTATGCGATGCGCTCTGTCCATCGCTTGCATGTCCACGTAGGGATTCCAATCATGTTCAACGAATATTACGGTATCAGCAGCTGTCAAGTTAAGACCTAAACCGCAAGCTCGAGTAGTCATGAGTAAGATTCTTATATCGTCGGTAGTTGCATTGTTCTTTTGATCATCAAATTTCTTGGCTATTTCGCCGCGTTTATTGGGATCAACAGAGCCGTCTAGACGTGAATAATTTATGTCGGGGAAATACTTCTGCATCACACAAGTCTCTACAATGTCGAGTACACTAGTATGCTGCGCAAATATCAAGCATCTATGTATTGAGTTACCGCGGTTGGATTTATTTAAACTCTGTGCAACGCTGCCGGTGACGCCGGTTGTGTTGCTATTGTTGGACTCATTTTGATCAGATATTCGGGCTGAAGAACGGGTCGGAAGAGTGTTTTGAGTCGTAGATTTTCTGTTTTTTGTACTTGCAACTAGGATTTTATCACGAATATTCCCAGTGGATTCGTCTTGAGTGCCAGCTGCAGCTGCATCCTCTGCTGGCCTGCCTACATCACCTGCTGTTGCATCCCTGTCGCTATTCATGGTCCCATCGTCAGCAGAGGCATCCTGTTTCTCTGCACCTGTCAATGATGTAGTATTCCTCTTGGGTACCTGAGCTTGCTTCATGTACGCATCTCGATCCATAACTAGAATATCCGCCTTGTCTCCATCGCTATCGCTTTCGCTGTCATCAACAGCATCCTTGTCACTCTCATCACTCTCTTCCGCATATACTTCATTAGTACCTGAATCACTTAGAAACAAAGTATGATAAAGCCTGCACTCATCACTTCTTACAACACAACTTTCAACTAACAACCGCGCTAATGCCACCATCTTCCCGCTGCTGCCGGGCTCATTCATGATCCTCTTGCGATACGCCCCATGCGCTTGACTTATGATTAACGCGGGATGAACAGATAGTAATTTCAAGTAAGTAAAAGCTTTCAATGGTGAAACTTGCAAGTCATTCAACTGCGTATTGCGCACACTTCCAACTAGTTCGTGCTCTTTAATCCGACTTAACTCATTAGCTAGCTCTTCATCCCTTATCTTTAACCCTTGTTGAAATTCTCCATATAATTTCCGTTGTAACGGTGACAAGGGACAATGTACATCAATAATTGTCTTGCGCGGTAACTCTTTTGCCACGTTTGCCTTCGTTCGACGCATTATAAAAGGAAGTACTTGCTTATGCAACTTCTGTAGTAGACTCAGTCCTTCTGCGGATACATTTATAGCCGTTTGCATCTTGTGACTAGTAAATAAACCACTATTTGTACCGCTATTCGTGTCAACGGACTGCTGGATCTTCTCGCGTTCTTGGAAGGATTTGCGGATGGGTTTGATGTAATTCTGGTTGAAATCTTGGTAAGTTCTCAAGAAATCAGGCAAGATAAAGTTCATCACACTCCACAGCTCTTCTATATTATTTTGCACCGGTGTGCCACTGAGTGCAATGCGCATGCGGGACTTCAAGGCGAAGGCGTGAATAGCTACGGCAGTGCGCGGGTTCTTGATTATATGTGCTTCATCTAGAATAATTGTATTCCAAACCAAATCCGGAGATGCAAATATAGTGAACTCTTTGCGGAAGGTCTCATACGAGGTTATCACAACGGTTGAGCTAGTGATAGTCGCCCCGAAATAGCGCACGAAGGGATCGGGATCTGCAGTTTCAACAGTGGAGTACTTATAAATTGGTAAAGGTTTAAGAACTTCAACAGGGAAATTAGAAGTTATTTCTGACTGCCAATGAAGGAGAAGTGATGCCGGACAGATGATCAGGGATGGATGGACGTGACTGTCAGTAGCCGTTGCACTACTGAGTGCAGTCTCAACTACTTGAATAGCTATAGCACCTAGTGCTTGAATTGTTTTGCCTAATCCCATTTCATCGGCTAATATTGCGCCCATACCATGCCGGCGAAGGTAAGTGATCCAGCTCACACCTTCCAACTGATACTCACGCAATGACAAGCTATATGCTGTCCTTCCTGCACTGACTCCTCCTTCTTTCCTCTCCTTGGCTTGGAAAAGAGATGTGGATTGATTGAGGTAGTTGATGATGTCTCGGTCTTGCGGCGATGATGACATAGTGATATTCAGCATGTGGTTGTTACTGCGACTAAGTAGAACCTGCAAGATATTCGACGAAGACTTCTCATGCAGCTTCTGCTGAGCTAGATATGCAGCTGGTGCAAGTGGTACTAAGACACGCAATGTATCCATCGCATGCTTTCGGACGGCGAACTCGGAGTCTCCCAACATCACAACAACATGCGACATGACTAGGCTGTAGGTGGGCAGGATGCTCTCCTTCAACGCGTTCACTAGTATATTCAGAAGGAACCCTTTAATCAGTTGTAACTTCGGTAAAGAAAGCTGAAAATCATGGAAAATAGCTGGTAATGTAGTGATTTGTTGCACTAAATCCTGTAGTTTCTGTGTCTTTAGTGCGGCGTCGGTGCAGCTGATGATGAGGTGGCAGCAGCAGTCGATGACGGTGTGCAAAACGGTGTTAGTTGAAGCCATTTCACTTATAATACTTTGAATTTCATTGTTTAAAGCAGTGAAAAGAAGCCTAGAGGTCACATTTTCTCTCAGCAAACTTGTCTTGCTATCGGTGTTGCTCATCGCGATAGCGCGGCAAAGTAGTACCAACATCACCTTGTTACCCCGCTTCTCATGGTTGTTACTGCCTTCCTTGTATAAGTATACATTCAATGGTAAAATGCTCCGAAAGAAATCATCTTTAAGGCGAAGAACGAGTGCTTGCAGCAGCCTGTCGACCTTGGACATAGCCAGCGGCTGCACTTGGTCTTGCGTGTAATAGCTCTGATGAAGCAGATCCCGCAGGCTTTCGGTGTTCCTTGCACCATCCACCGCATGAGTGCAGGCATCGCTTACTAACAGGGACAAGAACTCTTGGACTGTTGTGGACCACTTCTCCGATACATCCAACAGTCGGTGGTAGTGTATCATGCTCTCATTGCACTGATGATGTTGCTGGAACAACTCAATTGTCTTCTTATGGTAGTTATATAGCTTGGCATCGATTTGGAAGGCAGTGTGTTGCTGTCCCAACTGTAACAACTTCTCAACACACTCGCAGATCCCAGCCATGTTGCTGCTGCCAAACCCTTGGCTACTCAGGGATGCGAGGATAGCCAGGTATACTTCGAGCACTTGCAAATTAAGCAGATAAGGTTCTATTGGCAGCAAGTCGGATACTACCTGAGCTGGCACTACGCTTTTCGGTGTGGATGCCTCGCTCCACTTCCTTTTTGCATCAGATTTTGCTTTCTTGTTCGAGCTTGCAGGTACTAGTTGAGCCATGATATCATCGTCATCATCCAGGTTATCCGACGCACCACCATCGTCATCGCAGACAATAACAAAGCGAACACCGCAACTCTTTGGTGCCACTGGCTTGGTGACTGCGGCGTTGTAGATGGCCGAGAATTTGTCTGTTGACTGCTGCACTCGAGTGAAAATAGTCAATGAAATACTATTTGTGACTCCAATTTCCACTAAAAAGTTGGATATAAAGCGGGACACACGCAGGCGGCACACTTCGTCAGTAAATCTGAAATAACCGAGTCCGTTGTAGCCGTTATTCATGACAATTTGATGGTTTTTGCTGTCACCCGCAGTCATATTGAGCAGGGACTCAGTCAGGACCTCCTTGGACGTACTTGCAACGACATCGAGCACACTTAAATTACTCACTTCCTCGGTCTTTACTCGGCTATCACTACAGGCTTTCTTGCTTAGCCGGCCTTTCTTCTTGCTTGGGCTACCCGCGCCGCCACTCTTGCTTGCAGCACCAGCTATGTCCGCGCCATTCGCCTCCCATTTCACAATTATTTCTATGATTTCACTTAAAATTACCGGGGAATCGACCCGACTTTTGCTTGAGGCGGTGGCCGTGATGGCGACAATATCCAGCGCTTTCAAGCTAAATTTAGCGACTATTTTGCCACAATCCAGCATAAGTTCATTGGGGATTACACACTCCACACCACTTTCTTTCATTGATTTATCATTCGGTGTAACGGATCTATTTTGCTCTTTTTTATCTACTAAAAATAAATCACCTAATGAATGAGCTGATACACAAGAGAGAGCGCATATTGCGCCTGTAACTAGTCTAGTTATCGCCACAACCACTTGTAGATCCCTAGTATGGTCCACCGAGTCCTGTTTACGAATACCGTCAAGATTTTCACTCATTAACCGGGTAATTTGTAATATTAGACCCATAGCTAGGGATTTCGTGCTCTCGGTGTACAGGTACAACTTGGACATGATAGCACTGAGCACATCCACGACCAGGATATACATCGACAAGTGTTGCTGCGAGGGAACAGCAAGAGTTTGTAGTAATTTAACAACACTGTTGGCACCTTCTAGCAGATCTGTCACGCGGCAACTAAGTGAGTTAAGCATTGCGGCTGAACTCCTCATACTGCGGAGCATAGACTCCAGTTCCTCGATAGGTGAGTAAGTAACCGCGTACTGGTGCATGACACTGATACCTTTGCATAAGGAGCAAACCACTTGCGCGGATATGCTGCTTATGTCATCATTTAAATCACCTAGACCGGTTGTAGTGATTTCAAAGATGCTGCGATAGTAAGGGTGCAAGCTGACGCTGTTCAATGGCAGAATATACTTGTAAGCAATCAAGCCACCATGTCGAATGAATGTAGCACTGTCCGACTTGATGTATTGACACATTCTTGCTACTAAAGTGTTCAAGGTTAACGTCATTTCGGGGGTGCAATAGCGCATTGCGCTGCCGATCAACATACCAGAGGCTTCTTTCACGGGGGAAATCGCAGATATACTCGTTCCAAAGTCTAGGAATCTATCGAGGATGAGCAAATACAATCCACTGCATATGATATCTTCAACCAAAAACAATGGCAATAGCAGTGTGCTGCTTGCTGTTTCGCTACTAGTAAGCGGTGTTGATGGAAACAAGCCGTTAATTATCGAGGTTAATCCAATGGAACTACCATGTCGCGTCTCCCATCTACTATCCATCAGTCCTACTACTAAAAACCTTATTAACCTCGCTAACCAGGTTTCGTTTGATGTATTATCCTCCACGCTATCTATATCTCTATTCCTGATACTTCTTCTTGGTCTTTTGCTGGTAATTAGATCTTTGTCTTCGATTATAGCTCGCAATCCATGCTTTCCATATGCATTTGCTGAGGTTATATCTACATTATCTGTCTCTAAATTTAACCGTTTTATCAATTGATTTCTTTGATTTTTCAACCATTTCTTTTCATATAAATCATCTTGGTGGATATGCATACCATCTGCATTCTCATCTATTGCAACATTCCTTAACTCTACATCACTTCCTAAGTCCAGGATTTTATCGATATCAAACTCATTTAATATTAATAATTTCCCATCATTATTATTCGTATCTAAGAACTTTCCCAAATCTATTGCATATTCATGAACCAGTAATTGTAGCGCATAACCGCTATTTATCCTTGTACTCCACGAAATATCAAGCAGAAGTTTTGTAATAATTTCATGGAATACAACTGGTAAATCATCTTTAAGCACAACTCCCACTAACTCTTTGCTTGCTATTCGACCTGTTGCAGCATTTCCATGCAGCAGTGGGAGCAAATCGCGCCATCCAACATCTCCCATCCTCTTTTCTTTTCTTTTTTTCCTTTTTCTTTTTAAATAAAGGGTGTGGATATTTTCACCCATGTAGAGACTGACTCGAGAGTGCTGATTCTCAATGCTCTCTTGCAGCTAAACCAGTTAAGATCGTCGAAGAGTGCTGTGAATTTATAAATATAACTCCAAAGTACACTATTTCACTATTATCAACTAGTTTAGGACCCTCTTTTAGTTCCACTAAAAAATCGGCGAGTCGGCGGGTAGGATTCCTCGAGGTAAAGGAGCGATCTGTTATGGAATCAACTACAGATAAGAGCGTTGTGATAACAGGAAGTTGCCTATGTGGAGCGGTGAGTTGGCAGTATGATGGTATGCCAGATGGTGCAACAGTATGCAATTGCACGGCATGTCGAAGATATGGAGTTTTATGGGCTTATGATTACTGGAATGAAGGAGTAAGAGTTACTGGTGAAACAAAAGCATTTGTTCGAGGTACTGCATTAGAATTCCATTTTTGCAGCACTTGCGGTAATGTTGTATGCTGGAAAGGACTGAGATTGGAGGAAGGCAAAATTAGAGCTGCAGTAAATCTACGTTTAGCTGAACCAGAAGCAGTTGCCAACATTCCTATTGACCATTTTGATGGGCTAGATACTTTTGATGATACACCAAGGGATGGTAGATGTGTTGCGGATTATTGGTCATAAGGTCTTGGAAATGAATATGTAATTAACTAGCGATGTGGTCTCTCCAACAAAAATAGATTAAGATAAATTGTATCGATGTAAATAAACTTTAAATTAATTAAATCAAAGCTTGCAACTTACGCAAGAACTAAGCGGCTTGTATAATAATGTAACAAACATATTACTTACTAGAATTTAGAATTTGAAGTTGTTGCTACTGCTGCTGCTGGAATAGGATTATTTGATGTTTCTTGTAGGGCCATTGCACTTTTCTTGGTGTGTTGTCGGTAGAAATAGTAAGCACCAGCAGTTGCAACCAACAATAAAACAATGACAATAGCCGCGATCACACCACCCGACAGAGAGTTGTTATCATTACTGCCAGAGCTAGCGTCAGCTGGATTAGACCCACCAGTGGCAACGATAATGTCGCTGACATAAGGAATATTGCCAGTTTTGGTAGCACCATAAACATAAGCACCGGATGAAGCTCCAACTAACTTAGAAAATCTAGTTGTAATAGGTTCGACTAACTTCTCCACGGCTTGTCTGCTTCCAAATGTTTTATATAAAATTGATTTGGTGATCTCCGATGCAGAACTTTCAGATCTTAACTTAGCAGATGCAATGGATGGGACAAGATCATCATCAGCTGATTCATATTGTCCGCAAGAACCTAATTCAGAGATTATTACTGAGTCAACATAAACACTTCCACTGCATGAACTAGTATAATAAGTGCGTAATAATAATTCATTGTCCTTTGTAAGAGCTTTCATAGAGTAAGATTGAGTGGCACCACTTATGACGACACGTGCAGTGGAACAACTTGTACCATATGCCATAGTGGGTACCAAGGAACTACTCGTGTTAACTGAGCAACCACTAGCACTTGTAGCACTCGTAAAGGTGGCGTATCCAGGCTGTGCTAACCAATTAGGATCCTTGGTACAAGTTGTTTTTTGACTTAAGTAAACGGTATAATCATCTGTTTCCATTGATGTATCATAACACTTATTTAATGTTGAATAATTACCGAGTATACTAGTGAAACTCAAGGAGTACAAAGCAGTACCAGCACATTCAGAATTGCTATATGTCGAAAGAGTCATACAGTCATCACTAATCATCGAGTAATAACCTGACCCTGCGGCTCCGCAGAATCCAGTCGCATACATCAATGAAAGGTAACCTGAGTTGGAACAGTCATTGTCACCAATATAATAAGTTGAAGTAAACCAATTCGTAGCAGCTACAGTTGCTATCACGCAGAAGAAAGTAACAGTGTGTAAGAAAGTCATTGCAGTTCCAACAATTAAATCTTGTATCGTCTAGACCAAAGAACAACTAGATATTGTTCGGTATCTTTTGGTATCTTTCAGGGGAGGGGAGGAAATTTTGGTGAGGATTCCCCTAAAGGCCGTGTAACGGATATGATCTCATCTCATTGTAAATCAATCATCGGATGCTATTCTCAGGCAATGTCACTAATGTCTCACGGAATCTCATTTTATTCGTCACGTACGCATTGCTGCTGTATACGTAACGACCGTAACGGTCGTCACACCGGAACCACCATCGCCAAAATAGGAACCTGGGAACCTTTTGCCGTAGGTGAAGTACCTATATATGTAGATGGCATCAGAAGTCGATGAAGGAATTGACGATAAGGACCTTGGTACTAGCTCTGCGAGACTGCAAGTTGATGTTGATGTTGAATATAGTCTAGGGAAAAATGACGTCCCGCAGTTAAATTCGCCAACATCATTATATATTGAAGATTTAAAGAAAAATAATGAAGTACTTCGTGACTTGTTGAAGAGATTAGAAAGTAGAAGTAGACCAGACCAATCTGACTTGGACTTAGGTAGGCTGCTGCAAGCCACAGAGGATGAGATAGCATATCTAAACGACCCCTATGAGTCAGAGGTGTCTATTCACAGTGACGACCACGACCTTGCCTCAATTGAAGAGCTTGATGGTATTGAGACATTACCATCACTGACAACTCACCCATTTGAAGTACCACCAGTAAAAGTAAAAGCATTAGACAATGAAAGTTATAAGAAGCATTTATATAATTCAACTGTCAAGACAAGCACAACAGCAGTGAATCGCGATAGTGGCAGCCAACCGAAATTGTCAGCTACTCAACAGCGATTAGCACTTGAAAAGAAGCGTGCTAAAGACCGCAAGAAGAAAGATTTGTTGATAAAAGCTGACAAACTCATGGCTCAAATAGAGAAAGAAGCCGGTATGGATCCATCAACCTACGCCAAATTCAATACAGAAAAGAAAAATTTATTTAGACATCGCCGTAAAGAGACTGATGATGACGACGACGACGAGATACATCGTGAGAATTTAGCCAAAGATTGTATCAAAACTATGCGTCTTAAACTATCAGGTGGTGATGAAGAAGCGCTTAAGAAAAAATTTTCAAAAAGTGAAAAAAATTTATTACGTTCACCATTTGGTGATCCAATCACTCGACATATTATGGTAAACCTAGGGTACTCACTCACCTTACTTACTCACCTTACTTACTCACTCACTCTTACTCACTCACTCACCTTACTTAGGTTTCCGCCTGAGGAAGACACTTCGAAGGTGAAGAAGAGGAGCTCTTCTCCTAGCGCGCGCAAGCACAAATAAGATAAGTCTGTTCATATGTATATGTGTAATTACATCTTCTACAATTATTTATATTTTGTTATTGTTCCCAGGTATATGACGTGACTCGGCTCCTTGGTGGCATTGTACAGGTTGAAGTAAGTCTCGTCATCATTACCAAAGCGACCCCATTGTAAGTATTTTTCATTCTTTTCTTTCTTTTGTACCATTGCAAGCAGCCAGCCCCAGTACTTCATACTCAAGCCTCTACGACCATCAGCATTGTACTTCATGAGTGCCTTGACTGTCTTCAAATTGCCGTAGTAACTGCCGACCATTAATGGAGTCTTGCCAGAGGCATTCTCTGCTTCAATACGGATACTACCTGATGAAGCTAAAATTATGTCTATCATAGTTGCTGTGCCATATGCGCATGCGCAGTGCAAGCAAGTGTTGTTGTTGGCGTCCACCATACTGTGCAGAATGTAACCACGTTTATTTATCTTTTGCAATGAATTTGTATTACCTATTCGGATACACCAACCTGCTAATGAAAGACCACGGTAATACTTGTTGTTCATTGACGCGAACATGACATCCTTTGCTGCTGCATTACTACCGGTAGTGCCAGTTGCATCAATGCTACTGGTAGTGCTGACGACAGGAAAGACAAGCGTACTAATATCATCACTACCCAGGATAGATGCGACAAGTCCGTCTGCATACAACATAAGTAACAGCTTGTTCGAGTCATCATATTTCAAGCAAGATAGCGTCAGACGCCACAAGTCGTCTTTACTCAAGAAGCTCTTGTCAACTGCCAGTTCTTTCAGGATATGCTTCAACAAGGTAACTGAGTATTCCTGCACCAACACATCACCTGGTTCATAAGCTAGACGGTTGTCATCTGCTCCATATACATAGCTAGTGTAGCTGGCGTATTGCTTGATGATTAGGTCGTTGGATGACGTGAATGACTTCGAGTATAAAGCGCAACCAGACTTGAGTAGCGTCATAATAGTCGCGATATCATTGCTTAGTCGTAAGGCATCTGCCTCGCGGTCACTTTTTTTGATATTCATAGTAACCGCCGAACTCTGGTTCTTCTTGGTGTACTCACTCGCTACTACTATGCCTTTCTTCGAGGCTATTGCACTTGGGTGCGGATGGTACAGATACCATAAACAATCGTGTTGTTTCTCATCAATATTTTGTAAAACTTCTGATAGTTCACCAAGTTGACTGAGGTAAGACTTGATAACACTATCCTGCAAATATGAGCAAGCCAACAGCAACGGCGTTAAGTTATCCTCATTCTTACCTTTCAATGCTGCCTCAATACCTTTGCGAGCAAGGAGATCAATCTTCATGACTATGCCACTCATAGCTGCAATATGCAGTGGATTGTTACCTTTCTTGTCCTTCCTTACTAAGTCTAACTCGGAGATACTATTCTGTGCACACTTGCTATGACTTAGGATGTATGCAATCACACTATTCGAGTTATCGGGATTGCGGTGAGTAGCTGCATGGTGAAATAAGGTGAAGCCGTCGTTATCACTGACACTGTTAGTCATGGAGGTTGCGTTCAGTAGAATATCTAGTATTCCAGTGCGACCGTGTTTAGCTGCGATCATGGCGTACGTCAGCTGGTTCGTTGCAATATTATTGTATGAATCCATGTCGAAGCCATCCGCCAACAGCAACTGAAAGCACTTGTCCATTCCTAGCTCAATTAACTTCACTACTTTGGTGTTGTCGGTGAGTTGCCAAGTGATATTTGATGTCTTAACAGTGCGGTTAACTGATGCTTTTTTCAATATATCACTTATTAACTCCACAATTGCTTTATTACCACCTAGACATGCATATATGTAACAGTCTTTGCCGAACATATCTGTCATTGTTAGCAGCTGTGCCTGCTCCACGTCCTTGTAATAGATACCGAGTCCCGCTTCAACGCCTAGTAATAACTTGACCGTGGTAATATTACCAGATAAACATGCGTGGTGGATGCCCAGGCAACCATTGGCATCGACGGCATCCTTGTCACACTCCTTCTTCACCAACAGCTTCATAATATCAATATTGCCGTGCAAACAAGCTTTATGGTAGGCGGTAGACCCTGTTTCTTTGAGCTTCTCGTTAGTTTGTACCCCTTGAGCTAGTAGTAGAGTAATGACTTCGACGGGGTTGTTACTACTGGACTGACTGGCTGCATTGGTGAGTAAGTACGCTCCATCGTTTTCATCGATCGTATCCAAGGTCATCTCACCGGTATGCTCCTTGTATGCAGATGTCAACAAAAGTTTACTGATTGCATTGTGACCGTGTTTCACTGCGATCATGAGCATAGTAAGCCCTTTGTTGTTGCGGTGATTAATATTGAAGCCCCACTGCATGCACTGGACAACAATATCTATACTGCCTAATGCGGATGCGACTAACAAGATAGTGTCGCCGTCAAAGTTGGTCTCGCCGACTATCAGCTCGTGGTCTTTGCCTTGAGACACCAACGAGTTGTATATCAAACGAATTCCTTCTAAATTTCCTAATTTTGTTTGTAAGAAAATATCTGATTTATTCAATAATTCTGTTGCTATCTTGTCTTTCTCCAGGTCAACGGCTAGTTGGTCCTGTTTTTTCTTCTCTTTTATCACAGCACGTCTTTCATTCAACAACCGCTTCACTCTTCTATTGCAGATAAAACGACGGATCAATGCCTGTATCTTCAACGCATTCTTATATATCAAAATATGTATTCTTCTGAGTCGAATACGCACAACACGTCGCCGAGCAAGGAACCGACGAACTAGGCCTTGAATGCCTGAGATTGCAATATTGAGCTTCTTTTCTCGCATTTTTATCTTGATAACTTTGATTAATTTCTTACTAAATTGTGTTCGATAATAATTTTGTATGATTCTAGCAGCGAAGTGACGCAACTTAATCCTTCTGCGAATAACTTTCCTTCGCGCTATAACCTTGCGAACAAAGCACTGCATCTTTATCACGGCGACATATCGTATACTTATACTCAACTTTTCTTTGATTAATTTAACTGTTTGAACTGCCGATGCTTGACGGGACATACACTGTATTCGGATGGCTGCTTTATGGCGTTTAATAAATCGAACATCATTTCGTCGACGTAATAAGCATTTTCTACTGATATAACGACGAAAGCAACACTGTATTGCTGTGGCGTGTTTATTGCGGTGTTTCGTGTACAATTCTCGGTGACTACTTGAGTTTAGTACTACGGATCCTAAGGAATAATGACCTATTGGGACATTTTCCTCGTCGGGGTTTGAGCTAAATATTGGAGTTCCTTCTAACGAGTTAAGGTAATCTGTTATGCTTTTACGCAAGTTTTTTCGTTCAATACAATCGACATGCAACCCATTTAAATGTAATTTAATAAAATGTCGACGATAAAATTTTTGTATAACAGTAGCAGCATAATTTTCTACTGTTGTTCTAACGTATCTTGAGGTATTCAACCTCGCAATAAATGCCTTCTTCTCTGCCTTCAATACGACGTTCATCTTTTTCTTAATGATATCGATGTCTTGCTGTCCTAGTCCTTGCTCTAATGGTGATGATGTATTTGCAAAATTATTTTTACCATTTTTATCTTTTTTAGATGGTTTAATTCTTCTCATTTCTTTATTAAATAATTTAATATCTTTCATATCACCATTTTTAACAGGTAATGTAGTAGTAACTACAGATACAACATCACATGCTGTACTGCGATAGGTCCAAACATATACATTATTTGTTTTTGTACAACCATTTTTAATGTTCACAATCTTTGCTTGATTGATTTCGGCACGATTTGCATAATATAGTTCTCTCATTTCATCAAGTGGTACAACCATTTCTTGTTGCTTCTCATCGAATGATGATTGTGATAATTCAAGAAATACACCAGCATCCTTCGATCTTAATGATGTTATTGTGTCACTATCAGAGACATAATTATCAAATATCACATTCATTGCACCGATAGATCCGTTATGGCAGCGAAACGTGCCTCGCGTGATTTAGGTATTTTTTTTATTCTACTTTTTCAGAGAAACAGTTTTTGGTGGTGCCGTTTTTGAGTCTTTCAATAAATATAGTAAAATTAAGAGTAGATATTTGATATAAAACACTGCGGTAACTATTTGTAAACTGAAAGGGTGTTAGAGTGTGAACCGCGGGGTGACATTAAAATTTTAGGTAAAAAATTAATTATTTGCTCATTCAGCTAGTGTAAAGAACATGACATCCTATTTGTATTATCGCGCTTGAAGCAAACTGTTGATAACTAGAGTATCAAAAATTGAATTTTAAAATCGGGCCTTGACAGAGGGTAGGGTTGGTTTTGGAAATTTTCCGGAAATTTTCAGAAATAAAGAAAAGAAACAAAAGAAGTCCGCAAGGAAAGAAAATCAAGAAAACCCATCAAAGCTCTCGCATTCGTATCAGAAGCACTACAAGCATCGCAATCATGCAAATATTCGTTAAAACATTAACAGGTAAGTGTCTCTATGATCACTGTTCTTTGTGACTTTCGAAACGAAGATTCTATGGTGTTCTTTGTCCTATAAACACTCACTTTGGGGCAAATAAAGAGGTAAATATGATAATATTAACCCAAATATGTGTTAATATTTGATTATTGAGGACTAGAATATCTGTGGAACAATTTACAAAGTGACTTCTGCATAACAACACTTTCGAATATACATCTCTAACTATTTCTTTTTATGTATAGGAAAAACAATCACCTTAGAGGTCGAACCATCCGACAGTATTGATAACGTCAAGACCAAGATCCAAGACAAAGAAGGTATTCCTCCAGATCAACAACGTTTGATCTTCGCTGGTAAGCAATTAGAAGACGGTCGCACTTTGGCTGACTACAACATCCAAAAGGAGTCAACTTTACACTTAGTCTTACGCTTACGTGGTGGCATGC
>JACCDO010106372.1_pt1 | contig 15268 bp, 16 predicted proteins | sample 7446101 | NCBI WGS metagenome assembly JACCDO01 (sample SAMN15323440, study PRJNA562643) | freshwater metagenome | isolation source: river surface water | place: USA:Blue River Watershed | collected 2017-08-16
ATGTACCAAACTGCAAGCTTTCAACACTTGCCCAGTTTTTTGGAACTAAAACCGAACCAAATCATCGAGCTTTAGATGATGCCAAGGCAACAACTGAGATTTTGCATGGCTTAATCGAAAGATTAGGAAGCTTCGATGTTCACACAGTCGATGCACTTATGGAGTTTGCTAAAACAGCAGCGCATATTCAACGTAAAAATTACTGGGGTTTAAGCTCTATCTAGAGCTGGCAATCTCATTCGAAAGCTCAACCCATCTATTAAGTACTGATAACGCAGCACCAGAATCAATTGCTCTATTTGCCATTACTAAACCATTTGCAATCTGATTTTGCAGCGTTAAATGAAAATCTCCCTTAAAGGCAGCAATAGCAAAGGCAGCATTCAAAGTTACTGCATCTCGCAAAGGCCCAACTTGACCATTAAAAATGCGTTTGGTTATCTCGGCATTAAATGCAGCATTCCCACCTGCAAGTGCTGAAATTGGGGCTGCGGTGATACCGAGTTCAGAGGGATCAAAAGTACTCTGTTCTATTTTTCCATCGCTAATTTGCAGCACAGTTGTAGTAGTTGAAAGTGAAACCTCATCTAGCCCGTCATCACCACGAAATACAAAGCCCTCTTTCCCTTGATCTAGTAGGACTTTGGCCATAAGTTGTAGTAGCTCTGGCTTTGCAACTCCAATTGCGCATGCCTTTGGTTTAGCCGGATTTGATAGTGGTCCTAAAATATTAAAAATTGTTGAGACCCCTAATTCTTTTCTTGCTGCAGCAGCATGCTTCATAGCCGAATGAAATACTGGGGCAAAGCAAAAGCCGATTCCTATTTTGTGTACTGTTTTTTCTACCTCGCTGCCTGTTAAATCCACACGCACACCTAATGCTTCAAGCAAATCTGCCGCACCAGATTTAGAGGAAATAGCGCGGTTACCATGTTTGACCACCCGAGCACCAGCTGCGTTTGTAATTATTGCTGCAGCAGTTGAAATATTAATTGTGTTAGTACCATCACCACCTGTGCCAACGGTATCGACTGCGCGCTCACTTATATTTATTGGAGCGCAATAGTGATACATCTGATCAACTAACGCCTCAACCTCTTTCGCACTTTCACCTTTTTGTTTTAAGCCAAGGAGAAACTCTTTAATTTGTTCATTGCTAGCCTTTGCCTGGAGTATTTCAGACATTGCCCATGTGGCTTGGTCATTAGTTAAATCAACTTTTTTTGCTAAGGATGAAAATATTGCGTCCCAACTCATTAGCGCCTGCGAATTAATTTGCGAGCGCGGAGTTTGTCTTAAGCAACGCAGCACACTTAGCTGCAATGGTAAATGGATCTATTGGATGAGTAACAGTAGCTTCAGCCTTTGACCATGTAGCAAGCCAATTATCTTGAACTCTTCCGGTAATGATTAATACTGGTGGACAGTTGAAAACCTCATCCTTTAATTGACGTGCAACTCCCATGCCGCCCTCTGGAACAGCCTCACCATCTAATATAAAAAGATCAACCTGTTTTTTACTATCAACATAAAGTCGAAGAGCTGCAGCGGTGGCAAACTCTTTAATCTCATGAGGTGCAAGTTGCTTATCTAATTGCTTGCCTAAAGCGGCTATGACCGATTGTCGAACTGTTGAGTCATCTGAGTAAAGGGTATAACCAACTTGCCGGCCTGCGAATTCATGCGCTAATCCTACCTATCACCTACGCACAAAATTGATGCCGATCTGGTGGTGATCAGTTTCACCCAGATCTGAGTGGGCTACCCCCTAGGGAAAATGAGGTATTCCTATCTATTTGCGGAATAATCACCCCCATGACCACATATGCCAGCCCTGCGGTGAAGACCAATCGTCCTAACCTAGTTGCGGTTGGCACCATTGTTTGGCTCTCATCTGAACTTATGTTTTTTGCTGCACTCTTTGCAATGTACTTCACTACTCGCGCAGTCCAAGGTCCAAAGATTTGGGCTGAATCAACTGAGCTACTGAATATTCCATTTTCTGCAACTAACACCACAATTTTAGTTTTATCATCAGTAACTTGTCAGTACGGAGTATTTGCTGCTGAAAGATTTCAAGCTAGAAGAACTGGCACACTCTGGCAACTTAGCAAGTGGGGAATGCGTGAATGGTTTGCGCTAACCTTTTTGATGGGCGCAGTATTTATTGGCGGCCAAGTTTTTGAGTACGCTGAATTAGTTCATGAAGGGCTAACACTTTCATCTAGTGCATATGGTTCAGTCTTTTATCTGACAACTGGCTTCCACGGCCTACATGTAACTGGTGGTTTGATCGCATTTTTAATTGTTTTAATCCGAGTCTTTCGGGCTCAAAAATTTGGACATTCACAAGCAACCACTGCAATCGTGGTCTCCTACTACTGGCACTTTGTTGACATCGTGTGGATCGCACTCTTTACTGCGATCTATCTGATCAAATAGGTATATAGATGAAATTTATCTCTAAGTATCGCAAGCATAAATTTGCTCGCCCATTACTTCTTTTATTCTCACTCTGCGCACTTGGTTTCACCTTCTCGGCTGCAACTGCTGCGCCTTCAACCAACTCAATGGCGCTAGATTCCAGATCAACTTTGATCGAAGAGGGTCAGCAAATATTTTTAAAGGGTTGTTCTTCTTGTCACGGCTTAAATGCTGAAGGTGCTGGAGTTGGACCATCCTTAATCGGTGTTGGTGCCGCCTCTGTTGATTTTCAGGTAGCAACTGGTCGTATGCCGATGCAGGATATGAGCCAGCAAGCAATGCGTAAAGCACCGGTTTATGATGAAGAAGAGGTAGCAGCTCTGGCAGCTTATGTTGCATCCCTTGCACCTGGTCCTCGCGCATATACCAATGAAGAGATTAAGTGGGAACGAGATGGAAATACGGCTGAGGGTGGAGAGTTATTTAGAAATAACTGCGCCATGTGTCACAACTTTGCCGGTCAAGGTGGTGCACTAACTCAAGGTAAGTACGCACCAACAGTTATGGGCGTGGAACCAAGACATATTTATGAAGCAATGATTACTGGGCCACAAGCTATGCCGGTTTTTTCTGATAAAACTATTACTCCAGAAGAGAAACTTTCAATTATTAAGTGGATTAAAGCTGCTGAAAGTGAGCCAAGTTTAGGTGGTGCTCCCCTTGGCCGCGTCGGTCCGGTTACTGAAGGATTATTGGTTTGGACTCTAGGACTTGGCTTATTAATTGGAATTGCTGTTTGGCTAACAGCAAAGGCTAGGTAGCCAGATATGTCAAAAGAGTTAGAGCCACTGGCAGATCCAGGATTGCCAGAACATATCCATCGCAAAGCAGATATTGATCCAATTGCTGCAAAGCGGGCCGAGCGTCAAGTTGCAGTTTTATTCTCACTTTCAGCAGTTGGCACCTTGTTATTTATTTACTCATTCTTTTTTGTCAGCGAAGATCTATTTATCTTTGTGCCAATTATGGGTAGTACTAATGCTCAGCAACTAGGAATTGGTCTTGGCATGGCAGCAAGCCTGTTATTTATTGGCTTTGGTGCAGTGCATTGGGCAAAGACATTAATGCCCGATCAAGAGGTAATTGCAGAACGGCATGAATTAAAATCTGATCCAAAGGATCGTGAAGAGTTTGTTAAAACTGCTAAAGAGGGTGCACAGGCAGCTGGCTTAGGACGCCGGCCACTAATTAAAAGATCATTAGCAGCAGCTGCTGGCTTAGCTGGATTACCTGCAGTTTTATTGTTAAGAGATTTAGGTCCACTACCAGGCAACTCCTTAAATGAAACCTCATGGAAGAGTGGCACTAGGTTGGTAACTGATCCGGGCGATCGTCCGATCAAGCCAAGTGATTTAGAGGTTGGCGCAGTTGCGCAGGTTATGCCGGAGTTGGCACCAGGTAAAAAGCGCACCTTAGAAGATATTGCAAAAGATGCGGTGCTTTTAATCAGATTACGCCCAACTGAGTTCCAATTAGATGCCGAGCGTCTGTCTTGGACTTATGAAGGAATTATTGCCTTCTCCAAGATCTGCTCACATATGGGTTGCGCCGTTGCCTTATATGAACAAACTACAAAACATTTACTTTGCCCATGTCACCAATCAACATTTGATGTGACCCGTGCCGCAAAGGTTATCTTTGGTCCTGCAGCCCGACCTCTGCCACAATTGGCAATTACTGTTGATGCTGAAGGATATTTAATTGCGAAACAACCTTTTACTGAGGCTGTGGGACCTAGTTTCTGGGAGAGGAAATCATGACCGCACGTGAGCGAGTTGCTGGCAATGTCGCAAATTATGTAGATGAAAGAACTGGCGCTGCCGCCTGGTTAAAGAAGAATTTAAATAAGGTATTTCCGGATCACTGGTCATTTATGTTGGGTGAGATCGCACTTTATTCTTTTGTAATTTTATTACTCTCTGGAACATTCTTAACCTTCTGGTTTGATCCTTCAATGCGCCATGTGGTTTATGAGGGCAGCTATCAACCGTTAAAAGATGTTGAGATGAGTGCAGCATATGCATCAACCCTTCATATTTCATTTGATGTTCGCGGTGGATTACTGATGAGACAAATTCACCACTGGGCAGCTCTTATATTTGTGGCCGCAATTGTGGTCCACCTACTTCGAGTATTTTTCACAGGTGCATTTAGAAAACCACGTGAGTTCAACTGGATTTTAGGTGTAGCACTTCTGACATTAGCAATTGTTGAAGGATTTCTTGGTTACTCACTTCCAGATGATTTGCTTTCTGGTACTGGTATACGAATCGCCCATGCAATTATTCAATCTATTCCAGTAGTTGGTACTTACCTCTCCTTCTTTGCCTTTGGTGGCGCCTTCCCAGGTGAAGTCTTTATTCCTCGCATTTATATTGTGCATGTTTTACTTTTGCCTGGCATATTTTTAGCTTTAATCACCATCCACTTAATGTTGGTTTGGTACCAGAAGCACACTCAGTACCCAGGTCCAGGACGCACTGAGAAAAATGTTGTTGGTTACCCACTAATGCCGGTTTACATGGCAAAGGCTGGCGGTTTCTTTTTTATTGTCTTTGGCGTTACCGCTTTCTTAGGAGCGGTTGCATCTATTAACCCACTTTGGCTTTATGGACCATACACTCCAGGTCAGATTTCGGCCGGATCACAACCTGACTGGTATATGGGTTGGCTAGATGGTTTGGTTCGCATGGCACCACCACTTGAAACATACTTATTTGGTAAAACTATTTCGTGGAATATTTTAATTCCAGGATTGATCATCCCAGGAATTATTTTCACTGGTATGGCGCTCTATCCATTTATTGAGAGCTGGTTAACCGGTGATAAGCGTGAGCATCACCTATTGGATAGACCAAGAAATGTGCCAAATAGAACTGCATTAGGTGCAATGTCATTAACATTTATGGTAATCGCGATGATCAATGGTGGAAATGACATTATTGCCACTCATTTCGACTTAACCATTAACCAAATTATGTGGTTTTCTCGGATAGGAATTATTGTTCTACCACCACTTGCTTTTGTAATAACAAAACGAATTTGTCTATCTTTGCAGCGAAAAGATCGCGAACTAGTCTTGCATGGCAGAGAAACTGGAAGATTAGTAATGCTGCCACATGGTGAGTTTGTTGAAGTCCATGAGGAGTTATCCCCTGCTAAGAAGTTTGCTCTAACCCAGCATGAGCAGCCAGTAGCAATTGAATTAGTTAAAGAGGATGCCCGTGGTGTAATTAATCCAAAGGGAATTAAGGCAAAACTTCAAGCTAGATTTAGCGCGGCAAATGCTGAAAACATTGCCAAGCCAACGCCAGCTGAGGTTAAAGAGCTAGAAAGTGGGCACCACTAAAGCCTCTGCTCTTTCCTTAAGGTAATTGTCGTAAATCCTTAAGTCCATATACTTCAATCCATGAACAGCTCACTTTGGCAAAAAGGCCAATCAATCAGCTATCGGCCAGCACTTAGCGCTAGTAAAGATTTTGATATAGCAATTATTGGTGCCGGCTTTAGTGGTCTTTGGAGTGCTTATCATTTAAAACAATTGCAGCCAGAACTTAAGATTGCTATTTTTGAAAAAGAGTATGTTGGCTTTGGTGCTAGTGGTCGAAATGGCGGCTGGGCCTCAGCTGAGTATCCAACCTCAAATAAACGACTTATAAAAGAGCATGGAATTGAAAGTTATAAAGCACTTCGAGATGCCATCACAAAATCAATCGATGAGATTGGGCAGATAGCAAAGCAAAATAATTGGCAGATTGATTATGCAAAGGGTGGCTCATTAGTTTTCGCCCGAAATAAGGCCCAGTTATCTCGCATCTCGGGCGAATTAGATAATGAGCATACTTTCCTTAATAAGAGCCAGACCCAGGAATTAATCAACATACCAAGTGCGTTAGGTGCTGTTTACACTCCACATTGTGCAGCCCTTGATCCATTTGCATTAGCAAGATCATTAGGGTCTCATCTTGAAAGTATTGGTGTTGAAATATATGAAAAATCTGCCGTAACGAAAATCTTAGACAAGAAGTTAGAGGTAAATGGGTATGAAATCACTTGCCCAATCTCGATAAGAGCTACCGAAGCCTTTACCCCTAGAAGTTGGATGGGTAATAGACAAATTCCAATCTACTCCTTAATGGTTGCAACTGAGCCATTACCAACTGATGTAATAGCTCAGATAAGAAATAATCAACGTGCAACCTTTCAAGAGGCATGTCATTTGATTACTTATGCTCAAGTTACTGGCGATAATAGATTAGCAATAGGCGGTAGAGGTGTTCGCTATAAGTTGTTCTCAAGACTTTCAGAGCGAAGTGAAATTGATAATCGAATGCATTCAGCATTAGAGCGTCGGGCTAAGTCCTGGTTTCCGCAAATTTCACAAGCAAAATTTGAGTATCGCTGGGGTGGTGCAGTGGCGCTAACCCGCAGATGGCAGGCGTATTTAAACTTTGACCGAGCAAGTGGTAGAGCTGAAATTGGTGGCTATGTAGGAGATGGTGTCACCCTTTCCTACCTAGTTGCTAAAACTTTAGCTACACAAATAAGTAATCTTAAAACTCAAGCTCTGCCATTTATAGATCAAAAGATTGGAAGATGGGAGCCAGAGCCTATTCGTTATCTTGCAGTAAATGCTGGTTTTAAGGCCACGGTAATTGCAGATTATGAAGAAAAAATTACCAACCGACCTAGCGTGCTAGCTTCAATAATTGATCCGCTGATCAATCGGTAGATATTACTGCGCTTGGCAAATTTGCTTTAGATTTACCAAAGTTTTTGCCATTACCTTAGGTACCCATGTACCGGCATCGCTTACCCACCACTTAAATGAAACTTTTCTGCCATCCCAACTCTCAGTTACTAATGTGGTGTTTTCATCAATAACTTTTAATTCATATCGCCAGATATTTTTAAGTAAGTGCTGCCATGCAATTACATTGTTTTCGCTAAACTCCACAACCTGATTTGTAATTACATATGGAATTCCGGCCCGCATTTTCATACCAAATTTGGCTCCCAAATACAGCTGCTTTGGACCCTTAAAGCTGCCCTTAACCATGCCAGAGCCATCCATTAAGGGATGATTACTTGGTTGGGATATGAAATCAAAAATCTTCTTAGCAGGTGCTTTTATTTCGATTTGAGCTTTGAAGTAGAGGGGAATTTGTGTTTCAACAATCTCGGCGCGATCTTTCATTTTTATTTAATGCGCTGAAGTTGAAGGACGCTCATACTCTAGAACTAGACCTAAGATAGAGATGATTAAAGCTCCCACTGCGATTAATGTTAACCACCAACCGATAATTAAACCTAAGCCGACAGCGCATGCAGATAATGCAACTGGCAGTGGCCACCAAGAGTGGGGTGAAAAAAATCCTAACTCTCCAGCTGAATCTGCGATCTCTCCCTGTTGGTTATCCTCAGGTAATACATTGCCAAGTCTGCGATCGGTAAACCAAAGATAAAAACCCACAATTAAGGCAAGACCGGCACTTAATGAGATTGCAGTTATACCAACTGGCTCTCCGCCTACCTGCCAATAAATAACTGTCAGAATTGCATAAAAAATTGCTAAGCCAACAAAGAGAATCCAACTCGTTTTCATTAATGTTTAGCCTTCTGCGCCATATGTGGGTAGTGAAGATCAAAAGCAGGTCTTTCACTTCTAATTCTTGGCATAGAGGTGAAGTTGTGTCTAGGTGGTGGACAAGATGTTGCCCACTCAAGAGATGAGCCATAACCCCATGGGTCATCAGTTTCGACCTTAGGCGAGTTTCGAGAAATCCAAAGATTCATGAAGAATGGAATCATCGATAATGCAAGCAATCCAGAACCAACTGTTGAAACCATATTCATAAAGGTAAAGCCATCACTAGCTAGATAATCAGCATATCTACGTGGGAAGCCCTTAATTCCCATCCAGTGCTGAATCAAAAATGTTAAGTGGAAACCAAAGAACAATGTCCAAAAGTGAATCTTGCCCAGAGTCTCATTGAGCATTCGACCAGTAAATTTCGGCCACCAGAAGTAAAAACCAGCAAACATAGCAAATACCACAGTTCCAAATAACACATAGTGGAAATGTGCAACTACGAAATAAGAGGCCGAAACTGCAAAATCTAGTGGCGGTGAGGCCAAAATAATTCCAGTAATTCCACCAAATAAGAATGTGACTAAAAATCCCATAACCCAAAGCATTGGGGTTTCAAAGGTCACTGAGCCACGCCACATCGTTCCGATCCAGTTGAAGAATTTAACTCCAGTTGGAACACCAATTAAGAAGGTCATAAATGAGAAGAACGGTAAGAGAACTTGTCCGCTGGCATACATATGGTGGGCCCAAACTGCGACAGATAGCGCAGCGATTGCAATAGTGGCTGCAATTAAACCTTTATAACCAAAGATTGGTTTGCGGGAAAAGACTGGCAAAATTTCAGTTGCTATTCCAAAAAATGGTAGAGCTAGAATATAAACCTCTGGATGACCAAAGAACCAAAATAGATGCTGCCACAACATAGCTCCGCCATTTGCGGGATCAAAAATATGCGATCCAAACAAGCGGTCGGATTCAAGAGCTAAAAACGCAGCTGCCAATGGTGGGAATGCAATCAAAACCAAAATAGAAGTAAGTAAAACGTTCCAGCTAAATATTGACATTCTAAACATGGTCATTCCTGGAGCACGCATAGTTAATATTGTGGTTACAAAGTTAACGCCACCTAAAATCGTTCCAAGACCACCAATTGCAAGGCCAACTAACCAAAGATCTGCACCTATGCCGGGAGAGTATTCAACACTTGAAAGTGGTGCATAAGCTGTCCATCCAAATGATGCTGCTCCCCCTGGAGTTAAAAATCCGGCAAATGCCATCAGGCCACCAAATAGATATAGCCAGTATGAAAGCATATTCAATCTTGGAAATGCCACATCTGCCGCACCAATTTGTAGCGGCATAATTACATTTGCAAACCCAACAAATAATGGGGTTGCAAACATTAAAAGCATGATGGTGCCATGCATTGTAAATATCTGGTTGTACTGCTCATTACTTAAAAACTGCATTCCAGGACGAGCTAATTCACCACGAAGCACAAGGGCTAGTAATCCTGCAATTAAAAACCACGCAAAAGAGGTCATTAAATATAAATACCCAATTGTTTTATGATCTGTTGAAGTCAACCACTTAACTACTACCCGTCCCTTAGATGTTGGGGCAGGAGCGAGCCTACTGGCTGAAATAGTTGGGCGCTGTGCGTAGGTGGTCATGCAATCGCTGCTTTCTCTTCGGCTACTAAACCTTGAATATAATTTTGATACTCAGCTAATGTGACAACCTTAACGTTAAATAGCATTTGCGCATGGTTTCTTCCACACAAGATATTACATCTACCTGGATAGGTCCCTAATTTGTTGGCTGTAAATTCCAATTGATTTGTCACCCCGGGCAGATTTTGCAACTGAATCATAAATGCCGGAATCCAAAACCCATGGACCACATCATTTGCTTCCAAAGTGAAGCGAACCTTTTGTCCTTGGGGTAGATACAAAGTTGGAGGCTGGGCTGGTGAACCCGTCACAGTTGCACTCTTAAAATCACCTGCATCCTTGTACTTGAATTGCCAGGACCACTGGAAGCCAACCACATCGATGAAATGTGAAACTTGTGAGTCAGGAGAAATTTTAACGATCTTTGACTCTCGTTGAACTGTGAAATAGAAAAGTACGGCCACAATTAAAAATGGGATTAATGTGTAAGCAATTTCCACTGGGATGTTGTACTGAGTTTGTTTTGGAAAATTCTCATCCTTTTTACGATGGAAGAAAACTGGCCAAAGAATCAAGATCAATGTAATAACTCCAACAACAGCGCCAGCTATCCATGCGCCCTGCCAAAGTGATAAAGATTGATCATTAACGCTAGATATGCCCTCTTCAAATCCAAGACCAGAGATTTCACCGTTAGCACAACCGGCAAGAAGCGGAGTCAGTGCTACCAATCCAAGCGATGGTTTAAGGTGAGGCAGGTGCATAGGGTTAAGGATAACCTTCTGCTCTAGCAATGTCGCACTGGCTCAGATAGGGGTAAGAGGTGGTTCGTATCACAGGCAATTTCCAGCAGGAAAGAGTGCTACACCCTGCATCGGCATCCTTGCTTTCAGAGCTTTTCTTAAAGGGTTGGCCAGATCCTTCTAAATTAAATAATCAATCACGCCAAACTGCTCTGCTATTGCAGCAGGCTAAGGAAAGTTTTGCTAAACATTTAAGTGTAAGGCCTGATGAGATTGAGTTTCTAGGTGAGGTGGATCTTGGGTTTCAGTTAGGAATTCAAGGACTACTTAATAAGGAAAGTAGGTTGGCCTATTCAGCAATTGACCGACAAAAGGTGTTTGCAGTCGCAGCCGCAGAAGAGAAAACTGGCAGAAGTTTAAATCTTCTTCCAGTAAATGATCAGGGAGATATTCAGGAAAGTTCGATATCTGAAAATGATCTACTTGTTTGGCAAGTTGCTAATGGCGAGACTGGAAACCTTCAAAAGTCTCCCACTAGTAAGGCACAAATCTTTGCTGACTGCACCAGTAGCGGAATAGATCATCTACCAAGATTTGAATATCAAAGCGCTCTTTTTGACAGCAGTAGCTGGGCAGGTCCTGCTGGAGTTGGTGTTTTAGTAATCAAATCCAGTGCAAAATGGCGAAACCCCCTACCCCACAATGATCTAGTTAGAGTGCCTAACTCTTTTTCACTTCCATTAGTTCTAGCGAGTGCTGTTGCTGTAGAAAATTACGCCACTCAAAGTGATATCAGGCTTAAGTTAAAGAAAGTAATAATTGATTTTATTTCTGACCAGATCAGTGATGTTGATATTGCATCAAATCTGGATGGGTTAAGCAAAAATCTTTCAGTATCAATCAAAGGCATTGAGGCAGATCGACTTCTACTAGCACTTGAGGATGCAGGTTACGCTGTTGACTCTGGCTCTGCTTGTAAATCCGCAGACATGCAACCAAGTCATGTTTTAGCAGCTATGGGAAGGCCAATTACTGGAAATATCAGGTTAACTATCCATAAAGAAACAACCGAACAAACAGTTACAGATTTTTGCCAAGCCTTAAAAAGCAGTGTTGCAATGCTTAGAAAAGATTAGTTAAAAGAATCTCCGCAGGCGCAAGATCCCTGCGCATTTGGATTATCGATTGTAAATCCTTGCTTCTGGATAGTGTCAACGAAATCTATTGAAGCACCCATCAAATATGGGGTACTCATTTTGTCAGTTACGACCTTAACTTTTCCACCAGCAAATTCAGAGATTGTGTCACCCTCTAACTGGCGATCATCAAAGTAAAGTTGGTAGCGAAGCCCAGAACAACCACCAGGTTGAACAGCTACTCGCAGACTTAAATCATCACGGCCTTCTTGAACAAGTAAGGCAGAAACTTTTTCAGCAGCAACATCGGTAAGTGCAATACCCTTAGTAGATACTGAAAGATCTGTTGTGCTAGTTGTATCTGTGCTCATACTCACTACTCTCCAATTTTTGCCTAGGCTCATAGGTTACTAGTAAATAGAGATGATTTCTGCACCAAAACCTGTGAGCGTTTACACTCAGGCTATGGGAATAACTGAGGTTTTGCTTCTAGGCAAGCAGCGCGATCTTCAAAGCGAGCGCGGAGTTTCCTGCGATGGCGCGCTGCCATCTCCAAGTGATCCAGGCCTGGTTGAGCGAGCAAAGATTGCCCGAGCAGCACTTGGTTCGAAAGCAATGGTGCTAGGCCATCATTACCAAAGAGATGAAGTGATTGCCTTTGCTGATATTCGTGGTGACTCATTTAAATTAGCTCAAGCAGCTGCAGATAATTCTGAAGCTGAGTTTATCTTCTTTTGTGGTGTGCATTTTATGGCCGAAAGCGCCGATATTTTAACAACTAAAGATCAGAAAGTTATATTGCCAGATTTAGCAGCTGGTTGCTCAATGGCAGATATGGCAACTGCTGCTCAAGTAGAGGACTGTTGGCAAGTTTTAGAAAAGTTAGGTATAGCAAATAGAACTATTCCAATTACTTATATGAACTCATCAGCTGCAATTAAGGCATTTACTGGAAAAAACAATGGTGCCGTCTGCACATCATCTAATGCTATGCGGGCTATGAAATGGGCCTTTGAAAATGGAGATAAGATTTTGTTTCTACCAGATCAGCATCTGGGAAGAAACACAGCAGTTTTATCACTTGGACTTAAATTAGATGATTGTGTTCTCTGGAATCCTTGGAAGAAAAATGGTGGCTTATCTGATGATCAAATTAGATCAGCCAAGGTCATCTTGTGGCGAGGTCACTGCTCAGTTCATGGACGCTTTACAGTTGATAATATAAATCAAGCAAGACAGCAGTTGCCCGGTGTAAAAATACTGGTCCATCCTGAGTGTCAGCATGATGTGGTCGCTAACGCAGATCTTGTTGGAAGTACTGAGATGATTATAAAAAATATCACCCAATCCCCAGCTGGTTCTAAGTGGGCAGTTGGTACTGAGTTAAATTTGGTTCAGCGCTTAGCAAATGAGAATCCTGATAAACAGGTGATCTTCCTTGATAAAACCATTTGTTACTGCTCAACTATGAATCGAATAGATCTTCCGCACCTTGTTTGGGCGATGGAGTCTTTGGTGTCTGGGCGAATGGTTAATCAAATTCAGGTCGAAAATGAGGTAGCAAAGTATGCAAAAGTTGCATTAGAGCGAATGTTGGCTCTACCTTAATCACATGGCTGAGAAAAAAGGTAAACCAACCCCAAAGCGAAAAGAATCTGAGGCAAAGCTAAAGGTCTCTTCCCTTTCTCCTGCGGCAAGTAAAGAAGCAAAGCGTGCTCTAAAAGCACAGGCACGAATTAGAAGACTTGAAGCAAGAGCTGCCTATATGCGAGGTGAAGAAAGTGCCCTGCCCTATCGAGATAAGGGTCCGGCAAGAAGATTTGTAAGAAATTATATTGATGAGCGCCGCTCCTTTGCCGAGTATTTCTTAGTACTAATTGTCTTTGTACTATTTTTAACTCTAATTCCAATACCTTCTGTGCAATTGGCAGCAGTAGCGATTATGTACTCTGCAATGGTAGTAATTACTATCAGTGGAATCGTATTATCTAGAAAATTAAAGAAGTTAGTCAGTGAGAAGTTCCCAGATGAACCAACTAAAGGCATTGGAATGTATGGCTGGATGCGATCTACTCAACTTAGAAGACTACGTGCTCCGGCCCCACAAGTAGGACCGGGCAGCAATTCAAAAAAGAAGAAGTAAATTAAGCCCTGGGATTTGGGCTAACTGTCTTTGCCGGATCTTTTTCAACTACCCCTGCAAGTACAGCATCTATTTCAGACAAAATCTGCTTATCTAGCTTAACTCCAGCAGCTTTAACATTCTCTTTTATCTGTGCAGGTTTAGTCGCACCAATAATCGCACTTGATACATTTGAATTTGATAGTACCCAGGCAATTGCTAATTGAGCTGGCGTAAGATCAACTTTCTTAGCGATTGGCGTTAATTTTTGAACTGCAGTTAAAACTTGGTTGGTCATAAACTTTGAAATCATCTCCGCTCCACCTTTTTTATCAGTAGCGCGTGAGCCAGCTGGAGCTTTTTGTCCTGGTAAGTACTTACCGCTTAAAACTCCTTGAGCAATTGGAGACCAAACTATTTGTCCTATTCCTTCTTTTTCACATAGCGGCACAACCTCTGACTCAATTACTCGCCAAAGCATTGAGTACTGTGGCTGGCTAGAGACAAATCGGTAGTAGCCCTTTTGATCTTGAATTTTTAATGCAGCCGCAATTTGCGCAGCATTCCACTCTGAAAAACCAATATATAAAACTTTACCGCTTCGAATTAGGTCATCAAATGCACCCAATGTTTCCTCTAGTGGTGTTTCAACATCAAATCGATGAGCTTGATAAAGATCTACATAATCTGTTTTTAATCTTTTTAAGGAGGCATTGCATGACTCCATAATGTGCTTACGAGAAAGTCCACGATCGTTTTTACCAGTTCCAGTTGGCCAATAAGCCTTGGTCAATAACTCATAAGATTCGCGCCTTACACCTTTTAGCGCTTTACCTAAAACTGTCTCAGCCTTTGTTCCCGCATACATATCGGCGGTATCTAAAGTTGTAATACCTAAATCTAAAGCAGCTCGCACACACTTAATTGCGGCATCTGACTCGACTTGAGATCCATGAGTGAGCCAATTTCCATAGGTAATTTCAGAAACATACATTCCACTGCTACCAAGACGGCGATACTCCATCGATCTCTCCTTTAGATAGGCTTTGGGAAATAATGTATCACTAACATATTGAGATAGAAATAGTTAAAAGTTAATATCTAGCGAACTTTTGAAGGCACAAACGGCAAGGTGACCACCTCAAAAATAGAGTCTCGGCCTCTAACATCAATCACGACCGAATCACCTTTTTGGATATCTGATGAGATTAGCGCTAAACCTATACCTTTACGAAGTGCGGGTGAATAGGTACCGCTAGTAACTGTGCCGATTACTTCCCCATTTTGATTTTTAACTTGCATATCTTTTCGCGGAATAGCTCGGTCAGTTGCCAGAATTGCTTTTAACTTTAGCTTTGTACCATTTTGCTTTTGATCTACCAATACCGCTTTACCAGTGAACTCTTGCTTATCAAAGCCCACAGCCCAGCTTGCTGCTGCTTCAACTGGTGAAATGCTTAAGGAAAGTTCATGGCCATGCAGTGGATAACCCATCTCGGTGCGCAAAACATCTCTCG
>JACCDO011276671.1_pt1 | contig 15268 bp, 18 predicted proteins | sample 7446101 | NCBI WGS metagenome assembly JACCDO01 (sample SAMN15323440, study PRJNA562643) | freshwater metagenome | isolation source: river surface water | place: USA:Blue River Watershed | collected 2017-08-16
AAAAGATATTATAATATAATATGTAAAATAATAATAATCAATTTTTATATATATATATAATCAAAAAAACCAAAAAAATAACAGTTTTCTATATTTTTGTTTTAATCTAAAAATAATAAAAAAAAATCTAAAAAGTATGTTGCGTTTTAGTAATTATTTTTCTTTCTAATAATGACTTAAAATTAATTTATTAATAGATAATTAATTAATTATAAATTTTAAAAATATGGATTCCATTGATTTAGATTCACTTGATGATATTAAAGACATTTCATTTGATTTTGGTTCAAAAAAACAACCAACACCTCAAAGACCAAATTTAGTTACTAGAGATCCTCCTCCTAGAAGTCCTCCGAATACACCTTCTGACTCTTCATTTGGTTTAGATTTAATTATGAACAAAGATAAACAAAAAAGACGTCCTAGTCCCAGTCCTCGTTCATCACCTTCATTTCCTCAATTAGATGAACCTAAATCTAGTTTTAGTAATAATATGTATTCAAATATTGATAATAATACACCATCTTTAAACATTGAATCATTAGATGATGATTTAGAATCGATTTCAATGAGCAAACCTTCAATTACTAAAATGAGTGATAGTCCAACTCCAGTTGAAATTAAACCACCATCTAATAATCTCTTTAATTTTGATGATGATCTTTTAGGTAATGAATCAAATGATAACAGTAACAATAACAACTATGGAAACAGCAATAATAACAACTATGGAAACAGCAACAATAACTATGGTAACAACAATAATAACTATGGTAATAGCAATAATTATGGTAATAGCAATAACTATGGTGGTAATAATGAAGCACCGATGTCAGTTGAAGAGATGCAAAAGAAAAAGTTTGAATTACTTTGTAAATTAGAACGTCTTAAGAAAAAAGGTGTTATTGTTCCTAGAACATATACAATGAATTCACCATATGAAGAAATTAAATATGAATATGAAAAGCTCCATAATGAACGTTTAATGGAAAATTCAGTTAAAATGTATCGTCAAATGTTAGTTAGTGTGACAACCGGTATTGAATATCTTAATGCGAAAGCTAATCCATTTGATGTTTATCTTGATGGTTGGTCAGACCAAGTTTATTCACAACAACACGATTATGATGAAGTATTTGAAGAACTATATGAAAAATATAAAGATAAAGGTAGTATGCCTCCTGAACTTAGACTTCTTCTCAGTCTAGGTGGTAGTGCTTTAATGTATCATCTTTCAAATACAATGTTTAAATCGGTTCTTCCTGGTGCCCAAGATATTCTTCGTCAAAACCCTGATTTAATGAAACATATGCAACAAACACTTTTAAGCACTATGGCACAACAAGGTCCAAATGAAGCCGCATTTGCTGGAATGATGGGTGGAGCTATGAATCAAAATAATAATAATGGATTTAATCCAACACAAGGTAATCCAAATGTAAATCCTAGAATGACAAATCCACCATCTAATCCGAATCAAAGAAGACAAATGAATGGTCCAGACCTTGATTCATTTTTAGATGATATTACTGGAAATAAAAATGTTAACCTCTAAAATCTAATTCCTTTTATTTTCTCCTTTTCATTTAATTTTATTATATTCTTATTAAATAAAATGACTACAAAGACTAAAAAAAATAATACCAAAATTACTAAAACAAATACTAAAACAACCAAAACAAAAGTTCCTAAAAATATTGAAAAAAAAATCAATGAATTAAAAAAACTACAAACAGAATTAGATGATTGTATGTATTCTAATTGTAAATCTATATCAAAAAAAGAAATTACTGATATGATGGATAAATGTAAAAAGAAGACAGAACATATAGTATCATTAGTTGAAAGAAATTCACAAAAAAATTCTTGTATGTTTAATTTTTTTATAAAAAAATCTGATAAATTAGACAAAATGTATAAATGTATTAATGATAAATGTTCCATACAAAATAAAAAAATTATATCAAATGGATTAAAATTATCTAATATGATAAATCCAGATATGAAAAAAATAAAAGGACTATATACAAAAATTAATAAATTATATAAAAAAAAAGATAAATGTTATAATACAAAATGTAAACATATATTTCCAGATTCTGGAGAAATTTTCTATAATTGTTATAAAAAAACTAATAATATAGCTGGAAAAGCTCGTTCTACTAAATTAAAAAAATGTCTTAAACCTTTTGATTATTATAAAAAAATGGAAGAACTTGATAAATGTCAAAACGAAAAATGTAAATTAATCAAAGATAAAGTAGAACCAGAAATTAACTCTATATATGGTGAAATTATGGCAATTACGGCTAAAACAACTGAATTATCTGCGAAATATGCTGAATATATGCCTGAAAGAATAATTTAATTTTATGTTTGTTTATTTTATCTTTATTTTTATTATCGTTTTATTTTATGATTAAAGATGAACCTAGAAATACAATTTATTAAAAATGCTTTTCTAGATGCATCTTTATAGATTTTTTATTTTTGAAATTATTTTTATTATATTCTTAGTAAATAAAATGACTACCAAGACTAAAAAAAATACTAAAACAACTAATAATAACAATCGCAATACAAAAAGAAAACTTCCTAAAAATATTGAAAAAAAAATTAATGAAATAAAAAAATTACAATTAAAATTAAATGAATGTATTTATTCTAATTGCAAATCTATATCAAAACAAGAACTTACTGATATGATGGCTGAATGTAAAAAGAAAACAGAACATATAAAATCAATTATTGAAAAAACTGCAAAAAAACAATCTTGTATGATTGATTTTTTTATTAAAAAAGGTGATAAATTAGATGAATTTTATAAGTGTTCTAATGATAAATGTTCTATCCAAAATAAAAAAAGTATATCAAAAGCTTTAGAATTATCTAATATGATAAATCCAGATATGAAAAAAATAAAAGGGCTACGTGACAAAGCTTTTAAATTAAGTGCAAAAAAAAAAGAATGTTATAATACACAATGCAAGAATATATTTCCAAATTCTGGAGAAGTTTTTAATAATTGTTTTAAACAAACTAATAAAATAACTGGAAAAGCTCAATCTGCTAAATTAAAAGAATGTCTTAAAACTTTTAATTATGATAAAAAAATTAAAGAACTTAATAAATGTGAAGAAGAAAAATGTAAACCAACTTCTGATAAATTAGAAACCGAAATTAAAGCTATATATGATGAAATTATTACAATTACCAATAAAACAACTGAATTAGCTGCGAAATATGCTGAATATATGCCTGAAAAAATATTCTAAATTATTTTTATTATCATTTTATTTTATGATTAAATATTAACCTAGAAATATAATTTACTAGATTATTTTTTATATATTTTTATTTTTCAATTAGTTTTATTATATTCTTATTAAATAAAATGACTACCAAGACTAAAAAGAATACCAAAAATACCAAAAATACTAAAACAAAAGTTCCTAAAAATTTTGAAAAAAAAATTAATGAATTAAAAAAAATACAAGCAGAATTGGATGAATGTATGTATTCTAATTGTAAATCTATATCAAAAAAAGAAATTACTGATATGATGGATAAATGTAAAAAGAAGACAGAACATATAAAATCAATTATTGAAAGAAATAGTAAAAAAAAATCTTGTATGGTTAATTTTTTTATGAAAAAAGGTGATAAATTAAAAAAATTATATAATTGTGTTGAGGATAAATGTTCAGATAAATCAAAAGAATCTATGTTAAAAACAAACGAATTATCTATTATGATAAATCCAGATATACGTAAAATAAACGGACTTTATAAAAAAATTGATAAATTACATATTCAAGATGATAAATGTTATGATAAAAAATGTAAACATATATTTCCAGATTCATTAAAAATTTCAAATGATTGTTATGAAAAATATGAAAAATTAAGTGAAAAAAAAAGACACATTAAAATGAATGAATGTTTAAAATCTTTTAATTTCGATGAAAAAATGGAAAAACTTAATAAATGTGGTGAAGAAAAATGTAAATCAATTTCAAATAAAATAGATTTTAAATTAGATATTATACATAATGAAATAAAAAAAATTACTAATAAAACGATTGAATTATCAGCTAAATATGCTAAAATATATAATATACAAGAAAGACCTTTATAATTTTATTTATTTTATTTTTTATTTTTAATTTTATGATTAAAGATAAACCTAGAAATACAATTTACTAAAAATCCTTTTCTAGGTTCATCTTTAAATATTTTTTATTTATCTTTTTCTTTACTTTTTATTTATCTTTTTCTTTACTTTTTATTTATTTTTATCTTTTTCTTTTTCTTTTAATTGTTTATGGTATTTTTCAACAATTGATTGTGCATAATAATATTCTTGTTTATTAATATTTCTAGGATCATTAACATTGGGTAAAATACAATATTTACTGTCTTCATTAAACAATCCAGATACGATTACAATAAATACAGCTGTTGATATAAATGCTACTTTAATATCTCTAGTTGCAATAAAAACAACTGTAAATACTAATAATCTTCTAATAAATACACTACTTAAAAATTCTTCATGAAATTGACTTAATTCCATTGAAATATATCTAGAACCTAAATTTAATAATAACATCATTATAGCTACAAAATATTTACTATTATTTAAAATACCAACACCAAGTTCAATAGTTTCAAAAAAACCACCTGTCATTTTAGTTGTTGGTATTGTTGTTGTTGTTGTTGTTGTTGTTGTTGGTGTCGGAGTAACTGATCTAATTTGTTTATGTTTTACCATTTACTATTATTAGATGTTTTATTTTTTAATGTGAAAAAAATAAAATACTTTTTAAAAAAAAGTAATATCAAAAAGTAATATCAAAAATTAAAAAATAATATTAAATCTAGAATGCATTTAATGGGTAAAATACTGTTCCAGAACCTGCTACGTTAACTTTTGAATAAGCTTGGCAACTAGCTAAAGGTGCACCATATACTGTTTCGTGAAGTGGATTATCTTCTTTTAAATCATATCTACATCCTGCAACATCAAAAGGGTTAGGGGTTCTTTTGAATTGTTGTGATGATTTAACAGGTGGATTATCAAATGTTTCAAATAATCCTTTTAATGAAGGATCAACTTGGTCAGCTCTAGCATAATTAATTAATTTAGAACGTCTATCATTTGTATCACACCCGCATCCAAATGCTTCAACTAAATCTGCTTCTTCATCTTCTGATTTAGATTTAGTTGTTTTTGTTGATTTAGCTTTTGGTTTTTCTGTAGGCATATCCATATCCATTTCCATTTCTCTTTTTGATGGCATTTGTGTAGCTTTAGGTGTCTTTTTTGGTGTTTCTTCATCTTCAACACCTGCGTTTTCTTTTTTACGTTTAGATTCTTGTTGCATTTCATCTTCAGAAGACATTTTTTTAGTTGGTGTTGTTTCTAATTTATCAATTTTAGATTCTAGTTTTTTAATTTGTTCTTGATATTTAGCGATTTCTTCTTCTTTATCAGCATCATCTTGAAAATGTTCATCATCATCTTCATCTCCAAAATTTTCAGAATTAAGTTTCATATCATCATCTTCAAAGGGTTCACTTTTAATTTCTATTTCTTCTGGTTCTAAATCCATTTCTGATTCAAATCCTTCTTGAATATTTTTAGATGTTAACATAATTGATAAAAATAATACAGCTAATAAAACACCACATAAGAAATTATATGAACCTATAAATACAGCTAATAATAAAAGTAAAACTTGTCCAATACGATCATTAAATAATAATTGAATACTTTTTGGTAATTCAACATAATGAGATATAATAAGAATTAAAGCTATAATAACAACGCCACAAATAGTTTCATTTTTATTATCACTTAATGATTTAGATATAGAATTTTTTGATATTGACATTTCTTTGAATGAAATTTTATATTATAATAAGATATAATTTTTTCTTTTGAAAATTTAAAATGGAAAATAATAAAATGGAAAATAATAAAATGGAAAATAATAAAATGGAAAAAGAAAATAATAAAAAGGAAAATAATAGTTTTATAAATTTAATAAAAAAAAATTATAAACTTATTATTGTCATTATTATTACTTTAGTATTAATTGGTATAATTATTATCAGTAATAATACTAATATTAATTTTAAAAAAAATAATAAAGGAGGAGCACTTGCAACACAAGTTGCCACAAGTGGATTAACTTTATATGGTAGATTAGCATCAAAATGCACTACTGGTGCTTTTATACAATCAGCTCAAAGATTTAATGCTATAATTGATAATCTTAAATTCGTTATTGTTCTTATTCTAGCAATTGTATTAATACCAGCATTTCCAATTGTATTTTATATAACAACCGTATATGTTATAATTTATTCCCTTGTTGGTAATATGATCAAATCATAAATCATAAAATATAAATAAAAATAATTATTTTGTTAATGAAAAATAAATGGAACTAAATAAAAATGAAGAACTAAATAAAAATGAAGAACTAAATAAAAATAAAAACATAGAGAAAAATAAAGAAAAAGGGATTTATAATAAAATATCTGATTATTTTTTTAATCTTAAAAAAAGAATTAGTCTATTTGTAAAAACAAATTTGAAAGAACTTATATTATTATTTATTGTAATATTTTCATTAATATATATCAATGATACTAAAAAAAAAACTAAAACTAGTTATTGTAAAATGAATGGTGGACAAACATTACCACCTAGAGCTCCACAAACACTACAACCATCACAACAGCAAGCACAACAACAACAATTATTAAGACAACAACAACAAATACAACTACAAAAACAACAACAATCATTTGGAGTTCAAACACAATTAGTTAATTATGGTTTAACCGGATTAGGAAATTTTATTGAATCAAGTCCATTTTTAAAAGATTTAGTATGTTATTTTGGTGTATTTATAAAATCATTTGCTGTTCTAGGATCAATTGTTGTAACTGTTATGTTAATTCCTGGAGTTCCTATTTTTGGTTTTATGATGGTATTATTTATTATGTTAAGAGTTAAAATGGCTAACTTTAAAACATTATAACTTTACCAGCTGTTATTAATTGACCATAATCTATATTATTTCTTTTATTCTCAATTACTTTAGGTAATAAACCAGCATTAATAGGATCACCTTCATCAGTATACTTAGAAATCTTCTCAAAATCATCAGTTGTTATTAAATCAATTTCATCATCAAATTGTCTTTGGATTTCAGATATAATTTGACTATCTAATGGAGATATTATATTTTCTTGATTTAATAATTTTAATCTAGTTTGTTCATCATCTACTTTTTTATTTATAACTGCCTCTTTTCTTTTTTCAATTGTTAATTCATAATTAGATTCTTGATTTTCTAATTTATTAGGAGTAAGTTCATAATCTGTTCTTGTCAGTGCAGTTTGTGTTGGTGATGGTGTTGATGATGTTGGTGATGAAATAAAATCAGCAAATTTTTCTCTAAAGACTGGTAAATGTGTAACCATTACAATAATTAATAAAATAACTCCTGCTTGTTTATGATATGGATAAATAATTAAAACACCAACCAAAAGAATTAATTTATAAAAATTACTATAAAAGATTGAATCTTTATTACCAATATATTTAGAAGCACACAAAACATAAAGTGCAAATATTATTCCTAGAAATAAATTAAATTTAGAAATATTTGAAACATCTGGTTTAACAATTAATTTATTTGAAATTATTCGTAATAAATTAGTCTTCATATTATTTTACTATTTTATTTTATTTTTTTATTTTATTTTTTTTATTTTATTGTTTTTTTTTTGTTTTTTTTATTTTTTATTTTTTATCTAAATGTGAGAAAATCAAGAATTATTTCTTTAGTATATAATAAAATATTAGAATCATAAATGACAGCTAGTTTATACGAAGCATTTGGTGATAATTATGAAACATATCCACCAAATGATAACAATCAGATGAAAAAAAGAAAAAAACCAGGAAAAAAAGTAAGTAGCTACGGACACGAAATACCACAAAAAAAATATTTATCATCTGAACCAAAACAAACTATTAATTTAGAAATTGGTACAGCTGATGATTATATGAATGACCAATATTTACAAATTGGTAATGAATTTGGACCAACTGATTATAATATTAAACCTAAAGAAGTTCAAGAATATGTTAGTCAATTAAGTAATATACCACAAAACTTTAATCCAAATAATATTAATGACTCAACAAATTATATCGTTGACCAAAATAGTATGAATAGTGTCTTTAGAGGTCAACAACAACACCAACAAGAACCACAACAAACACAATTTAATAATAATAATAATAAATATCAACAAATAGATAATGATAGTGAAGATGAAAATGAATCTAAACAATACAAACAACAAAATAATAAAAAAATGAGTATTGATGATCCTAGAATGGTTGAATTTAATAATAAACTTGATTTAATAATTCAAAAATTAGGACACTTTGATGAACCAGCCCAGGAAAATATTCACGATATTATTCTCTTTGTTATTTTTGGAGTGTTTGTTATTTTTATATTAGACTCCGTTTATCGTGTTGGAAAAATGACACTCTAGAATCTAGGATCATATAATAATCTATTTGCTTTTTCGTGTAATGAATTTAATGAATTACTATCATAAACAAAATTATTACTAGGTTTATATTCAGTAATCGGTTTATATTCTAGACTTCTTTTTTTTAAATCATTATCAATATTTTGAAATCCAGTTAAAGCCAATGATGTTATTGGTGCTTTTTTAGGTTTTTCATACCACGATATTAATAATAAATTAGGATGGGTATATCTGATATCAAACCCATTATCACTTAATTTTTTAGTTAAATAAATTATACAACTATTTACATCAAATAAAGGTAATCCATAAACATATATTGGAACAGAATAAAAACAAAATTTATCGGCACTGGTTCTACTAGTTAATTTTATCTTTTGATGAACCCTATCTAAAATTTTTTCATAAATCTCTAATCTCTTTTCTTCTTTTTTATCCTGTTCACGATGTAACTCATTAATATTTATCATTTTACTCATTTTTATTTTTACCATCCATAAAGAAAAAATTTGTAATATTTCCAACTTTTTCAAGTTTGATTTTAATATTTTAATTCTTCTAGATAAATAGACCTAGAATATACATTATATCCAATCATAAAAATCAATCAAACATACTCAAAATGATCACAAACGGAAAATTAATTGTAAACGAATTCGGTAATGGATTTTTAAATATTATTAATGATAATCAAAATTTAATTAATATTTATATTAAAAAACAAAACCTTAATAAAGCTTTTCATAATGAAATAGTAGATGTAGAATATTATTTAGACGAAAATGATTCTAAATATTACGGAAAAGTTATTAATTATTCTTTAATTAATAGAACATTTATAGGAAATATTCATCATACATATAAAAATGATATATTTATATACGTATCAGAATTAACTAAATCAAACTTAATAATTGTTAAAGCAAATACATTTATACCAAAAAATAGTTGGGTAGTTGTTAAAATTATACAAAATCCAAATGATAACAATAATAATGATAATAAATTATATGGTGAAATAATTGAACTATTACCTCCAGATGTATCTGTAGATTTTTTAATTGAAAAAAAATTTAACCTAGATAACATAGAACTAGAAAATCAAGTTGAACAAATTATTTTAGAAAATGACAATACTAATAATAACAATAATAATAAACACATTAATCAAAAATATTTAGATACATTTACAATTGATCCTGAATCTTCTCAAGATTGTGATGATGCCTTTAGTATTGAAGAAATTAACCCTGATTTATATAATATTTATGTTCATATAAGTGATGTTGCCAATTATATTAATCCTAATCTAGGTGATTCCTTTGATACAATAATCAAAAGAGGTAATACATATTATGGTAAAAAAACTAACTGGACTATGATACCTAGAAAATACGCTGATAATTATTGTTCTATTTTACCAAATAAAGAAACAAAAGTAGTTACTAGCCATTTTATCTATAACAAAAAAGAAAATAAAATCAATTATGTTAACTGGTTTTACTCAATTATTATATCAAAAAATAAATACTGCTATGATATTGCTGATTTACTTTTAAAAAAAGTAATATCAAAAAATAATAATGATAATAACGACAATGATAATAACGAATCATTAAAATTCAAAATTATTTATGAATCTTCATTATTACTTAAAAATGAAATGAATGATTTTATAATTGCAAAAGAAACTAAATCACATCAAATGATTAGATATTGGATGATTAAAACTAATCAATTAATGTGTCAAGAAATAAAAAGAATATATCGGTCTAATCCAGATCCATCCGGAAACAAATTATTTTTATTAAACGAATATATTAAATTTAAAACAAATAATACAACAATAGAAAACCTAGATAGACAATCAATTATTACTTTTTTTAATAACAACAATAATGATAATCAATTATTATCATATTTAATAAAGAGTATATTACCTAAAGCATATTATACAGAAGAGAATGAATTTCATTACGGTCTAGGTATAAATGATTATACACATTGGACATCTCCAATTCGTCGTGGTGCTGATTTATTAAATCATTGTATATTAAAAGGTTTTAAAATAGAGATTGATAAATATCTAGAATACATAAATGAATGTGAAATAAAACAAGATATGATAGAAAGATTTATTCAAGAATTTGATAATACTCAAAATATCAATATCAATGACACTTTTAATGCAATTATAATTGGTTTATCACAATTTGGAATAATTGTTTATATTAATAATCTAGATTCAAAATATTCTATACATATATCAAAATTATCAAATGATAAATTAATTTATGATAAAATACAAAATACATTAAATAATGAATTAGATAATATGATACGATTTAAACTATTTGATGAATTAATTGTTAAAGTTAATAAAATATCAATTGATAATATAGAATTCGCTGCTTTTTAGATTAATTATTTAGTTTTTTATTTATTTTTTTAGACTTCTTTTGATATTTGTATGTTTTTTTATTTAATTTTTTAAGACTTCTTTTTTTATTTGTATGTTTTTTATATCCACCTGTTGTAATTGATCCTGCACAATCTATAATTTCATTTTTATTAACATCATAAAATTTAAAGTCTAATGTTTTATCTTCTTTTTCGTTACATATTAAAAATCCATTTGATGATCTAGAAGTTGTAATATCATCGATTGACATATTATATGTAGTATTAGATTCTCTTACTGTCTCTTCATTAAGCATTGTTGGTTCATATTTATCTTTCTTTGCACCACCTGTTCCAGCAATATATTGTTTAATTTTCATAATATCAACACCTTCTCCAATTGTAACATTTCCAGATTGATATTGATGTAAATCTGCACATAAATAATAATAACTAAAATCTCTTCTGAGTTCTTTTAATTTTGTAAATAATTGTTCATATAAAAAATCGGATAATTCTTGTAAGTGTGGTTTAATAACACCAAATTTTTTTTTACCTTCTTTACCTTCTTTACCTTCTTTACCTTCTTTACCTTCTTTACCTTCTTTACCTTCTTTACCTTCTTTACCTTCTTTACCTTCTTTATCTTTCTTTTCTTTAATTTTATAATATATAATTGGATGATGACCAATTATTACAATATTATGATAAGAAGATGTATTACTTATTTCGTCAACTACTTCACTCATAAATTCTTCTTGTTTTAATTTTGCGTCATAAAATGCATTACCATCAGTTTCTAATGCATCTTTATAACAACCTCTATATGATTCATTATTTTTCATATCATACATTGTTGTATCAATCATTATAACTAATGTAGATTCACTAAAATGAACACTTTGAAACATTTTTAATCTTATGTTTTTTTGTTTTATATTAACAATACCGTTTTCAGTTTTTGTCAATATACAATCTGTATTTTCTATATCACCAACCATTAAATTATTTTCATAATCATGATTACCATAATTCATAAATATTGAAACATCACTAGGTAAACATCCAAAACCATCTTCAAGTTCTTTTTGATTAAATATTTTTTCTTTTTTAGTTAAATCATTATAAATGGTTTCTTTTTTTTCTGGATAATAATTATCACCTGCTACAAATATCTGTTTTGGTTTAGTTCCTAATAAAGGATGATGTTCTAATGATTTTAATTTCTCCATAACTCTAAATAAGTCAGTATTTTCATTACATCCACCATTATTCCAACATCCAAAACTAACAAAATAAGGTTTTGACATTTTTATTTACTATATTAGATTAAAAAATTGAAGAGAAAAAAGTATATATATATATATGATAATAAAGAAATGTCAATGATAAAAAATGAAGATCTCTATAAAAATAAATATCAATTGGATGTTTTAGAGAAAAATATAATGAATTTGAGTGGTAAAACACTATTACATACACAATATTTGACAGCTGAATTTTGTGCCAAATATATCCTAAATGACAGATTTTATGAAGGGGTGGAAGATGATTATCTTTATACTGGGGATTATGTGCTAAAAAAACAAAAACATATTACTAAAGAAGAATTGATATATTGGATTAAAAATACACCAGATTCATATTACTAGAATACTTTTTTATTTAGATTCTAGGTGCATAACTAAATATAACAAAAATTCCAAAGGTTAAATTGTTATGTTTAGTTATGCATCTAGAAATATAAAAAAATTAAAAAGTTTAAAAATAAAAAAAAGTAAAAGTTTAAAACTTAAAAAAAAATAAAACATAAAATATAAAATAGGTAAAATAATAAACTAGAATGGAAGAAATACAACAACAAATTCAGTTATTACAAAATAAATTAAAAGATTTTATAAAAAAAGATAAAATAATTAAGAATCTAGTATTTAGTGGTGGTAGTTCAAAAGGTTTTAGTTATCTAGGTGTTATTAAAGCATTTGAAGAATATGGTATTCTAGATAATTTAGAAGAAATAACTGGTTCATCAATCGGTTCATTATTTGGATTTTTTATTGTTCTTAAAATTAGTTCATCCGATTTAATCAGAATTTTTGCTGAGATGGATCTAAATTGGTTACATACTATTAATTCTGATTCTGTTTTAAATTTAATAAATAAATATGGATTAGATAATGGTCATAATGTAGAAAAATTTATTAGTTGTTTCTTAGAAGATAGATTTCCAAATAAAAATCCAAATGAAATCACATTTCTAGATATGTGGACATACAATCCAATTAAACTTACTATGACTGGAACAAAAATATACCAAAATGCAATTGAACTAGAATTATTTAACCATATTTTAACACCTAGAATGCCAATTATTAAAGCATTAAGAATTACAATGGCTATACCGCCTTTATTTACACCAATTGACTCAGAATTTTATCATTTAGCAGATGGAGGTATTATTAATAATTATCCAATTGATTTATATGATAACAATAATAAACTAGAAAATACAATCGGAGTATTATGCACCGAAAAAACAAATAAAGATAAATGTAAAAGTGTTTCAGATATTTTTAAAAGTATTATCGGATATTTAACTGTTAAAGACACATTACATAAAAAAGACAAATATTTTGATAATTCTATTATTATAGAAATTGAATTATCTCTTTATCAAATATTTAACCTTAATTTAGAAGATAAAATTAATATTACTAATATTGGATATCAATTAACAAAACAATATCTAAATATTAAAAATTATACAGTTAAAAATGAAAATTTCATTGGTGATGATAAATATAAAATAGATACTAAAGAATTTACTAAAAAACTAGAAAATTCATTATCTAAAAAATTAAAACCTAAACCATAAAAACAATAGAAGCTAGAATATATAAATTATAATTTACATTGATTCAGCATTCTTTCTAGATTTTAAATCTGCATAATCATAATCTTCAAATCTGTCTTTACTTTTTTTAGTCTTTTTTACAATTAAATATATTGCCACAATAATAACTGTAATAACTATAACAATTATAACTAATATTCCTATAAATTTCAATACATCTGATGATGTTACACCATAAAATTCCATATTTTTTTTCATTTTTAAAATTTTTTCTTTTATTTAATATTAAGAAAAAAATTTAAAAATTATACAGTTAAAAATGAAAATTTCATTGGTGATGATAAATATAAAATAGATACTAAAGAATTTACTAAAAAACTAGAAAATTCATTATCTAAAAAATTAAAACCGAAAACATAAAATAAACACTAAAAATTATTTACATAGAATCAACTTCACCTTTTATTCCTTCCATTGTATTACGGTCAGAAACGTGTTTATTGTCTGATTTAGAAATAGCTACAACTGTAGGATAACCTTCAACTTTAAATTTTTCAGCTTCAGGGTGAGCTTGTTTTGTGCAATCAACATCAACAAATCTAATTGTTTTACCTGATGATGTTTTCATATCACCTGATTTTTTTAATTTATCCCAAGTTGGTTTGTAATTTTGACAATGAGGACACCATCCAGCTGAGAAAAGAGCAACAACTACTTCATTATCTTTAGGTGTTAAATTAGCAGGTGCATAATCTTCAAAGTGATCCATTGTTGGTTTTGCGGTTGGTTCCATTATTGATTTTGGTTTTCCATATTCACGTTTTAATAATAATACAACTAATAGAATAGTTCCAACTAATAAAACTAATCCACCTAATACAATTAATATACGTAAAACACCTTTACCAAAAAAACTACCTTTCATACCTTTAGACATTTTATTTATTTTTCTTTTATTAGATATTAAGAAAAAAATACAAAATCAAAAAAATAAAAAAATACAAAACCAAAAACAAAATATTTAACAACATTTGGGTAAATTTTATTTCATATTTCATTAAATCATTTTTTAGATACATAATCTTCAAAATGATCATTTTTTCTTTTTCTAGCGAAATGTACTATTATAAGAACAATAGAAACAATAAATACAACAGCTACGAAAACTAACCATAAAACACTTACTATAGCACTCCATATATTTACAGGGACAATTTGTATATTGATACCACCTTTCATACTTTTAACCATTTTAATATTTTTCTTTTACTAGATATTAATAAAAAAATACAAAAATTAAAAAGAAAAATATTCTTTTTAATTTTTTAATCAAAAACTAAAAACTAAAATAAAACATTATTTTAGAGCTTTATCAATACGTTGTTGTCTCTTTTCATTTCTTACCCATAAATATATTGATAAACC
>JACCDO010159129.1_pt1 | contig 15264 bp, 7 predicted proteins | sample 7446101 | NCBI WGS metagenome assembly JACCDO01 (sample SAMN15323440, study PRJNA562643) | freshwater metagenome | isolation source: river surface water | place: USA:Blue River Watershed | collected 2017-08-16
ACTTAAAGAAAAGAGTACTTAAAGAAAAGAGTACTTAAAGAAAAGAGTACTTAAAGAAAAGAGTTATTATAAAAAAAAGATCAAAATATAAATAAAATATTTGATACGTTAAAATGAATTATGATGGTGGACCAGGCGGGAATCGAACCCGCTTCTTTCGCTTATAAGACGAATGTACTAAACCGTTATACTACAGGTCCAATTAGTATAATAGAAAAATAATAATCAGATAAAATATTTTTCAGTTTTTTTATTTTATACGTTCTTATTTTTTTATCTTGTTGAAATGATTTTCTTTAAGTACTCTTTTTAACTTAAAATAATGTTTTTCTTTAAGTACTGTTTTTAATTAAAAATAAATTAAATTAAATTAAACGTAAAATAAATTATGAATAAGAAGATATTTATAATAACAATAAACACAATAAAATTGATGAATATGTATTCTCTTTAGAGTTGTTACAAGTTTTTCGAAAAAAAACTTTTGTCTTTCTTCAAAATCAAATGATTCTGCCAAGAAAGATGTTAATAGCGCTAGTATTTATATAAATTTTTGTGATTTTTTTAATAATTATAAGGGGGCACTGTACACCTCCACTCCTATTGCACACTAAATTAGCGGCCTTGCGATTGCAATGTTTTATCGGGTGGGTATCTTCTCCTATGCAGTATACGATTTCAATGTTTTCCACACAGCTATCTTTTCTTGACACACTTAAAAGCTGCCACTGCAATATTCAACAGTGTTTCACGGATCGGATGATTCTTGGTGTACAGCCCCATAATTATATAGGAAAAAAAAAATAAGACATTTTTACCTGTAAATTTTTTTTTTTTAATATTATTTAAATACTTTTCTTTAAGTACTTAAATTTATAACTTATAAAAATAAAAGTTAAACGTAAAATAATGAATTATGAAATGAGAAGTTAGATATAATAACAATATGTCCTGATACCCAACCACATACACATAGTGTAGATGGCTTTACTTCTCTTGTATTATATATATATATAAAATAAAAATAAGACATTTTTATCTGTAAATTTTTTTTATTAGATATATTATAAAATTTTTAATATTGAATACAATATATATAAATAATAATGAAAAAAAGTATTTTATTAACTGGAGGAGCAGGATATATTGGAAGTCATACATGTTATCAATTAATAGAATATTTAAGAAAAAATGATTTAGAGGATGATTATGAGGTAATAATAATTGATAACTTTGTTAATGCTGATTTTTCAAACGTAGAAGCTATTCAAAATGAATTTAATCTTCAGCTAAAGATTTATTATCAAGATTTATGTGATTATCATAAACTATATAATGTATTTAGCGAAAATAATATTTTTGCAGTTATTCATTTTGCTGGTTTAAAAGCTGTTGGTGAATCAAGTGAAAAACCATTATTATATTATAAAAATAATTTACAATCTACTTTTAATTTATTAAAAATAATGGAAGAATTTAAATGTTATAATATTATCTTTTCTTCATCAGCTACAGTTTATGGTACACCAAAAGAAAATCCAATTAAAGAGGATTTTTCATGTTCACCTTTTAATCCATATGGTCGTACTAAATATTTTATAGAAGAATTATTAAAAGATATTCATTTAAGTAAATCAAATTTAAATATTATAATTTTAAGATATTTTAATCCTATATCATGTCATCCAAATGGACTACTTAAAGAAAATCCAAAAGGACGTCCAAATAATCTTTTTCCTATAATATCAAGAGTTTATCAAAAAATTATACCTGAATTATTGGTATTTGGTAATGATTATGAAGATACATTAGACGGTACAGGAGTAAGAGATTATATACATGTTGTTGATTTAGCAGATGCACATATTTTATCGTTATTTGATTTAATCAAAATAAATAGAAAGAATTACATGAATATTTATAATATTGGTACAGGAAAAGGTTTTAGTGTAATGGAAATGATAAAAATGTTTGAAAAAATATCAGGAGAAAAAATTAATTATAAGATTGTAAAAAGAAGAGAAGGTGATATAGGAATATATTATGCAGATTCGGATAAAATAAAAAAAGAATTAAAATGGGAAGCAAAATATAATTTAGAAGAAATGGTTAAACATGAGATCGAACGAATAAAAAAAAATATTGAAAAAAATCAGAAATGAGTATTCAATTATTATTTGAACCTTTAGAATTATTTATATTAAAAAGTTTTTCAGATACATTTAATTATTATCCTTCAATAAATATTTATTATAATGAAGAAAATAAATTTTATATAGATAAATGGTTAAATATTTTATATCCAAATTTAACTAAAAATATAATTAATATTGAAAAAATAAAAGATACAAAAAAAAATCATCATTTAAATTTTGATTTATATCAAATTTTTCAAAAAGTTGTATCTAAAAATATTAAATTAAATTTAAAAAATTTATTAAAAAATAGTGAAAAAGTATTTAAATATCAAAATTATTCAACTATCATATTAAATCATGATTTAGAAAAAAAAGATTTAGATTTTTTAATTAAATTAAAAATTAATCAAAAATTTATAACAAAATATACTGTTTTTATTGGATATCATCAAGACTATTTTGAGAAATGGATTAATGAATATAATAATAATGATTTTATTTATTTAGCTGATATTAATCATCAAAATATATATGATATAGATAAATGGCTATATTATTTTAAAGTTTTAAATAATTCATCTTTTAATTTATCATTAGGTATAAATACATTTTCTATTTTACAACATTTAATAATAAATAATTTAAATTTAGAATTTATTCATGATTTAAAAAATGAAAAATATATTTTTGAAAAATCAACAAATTATGTATATTCAAATTATGATTATATAAAAAATTATAAAAATTATTATAAATTAAATTTTAATGGTTATTATCCAATAATAAATTTTAATTATAATATGCATGAAAATGAAAATAAAAATATAATTATTTTAAATAAAATAAATATAAAAAATAAAGATGAAAATAACGATGTAAATAAAGATGTAAATAAAGATGTAAATAAAGATGTAAATAAAGATGTAAATAAAGATATAAATAAAGATGTAAATAAAGATGTAAATAAAGATGTAAATAAAGATGTAAATAAAGATGTAAATAAAGATGAAAATAAAGATGAAAATAAAGATGAAGAAAAAGATAATGAATTAAAATTAATTGATAAAAAAAAACAAAAACAAATAGAAAGACAAATTTATATTGAAAAAATAGAAAAAGAAAGAAAAGAAAGAAAATTTGAGGTTAATAAATTTTATGATATAAAAAATGATAATAAATTTTTATTTTTAAAAAATATAGAAAAAAATTATATTGATGAAAATAAATATCTTGATAAAAAAAATGAATTTAATGAATCATTATTAGAACAAAATAACAAAAATATATTTTTAACTGATGAAGATAATATATTAATTAATCTAAAAAATAATATTGAATTTGAATTATTATTATTAAGTTATTTATTTATAATAAATGAAGATGATAAAAAATTTAAAATAAAAAATATATATATAAATTTTGATAAAAATATAAAAAATAAAAATTATATTGAAAACTTTATAAAAGAATGGATAAAAAAAATGAAAACATATTTTAATATAGATTATTATGAAGATAATAAAATAGAAAATATAAAAATAATAGATAGTGATATAAATATTTTAGTAAAAGATCTAAATAAAATAAATGAAATAAATAAAATGAATTACAAAAATAAATTTTTAGAATATTTAAATATTAAAAAATATAAGATAGACGATTTAAACTATATAATTTTAAATGAAGATATTGAACATATATTTGATGATAATATAAATTTAAAATATATTATTTTAAAACATAGTTCAAAAAATGATGTTTTAAAATATTGGAAAAAAAATAATCATGTTATAGATTTTGGTTTTATTGAAGAATATAGAGATTTTATAGAAGAATCAGATTTTGATATTTTATATAGAGATATAAATTTAATTATAAATTGTAAAAAGTTTGTAGGTTTTAATAAAAATATTATAAATAATCGTAACTCATTTTTATATAATATATTAGTAGAATAATTATATACCATATAATATTCTATATTTTTTTTCTTTTTCCATTAATAATTCTAAAAAATTTTTAGATGTATTTTTAATAAATAATTCATTAAAATTATTATCATTTATCATATCTTTAAATGTTATTTCTAAAGATTCTATATAATCAATATCAATAGGTCTAAAAATAACAGGTCGTCTATGTGCTAATAATTTAACAATATATATAATTTTAATTATTTCTTCATAATAATCGTTACCATATATATTTTTATTATTAATTTTTCTAATTAATAAAGTTAAATTTTTAATATTTTTACGTATATAATAAATATCATGAATAGATGTATAAGATATTTTAGCCATTTTTAATATTAAATTACCATTATTATATATTATACTTATTTTTTTAAACCTTTTTATATTATTAAAAAAATCTAATACAAGTTTTTTCATTTTTTATAAAAATTTATTAAATAAAAATATATTTATTAATATAAACGTATTATACTTCCAACAATTGTTTCATATAAAGTATGAATATCTTTATATTCTTCCCATTTCATTAATATATTTTCTAAAGTTTTTGCATCATATTTACGTTGAATTAATAATTTAACATCATTAATAAATTCATCATAACAATTAATAAAAGATGATTTTTTATTAAAAGTTTTATCATAATACATTTTATTTAAATACTCGGTCATATATTCATTCCATAATTTAATTTTAATTCCAAATAATATAGATTCATAATCTTTTTCAAAAAATAATTTAATATGTTTAGGTAAAATATCTTTTTGAATTTCTAAATTATCTATTTTTTCATATGGTATAACTTTTAAATTTTTTATATTATTAAAATCTAATTCATTATCTTCAGAATCATCAATATCAAAAAAAGATTCAAAAGTTGTTGATAAATTTTCTAATACTTCTTCAAATTCTCCTCTTTCAGAATCTTGTATATCATAAAATCTTAATTCATTATAAAACTCTTCTTCTTTTTCTTCTTCATCTGATAAACAAGATGTTCTATCTAAAAAAGTTAAAAAAATAAAAACAATTTTTAAAAAAACACCGATTTCATGAAAAGATGAATATTTAGAACGATTTATAATACCATAATCTAAATCTAATTTACCAATATAATATAAAAAATCTTGGTCAATATCTAATTCTTTATTAATTTTTTGTTGTATTATATTATTTATATCATCATCTTCTTCATCTTTTTTATTTAATTTAATAAATTTATCTAATAATAAAAATCTATTTAAAATATAATTTAAATAAGAATCAAATATTGATATATTTCCATTTTCAACCCATAATTTTTTAAAAAAATCACCTAATCCTATTTTTTCTTTTTTTTGTTCAATTTTAAACATATTTAATAAAGTAAACTCATGATCAAAATAATCTTTACTTAATAATACTGGTACTTTTTCAATTTGGTGTAAATCATCACAATGTTGCATAAATGTATCATCTAATGATTCTTCTAAATCATTTCCTTCATAATATTTTAATTTACCATTTTCATATCCATATTCTTCTACAAACTCATTTTTATCTTTTGCTATAAAATAATATAATGTCACATCATGATTAAAATCAATATATTTTTTTGGTTTGGTTATTTTTTTTTCAATATCTTTTAATAATGGTACTTTTAATTTATTTAATAATGATTTTCTATTTATTTCTTTTTTATTATTTAATTCATTATTATCATCGTTTCTATTATTTTTTTTTTTATTTTTTGTATTTTTATTATTCTTATCAATTTTATCATTTTTATTATTTTTATCATTTTTATCATTAGATTCTTTATATTTATTTTTTCCATTTTTATTTTTAAAAATTGGAGTTATTTCAATTCTTATTTGATTTTTTTTATTTTCTTTTTTATTTTTACCATTATTGTCAATATCACTTTCTTCTTCAGCATCTTCATAATCAATATCATTCTCAATATCATCATTTTCTAAATTTTCATCATATTCTTCTTCATCATCCATACCTGGTTCATAATAATAAAAATGTCTTAAATATTTAAAAATATTTCCATTTTTAATATTTTCATATTGATAGATTGTTATAAAAGAATCATAAATATTATTATGAATATTAAAATTAATATTCATTTCAAATTCTTTAATAAATGATTTAATAGTTTGTTCAAATTGTTCAACATTTTTTCTATGTTTTTTTATATTTTTTAATATTGTTAATGTTCCACTCATTTTTTTCTTATCTTCAGTTTGATTTTTATTATATCATCTAAAAAAATAAATTAAATATTTTTTTAAATTAAAAAAAATGATTTATTATTTACAATTAATTATTTATTCATTTATTATTTTTTTTTTATTTTTTTCTACTTAAAAAAATTAATTTTCATAAATTATTGGTTTTCTTAAATCATCATGTGGTATAACTTCAAAATTAGAAGAATTTGCTGGTTGCATATTAATTTGACCACCATTATATATTTCAAATTGAGATTCTAATGAATTAAAACCTACTATACCTCCCATATTTCCTCCATTCATTGGTAATTCATCTTTATATTGCCATACTGGTGGATTTTTAGTAGATATTCTTCCATAATTATCTCTAATGTCATTTACATCATTTGAAAGATTGGGAATAGGAGTTTCTTTAATAACTCTTCCTTCACTTTGTTCATTAGAATATTTTTCTGATGCTTTTTTAAGTTGTTTTTCATCTAAATTATCTAGACTATCTCCATTTAGGTCTCTTTTATAAAAACGTTGAACATTTAAAACATTTGATTCAAAATTGGGTACATTTTCATTTGAAGTAAAGGAGTTAGATGGTAAAACAGGTAAAACATTTTTTTCTTCAAAATTTGTTAAAGATTCTGAATTATCTTTTTTAATAAATGATAATAATTTTTTCTTAAAATCTTCATCTTTTTGATTTTGTTCAGTTTGTGTATCTTCTGTTAAAAATTTAATAGAATCTGAAAGATTTATATTTTTATTTTCTAAAGCTCTATCTAATTCTACTAAACCCTTATGAGGTGAAGTATTTTCCATTGTAGAAGTTAAAAAATTTTCAATTGTTTTTTTAGGATTACCTAATATTTGATTAAAATTAATACTGCTTATAATAAAATGTAAAACAAAAATAATAATTAATGCATTTATGATAACATGAATACAACTCATATTTTTAAATAGTTATCCTAATTATATATTATATTTTTTTACATGAAAAAAAAACTTTGAATTAATTAAATTAATATATAAAAAATAAAAAATATATAAATTAATATATTCGTTTAAACATTTATAGAAAACTAAAAAATTTAAATAGAAAATAAAAATTAAATGTTTTTAAATGATTTATTTAAAAAAAATATAAATATTTATATAATTAATTTTGAAAAAAAATATTTACATTATTTTTTTGGTTTAAATTCTCTTTTTTATTATTTATCTAAAATATATAATATTTCATTATACTTCTATAATATTGAAAAATTTGATAGTTATGAAGAAGAATTTTTTAAAATGATTTTTAATTATAATATTAATTATTATTTTATATTTGAAAAAAATAATAATAACAAAAATAATATTGTAAAAGATAATAAAAAAAAAGATGAATACGTTTATCGCAATACAGAAAATAATTATCAATCTTCTCCTTTTGGAACTAAGAATGATGAACAATTAATATTTTTAAATAAAGTAAAAATAAATAAAAAAAAAGAATTAAATATTAATATTGATATATCATTTTTATTAAATGAAAAACAAAAAGATAATAATATTTTAATAAAAATAATAGATTTTGAAAAAATTGAAAATATAAAATATTTATATGAAAATATATTTTCAATTCCTTATTCTTTAAGATTTTTAAATAAAAATATCTTTAGATTTAATGATATTGAAAATAATTTATATAATTTTCATATTAATAAATTTAATAATTTTTCTTATATTTTTTGTTCATCATATTATCATAAAAAAGATTCTAATTATGCTATTTTTATTTTTTTACATAATTTTTATAAATCAATATTAGATTTTGAAAATCCTTTTTTTAAATCATGGTATTATAATGGAGATCCTTTTTATATTTATGGAAAAATTATAGAAAATTCTGAAGAATTATATATACATATTAATGATATCGAATGGTTAGAATTATGTTCAATATTAGATTTATCAAAAATAAAAAGTAAAAATATTTATTATAATAATATAAACAAAAAAGAATTAGAATATTTAAAAAATGAAATATATTTATTTGATTGGAATTATATTCTTTTAGATTAATTTTTTCAATTTAAAAAAATACTTATATTAATATAAAAATAAAAATGGATACAAACAAAAAAAAATATTTAAAAATAGCCATTATGGGTAAAATGTGTTCAGGTAAAACAACATTATCTGGTCATATTAAATCTTTTTTGTTAAAAAAATATAATATTGAATTAAGAAGTCATACATTTGCAGGTAAAGTTTATGAATTAGCATATGATTTATTTGATATGAGTCATGAGAAAAAAGATAGAAAACTTTTACAAACAATAGGTACTTTAATGCGTTCAGTTGATGAAGAAGTATGGGTAAAATATTTAATGAAAAATACAAAAAAATCGAATTGTATTGTTGAAGATTGTAGGTATGAAAATGAATTTGCTGCTTTAGAAAAAGATGGATTTATTTTCATAAAAATACATATTGAAGCTGATTATCAGATTTATAGATTAAAAAGAACATATCCTGATACTTATATTAATCATATTAATAATTTACATCATGCAAGTGAAAAGGGTATTGAAAATATACCAGATGAAAAATTTAATATTATTTTAAATGCAAAAGATAATGAATTAAACTTTCAAAAAATAGAAGAATTTTTAAAAGATTATATTGAAAAAAATATTGATTTTAATGCACCATCACCTAAAAATATTAATTTTATTCCGTATGAATTTACATAACTTTTGCTACGCAAAAGCGCAAGGAGCAAAGCTCATAATCCCTTTCAGCTTTTTATTTTGTATTTTCTAATTTTTCTTTTTCCCAAGAACGGCTTTGCATGTCTGCTTTAGTGGCGGCCAAGGTAACAAAGTTGCGGTCTTTTTTTAAAAGAAAAAGGGTTCATATAATTTAGCTTCGCTAATTATCTTAGTCCGTACCTAACGGTACTTACAGAATTGACTTTGGTCAATTTTCTAGGTCATCCCTTAGGGTACTTAAATAAAAATTAAGGTAAAAATTAAGGATTTTGAATAAATTTTAAGTCATTTGTTATAATATATTGTATAAATTTAGCAATTAATTCTCTGTTTTTCATAATATCTAAATAAAATAATTTTGTTATAAACCGAGTTTCATTTCCAATATCAATTAATTGTTCCATATTTATTCTTTGTGTTTGTTTTATTTTTTCATTCATTTTGTCTAAAATATTATAATTAAATTCAATGTTTTTCATTTTATAAATATTGGACATAACAGTGAAGGCATTACAAATATTTTCTAAATATTTTCTTTCTATATTTTTTATTACTTTATATATTACTGGAAGTGAAAATTTATATTGGAATATTATTAAATAAATCATTCTAATAATTTTACCTTCAGGGATTTCAAAATTTGTATATGAGTTTAAGATATCTTTTAATAAATTTTTTTTTCTTTGTTTATTTATATTATTACCATTATGAATAATTAATTCATATGAATATTCTAATTCCATATTAGAATTATATATTTCTATATTTCTAAGCCTTGATATTAATCTTTCGTTAGCTCTTGCATTTTCAATTTTTAATAATATTTTTACTCGAGATACAAAATTAATATATGTAAAATAATCTAAAATATAATAATTTCCTGTATCTAAATATTTTAATAAATACATTTGATACGGCTTAAGACGATAATTATGAAAATTATTCCAATTTACAAAAGAGTTTTCATTATTTTTTCTTATTCTTAAATCATTAAAATTTATATTATTATTAGCACCACCTTTTTTAGCTTTCTTGGGAGAATTCAAATTTAATTTATTACCACCTCCATAACGTTGAAATCTACTTAAATAAGAAGGTACACCACCAGCACCAAAACCAGCACCAAATTCATTACCATCCTCACCAGCACTAATACCAGCACCAGTACCAGTACCAGCACTTCTACCTGTTCTTGATAAGTTCTTACGTTTTTTTTTACTTAATTTATGCAAAAAATCATCTTCAGCATTACAGTTTTCTAAATCAAAAATTAATGGGAAAAATTTAATTTCCTTACCAAAAATGTTTAAAATTAATAAATTTTGAAGTTTAGAACCTTTATTTGATAAAGTTTTAAATAATCTTTCATCAATAAAATCAACAAAAGATAAATTGGATTTATTCTTATAATCTTCTAATCTAATCATTATTTTTTTGATTAATAACGACTTTTCAAATAATTTTTCTCTTTCTCTTTCTCTCTCTCTTTCTCTTTCAACATTTCTTGTTCTTTGTTGAGAAACTTGTGTTTGAATTAAAGGAGTTTGAATTGATTTATTTTTTTCAATAAAAGGTTTTACACCAAATAAATGTTTAAATATTTCTTCATATTTATTTAATACAACAATATTAAGATTTTTACCCAAATTTGTCTTTATGTTCCATGTTTCGGAATAAAGAGTATTATTAAAATTTTCAAATGAACGAATCATATATTTTAAAACTTGACTTTTCATAAAATATAATGTATTATTTTTCATATTCTCACCATTTCTCTTTAATTTATTATATAATTCTTCTAATTTTTCTAAATTATTTTTGATTTGTACTATTTCACTACCATTATTAGGTATATCTCTGAAAAAATCATTTTTCAAATAAATATCAAAATCATGTGTTATATTTAATTTGCGTAATCTAAAAATACCTTGAGCTACTTCAGTTATACTATTATTATTAGCTATTGTCACTAAACCTTTCATATTTATAGGTTGTTTAAAATCGATACCAACAATATGTTGATTATCATAATATATAAAAAGTTCATTAGTTCTATATAATTCATTATTATATTTAATAATTTCACCTGATTTAGTATAAATTAATCTTTGTCCTGATTCATTTACATATAATATATTTCTATTTTTACTGAATTTTTTATGAAGATTTTTTACAATTTCAATTGTTGGAGTATCAACAATAAATCCTCCTATATCAACTAAAGCTTGATAATTATTTAATAAATCATCTCTAAACAAAAAATTTAAAAAATTAAATTCTGTTGGTGTCAATAAAGGATTATTTGAAGCTAATATATTTTTTTGTATAAAAATATTTGGTTTTGTTGTTGTTATACCTAATATTGCTGATTTAATAGAACCCTCAGAATATTTATCTCCTTCGATACTGTTACATACACTGTTTAATATATGTTTTAATTTTAATTTTACTCTTTCATTTATAGTACTTGAATTATTTTCATTTTCATTACCATAATTTCGTAAAACACTATAGCGAGAACCTTTAACAAAACCTTTTGTTCTCTTATTTTGTGGAGTTCTTGATAACATATTTTTTTGTGGTTCTTCAAAATTATTTGAATTAATTTTTTTTATATTTATTCCAGAATCTTTAAATAAGTCAATCATTGTGTCTTTGGGATTTAAAAAGTCAATAGTTCCAGAAAAGGATATTTTATTTTTACATAAACCTAATACATCAATAAAAGATATATTATTATGACTATCATTAATTAATATAAAGTATTTAAAAATAATACCTAATAAGAATTCATATAAAAATAATTTTTTAAATTCTAAATCTTCAATATCATTAAATTTTTCACAATAATTTTCTAATAATTCATTATTTTCATTAAAACCCATTAAAACTTCAAAATCGGTATGAAATAATTCATAAAATTTTTTAAAAGTATTTTTTGCTATATCAACATCTATAAAAAATTGTTTATTTATATTTTTATATTCTTTTATAATTATTAATAAATCTTCACTTCGTATATTTTTTTTTACTATCCATTCATAATAATAACCTAATATGGTTGAAAATATGATTAATTCTAAATCTGAAAATTTTGAACCATTCATTGGTTCATTATTATTTAAATATGGAATACAGGTAAAAAAATTAGTATTTTCAAATAAATCTAAATTTATTTTTTTTTTACCATAACTATAATTTCCGAAACCAAATCCATTTCTACAATTATATAAAACTTCATTATTTTTTATACAAAAATCATAAGCTTCTTTTATTTTATTTTTTAATAATGTTAAATTTTTTCCATTTGCATAATGTCCATTATTAAAAGTAGATACACAATGATTAAAAACATCATCAAAAATAATAGGAGAATTGTTATGTGATATTTTTTTTGATACAAAAACATTAATAATATTAAATACAATATAATTAATAAAATTATAGTCAGGAACATTTAATTCTTCTCCTGAAACAATATTTAAATTACTTTTTAAAGGATCTATCATTGTATCTATTTCGTCAAATATATAAATAGTATCATCAGTGTCTTCAAAATTTTTTAATTTTTTATTTTTTCTTACCAAATATTCTAATAAATTTTTTTTTACAAAAACATCACTACATATTTTTATTTCATAATTTGATTTTAATACATTTATATTTCCTGTTAATTTTTCATTCATATCCATATAACTTTCCAAATCAATATTTTCAAAATATTTTATAAATTTTATCATTACTTCTTCTGAAGATTTTACTAATGAATATGGTAATACTATCATAAAATTTTTAAAATCTTTTTCATAATAATAATATAATATTAATAAAGGTGTAATTGCATTTGTTTTACCCCTTCCCATAAGTAATTGATAAGCTTTATTTGTAAAAGAAGGTTCATTTTCTTCAATTACTTTATTAATAAAATCTTGTTGTTGTTTTCTTATAAAATATCCACTTTCAATTTCAAAAAATAATTGATATAAATTTTTATCATCTGGTGAATTTGAAACTATAATGTCTGGGTCAATTGGTTTATATAACTCTCCAAGTATATTGCAATTTTTTATTTTACTAAAATTATTAGCTGCATTATTAGATTTAATTATTTCTAATTCTTCAATAATATTTTGTATCAAGTTGTAATTTAAAATAAAATATAAATATCTTCTCATTTTAAATAAAACACTTTTTGTGTTTGAAAATTTTTTATTTTGTGTGTTAAATAATTCAAAATATGTAATTTTTTGATAATTTTCTATAATTGATTTTATGTTTGCTCCTTTTATATTTTCAATAAAAGTTCTTGTTTTTTCATTAATATTTCGAATTTTATTATTTATAGATGAATTATGACATATAAATTTTAAAGAATTAATAAACTCAACCATTTCTTCATTGTTTATTCTTTTTATAGTATTTTTTTTTTCATTATTTATATTTTTTATATTTTGAAAAAATTGGTGACATATTCCTTTTATCATTTCATTATAGGCTGAAATATCATGTAAATTTTGTTGTACTATACTATTACTAACATTTAAATCATTTGATTTAAAATTTTCTAATTGATAATATAAATCTTTTTTAAATGATTCATTTTCATCATATGTTAAATTAATCCAATGAAAATTATTTATATATTTACTTAATTTCTCAAAAATTAAATAAATATTATTTATTTTTATTTTATTATCTTTATTTTTTTCATAATAATTTATTATTTGTGTTTGAAGATTTTGATATACATTTGCATATTCAATTTTATTTAAACATAATAATGAAAAATATAATAAAGTTAATTTATCTAAATCTGATTCTTGATAAAATAACATACTATAATGTAAAGGTATAAAACAATATTCAATTTTATTTTTTATTAATTCTTTACAATATTCTATATCTTGTTTAAAATCTTTGAATATATCTTCTCCTTCTTTTAAAGATATTGGATTAAAATTTTTATTAATTTTAAAATTTTCATCTAGAAAATTTTCATTTATCCAAATAAAAGAAAAATAATCTATCTTATTTTGATTTAAGTTTTTTAATAAAATTCCATTAGTAAAACCTAAATTTAAATTTAATAAAAGAATATTATCTTCTAATTCTTTTTCACTCACAATTTCGTATTTTGTATTTTTTAATAAGTTTTCTAATTCAAATTTATTTTTTACAAAATCATAATAAATTAAAATATTTGGAATATCAATTAATTGAATTATTAAATTATTATTACTTTCATTTAAATATACAAAAAAATTTATTTTATTAAAAAATAATTGTTTTATTAATAATAAATTTTCTATTTTTTTATTATTTACTTCATTTAATTGATAATCTTTTAAAAAATTATTTACATTATCAACTAATTTATAATCAGTATCTTTATAATAATATAAAAAATTATCTTTTTTTCTAATTTTTACTTCTTCATTATTATTATTTAAAAAATATATATTATTTTCATTGTTTCCTTTTTTTTTGTAAAAATTTTTTTGTGTATAGTATGATAATAAATTTTGGTAATTTGTATAAAGGATTAAATTTTCATCCACTTGTGGTATTATTTCAAAATCTTCATTTGCCCTAACTACTTGATTATTTAAAACAATATAAAAATATGTATTTAAAAGATCATATTTATTTTCTAATATAAATAATTTTGATAATATATTTTCATTAAATAATATTGGTATATTTCTATATCCAAAACTATCTTTTAATTTTTTTATTTCATCCACTAAATTATCCACAAAATCTTTAAAATTATTATCAATATAAGAAGTTATATATGAATATTTTTTTAATTTAATTTTTGTTATATTATTTAATTCTTCTAATTTTTCAGGAGTTAAATATTTAATAATATAATTATAAATAGTTAAAAAATTATAACCAAAAATTTCATAGATTGATTCTAAATTATTAATTATTTTATCATATTTTATTTTAGAAAATTCATTTATCATTTCACTAAAACAATCAAACTTTTCAGCAAATACTAATTCATTTACATTTTCTGGTACATAATAATTTACAATTTCATCATATTTTATTAAATATTGCATTATATCAGTCTCTCCCATATTTTTTAATATATATCCTTGATTAAAATTATCTATTGAATTGGAAAAATCACATAAAATTTCTAATAAATCATATTTATTATCTG
>JACCDO010775940.1_pt1 | contig 15262 bp, 8 predicted proteins | sample 7446101 | NCBI WGS metagenome assembly JACCDO01 (sample SAMN15323440, study PRJNA562643) | freshwater metagenome | isolation source: river surface water | place: USA:Blue River Watershed | collected 2017-08-16
TGAATTTTTCGTATATTAGTAGAATTTGGTATGAAATATCATGATGATATACGTATGATATTTTAATTATGGTGATGTATTGTTATTGTGTGTTGCATAGAAGAAGTGTAGAGCATTTGATCTCATGGAAATTGGATTTATATTGCTTTATAAATTACAATTTTATGAATTTTTGATATATTATTAAAATTTGGTACGAAATATCATGATAGAATATGTATGCTTTGTTCATTTTGGTGATGAATCATGATTGTAGAGTGTATACAAGAATTTTAAAGCATTTACTCTTGTATAGATTAGATTTAAATTATTATACTTATGCATTTTTAAGAAAAAATTCGGTACATTTTCAGAATTTGTACTCGAATATCACAATGATACTATACGTATTGAATATCAATTGTTGAATGCAGAGTTGATGTAATATATACTCAGTATAGGAATAGATCAGAGAGACGGTCGGAACAAGATAATGAAGACATATAGTGAAAGTAATACCTGTAAATACAATGCAGTAGTTCCTACCTGTACTAATTATTCCAAATAGAATCCAACTTTACCTATGTACCATGTTTTCGCTGCTATATTTTATATCAATCAATATCAATATGTCAACTAGTTAACATTATGTGACTCTACTGGTAATTAATTAAAATTATATTTTAATTATTAATAGAAATATCAAGGACAACTTTAGTGCTCTATTTAATTTACAAGTTCACAAACAAGTGCAAAATTGATGAATTAATGAGTACAAAATTAAAACCGACCACTTTAACAAAATTATTGTTTTAATTAAAATTATATATATATATAGAATATAGTTATATACTTGTAAAAATTACTATTTATACTTTTAATTAAATATCATGGTAGACACTTTCACTAGAATCATCATCATCATCATCATCATCATCATCATCATTATCATCATTATCATCATTATCATCATTTCTTCTTCTTTCCCGTGAATGCTTAATACAAAAACCTTCTTTATTAGTAATCGCATGATCACATGGATCTAAAAAGGTACTACCTTTACAAACATTTATACGCCCTCCTCTATGAGTATAGCAATAGTCAATTTTATCGGTCACACCTTTAGTATAAGTACATTTTTTACCATCAGTAATAAATATGCAACGTTTAAAATCTTCTTGATCATTAGCATGTTGTCTACAAAAACCATTAATATAATATTGAATTTTCTTACAATCCACATTAGTAGACTGACATTTATTTATCACACCATTACGATGACCTATACAAAATCCATTGATAAAACCCCATTTTCGACCACATCCCTTAAATGTACAATGACTACTAGAAAAGTCACCAATAATACTATTATTAGGAATGGTAGAACTAACCATGTCACCAATTTTCCCACTACTATCTGGAATATGACCAACACCAGTAGTACTAGTACTAATACCTCTACTACTACTACTACTACTAGATGGTAATAATAAGTTACTTTTAATATAATCACTATTCAATTCAACTATATCGAATTTTTTTTTTGGTGATGCTTTTACTTTTTCACCTAACATAGGTACTGTATCTTCATCACCATTAATAGTATCATCATTTTCACCACTACCATCAATATCATAATAATCTTCAGTGTCTGAATTATTTGATGCTATTTCATCATTATCATCAACCTCATCCATACTACTGTATTCATTTAACAAATTATTACTTTGTTCATCACATTCAGAAATATATTGTTTGATATGCTCTGGTAATCCATTTGCATTATATGCATCAGTTTTGTAAAATTCACCCCTTTTTAAAATATTGGCATATATATTGGAATCACTTCTACTTTGATCAGTACCACTAATCTTCGTATCATCAAATTTAACGCCTGTTGATGAAATAACCCCAACAATATCCAATTTTAATGAACGTTTAAAAAAATTTTGGAAATGCAAGGGTGTACCCGTTGCCAATTTTAAACTATGAAAAAATATTGTAATAATGATTATAACAATGGGGCATATATGTCGTCCTCCTGTTATTTTAACTGTGATCCATTTATACCATTTACATCTAACTAATTCACTACTATGATCACAAAATGGGATACTGTAAGATACATCATTGGTCATATAAGTAAATTTATTTTCCTTGATATCATAATATGCCAAAATATTTAAATAATCTCTATGTAAAAAGTAACCAATTATGAAATTATAAACATCAACAACCAATATTTTATATTTAGTGAGTGTATGTTCATTAATATCTGGTAATTTAATATTCACAATACTACTCTCATCTGTATAATAACTAGGATATTTAAATGATATAATAACATCATTTTTATCTTTAATTGGTATAAGTGGGATGAATACTTCACCTGTACGACCAGAAGTAAATAAATTATTGTATATAATTCTAAACTTAGATAATATACTTGACGTGACTTGTGGAATGTTGTTTAAACTATCTATATCATGAAATATTACATCATCTTTTTCGATATTTAATATAATTCCAAATATTTTTCCATCAACTAATATATCATTTTCTTCATTAAAAATCAACTCACGTGTCCAATAGTTACTTGATTCATGTTCATATTCAAAAAGATAAGGTGTGAATGTTTCAATAAAACAATCTAATAAATCTTTATTACTTTCACCAATTTTTTTATGTAATAAATCAATTTTAAGATCGTTTGATAATTCAATTGGTCCAAATACTGATCCTTGTAATGGAGTCATACTATTAAGTGATGATGAAGTGATAAACTTTTGATATAATTTTTCTCCAATAAAATTGTTTATGTCAATTCGATCACTTTGTTTAAGACCTTTAATAACAGCTTTACCATTTGATGAAAATCCTTGGATACCGAACAAGCCTATACCATTATTTGACTTAATTAATTTTGATTTATGAGGATTTAAAACAGCCCACATATTACAAGGACCATATAGTACATTTTGCACGCATAAAATTATACCAATTATAAATGCTTGCTCACAAAAACATAAAATTGTGAAATTTATAAAACATGAGAATCGCAGCCAATATTGGAAAACATGATTAGTATTATTAATACTTCTGTAATCTAATGTAACATGATGAAATGGATAAAATATACCCGTATCTAACGATCCAATTTCAATAAAATTATTAAAAATTGCGTCCATTATATGTATTCTTTCCACCAAAACATTATAAATTGCATCTTTATTGCATTTTATAAAGATTAAATCTTTTAAACTAGTAGAATTATCATTCGGGTTAAATACTTTGAAATATTTATTTGTTTTTGAATCATGGCACAATAAAAATAAAATATATATTTTTTGATCTTTATCAACATAATAATATCGTGCAAATTGTTCTTCAAAGAAAAATTTATTCACCAACGAAATATTTTCATTTATAGTTAACTCTATTTTGTTAACTGCCATTCTTTTGTTCTTCTGACTGACCTTAGTTGAACGTTTGTCTGTTCACACGTCTTCATGATTTTTTTCAATCTCAATTACAATTATTGGAATAAAAAGTAGTACACGAATATAAAAAAAGAAGTAGATAGTCTCGGAAATTAATATTATAATGATAATACTGATAATAAAAGAATAGATTACAGTAGTAATGTTAAAGAATATATAATACATGTTCTAAACCTTTTATAATAATTTTGAAAGATTTCAATACCAATTGATAGTATTGAAATTTGTTGAAAAGAATAAATTGGTGAAAGGTAATACTACTAACTAAGATTTTGATCTACCAACAGTACCGTATTGATTGATCTTTGATCAATTTGATCAAGTTTTGTCGGAATTTTGGAGTCCAACCAAGGTCCTTGGAGCCAAGGCTTGGACCAAGGACTTGGCAGGGAGTCCACTACTAGTAGAGTCTAAGTACACTAGTCTCTTTGACAAGAGTCTGTGTCAGAAGAGTCTTTGACAAAAGTCTTTGTTACAGTAATACAGAGTCGTATATCAGTTAAAAGCATAGAGGAAGTTATTTTTATATTAAAAAGTACTCTTCTTCATTCCATATAATAAAAGATTAATACATAATAAATTACCTAAAAACAATTGCATTCGCATATTAAAAAATCATTATATATCATAACAATATATATATATAGCTTGATTGATTTTTAATGTCATTAGATTAGATTAGATTAGATTAGATTACCACTGTTTATACCTTAATTCTATTAATAATAAATGATGATATTAAGGTTATTCAACATAATAATAATATTAATAATCATTAGCACAATAATAAATAAAGCAAATGGATGTTTAAAATGTTATAATAATAATAATAATAATATAAATATAAAATTAATAAATTCAATAAAATGGTATAAAACAACATTATCACCAATAATGCCAAAAAATTGTCGTTTTTTACCAACATGTTCATCATATGGTATTGAAGCAATAGAAAAATATGGTAGTACAAAAGGATTAATATTAACAGCATGGCGTATAATAAGATGTAATCCAACAGGTGGTTATGGATATGATCCAGTTATTTGGCCACCAGTTAATTATTTTTATCCATTAAATATAATAAAAAAAGATTAAGTTATTTCTTTATTTTTTTTTAACGTAATAATACAATTTTTAATCTTTTCTTAATGCTGATATTGATGCTAATAAATTAGCTCTTTGCCCTGTAGGTTTTGGTGGTGCTGCTGGTGGTGGATTAATACTACTATTAGTATTATTATTATTATTATTCTGTTTTGGTTGTGGTGGCGGTGGTGCTGTTGTTGATGATGATGATGATGATGGTGGTGGTGGTGGTTTTATTTTTGTACTACTGCTACCACTACTTCCACTACTTCCACTACTACTACTGCCACTACCACTAAAAAACATATCAATTTCACTTTCCGAAAATCCAGACATTCCCATCTTCAATCGAACAGCCATTTCAGGAGTACCAATTTGTAACATTTTTGCATACGGTGCAAACCTTTCATCCTTCTTTGTTGTATTATCATTTGATTGTGCTTGAGGCTGTGGTTGGGACTGTGATTGTACCACATTATTACTAGTATTAGTATTAGTATTAGTATTATTACTGTTATTATTACTGTTATTATTATTATTACTACTACTATTACTACCTCCTTTCGCTATACTTCTTCTACTTAATGATTTATTATTACTAGATAATCTTTTGGCTGCCTTATTATTACTAGTATGATTACTTATTTCATCGCTTTCTGCAATACCATTATCAGTATTATCTTTACCAGAGGAAGCATTAACAGCAATATTATCTTTATTCTTAATAATATTATCCACATCAATAAATTCTTTAATAAAATGACTACAATGATGCTTATTAAATTCGCATATTTTATCAATTCTAATAATTTTTTGCCAATAAATATTTAAATCTTCTTTTCTTTGATCAATAAATTCTGCGGATAATTTATTAAATACAAATGTATGTGATGGTGCAATATCAATACCATTCATTTGCCAACCAAGTGATTGTACTAAATTATTATGTAATAAATCAAAATCAGAATAACGTTTCCATATACTCCATTTATATACAATTTCTTTTTGTAATTTCATTGTAATAACACGCCATTGACATGCAATCTCATATTCAGCATATTTTTTACCATTATTATCATTTACTCTTGATCTTTTAATTATTGATAAGAAATTATTTTTATTATTATCAATTGTACTACTATTATTATTACTTGTTGCAAGTGATGATATACGTCGTTTTAATTTTAAATATTCATTTAATGAAATAAATTTAAATGTTTTTTTTAATATATTTCGATCTAATATGATATTTAATGCTTCATTATGTGGAATAGTATCCAATAAAATATCATTTACACCATATAATATATCACCATAATGTATCCCACCATGTTTCTGTAATAAACCAAATTTACCATTTGGAAGACGTTCCCATGCCTTAACTACCGCGGCGTTACCATCAGCATCTGCCTCTAATATTACACCATATGGCCCATCAGATGGTACAGTGACAACTACCGTATCACCTACTGCCGTGTCTAGTTCAGGACCCGTTGACATCTTTGATCTTTGGATTGTCTCGGATTTTTTTTTTGGTTGAATCAATGAAAAACAGGAAAAAAGGGAGAGCGAAGAACGGAAAAGAGTTAACTATTAACGAATATAGTTGTGTAGTTTGCATAAGCATTACAAGTTATACCAACTATTAACATTCTATTTATACTAATGTATATTAATTTAGGATTTTTTCACTCTATAAAATTTATTAATTTATGAAAGAATTATTGATATAAGATTATACTTCGACGAATTGTTCAACTATGTTAATCATAATATTATAAAACATTCTGATATTAAGTCCTTTCAAATGGCCGGCATTTTTAAAAATTTTTGGTAGGAATTTATAATTATCACCTCTACTTGCTAGTAGAATATGTCAACAACAAAGCAATATAAATGGGGAGATGCGATCACGAACGTGTCTGCTAGTAAATTAGAGCAATTTCTATGGATTCAAGAGATTAACTCATCATCTGACATGGTATTTATCAAGAAAACACTATATGATTGCTTGAATAAATTCACCAAACAAAAAGGATTATTAACGCGTGTTTTTCAGTTGTTGCATGACATTTCACAGCTTCAATCAGCAACATTGATATCTGCGGAAGAGATGGAGCAAAATATAGATAATATTATGAATATATTAGAAATTAATAATAAACATAAAGATATTACTATTGCAATTATACAATTCATCGATGATATCAAAGATTTCCCTGTTGTTGTGAATCATTTGAATAATAGCGAAAGGAAATTATTTTCAATACTAAATACTACTAAAACGATTCATGAAAATGCAGACGATATTGTGAAAATTATTGACAATATTATTTGTAATAGTAATAGTAATACTAATAGTACAAGTAGTACCGAAACCGTTCATAATAATGACGAACATAACAATGATAATAGTAATAAACATACTGATGATACGCAGATTACACTAGATATTATTCCAACAACAACTTCAACAATAAATAGTAGCAGTAATATTTTATTGCTAGAAAGTAAATGCGATGAATTAGAAAAGGCATTAATACAAGAGAGAACGGAAAAGGCGGAGTTGGTTGCATTGACAGCCACGTCGCAGCAGCAAGCATTGTTGTCTATTGATCGAATTGATCTGATTACTAAATTGTTTCATAATGCAACCAAACATATCAATGCGTTGATCGAAGAAAATGACGAGTTACGTATGCAGCTTCAAGAGAACCAATTGAACCAAGAATTGAACAAATTGAACATAACTTTATCGCCAAGTGACGAGTCTAAAAAGTCTATTGAAGTGATGGAAAAGATTGCAGTGAAGGAGGAAATTGTTGATGCTGAAATTGTCGACGCTGAAATTGTTGAAGCAAATAATTCTTGTACTAACAACAACAATAATAATAACAATAACAACAACAACAACAACAACAACAACAGCAGCAACAGTAATAAGACATACTATGATGGTCTCACATCACTCGCAGAGGCCTCGATCTTGGAAACGATTGGAATGGATGAAATCGTAGGCATAAAATATGAAGAAATTCAACATTTTGCCGCCGAAGTTACTAAATTATTCCGTAATTCTCGGTTACTAGGTTGCGCGGATCTACTGAAGCAGTCCAGCACCTCCATCACGGCCTTCCGTTTAATTTTGAAAGAATTAAATTTATTGAATGATCATGTGAAGCTGTGCGACGTGGACATCCTCATGACCAAGTTAGGACTTCACAATCAAGTTTCTATCTACGGTTTCACTCACTTGCTGCTGCTAGTCAGTAAGAAAAGTTTTTATAAATGCAAATTATACTCCCAAATATTACAAAAATTATTGAATAGAATTGAAAAGTATGCATCAACTCACCAGGAGAAACGAAATTACTACGACGAACTGCCTGAACTCAGTAGTAACGACGCGAGTGACATTGCCAAGTTATATGATGAAGAAAAAAGTAATATTCAAATACTTTATAACGCATATTTGCCACTGATCCCGTCGTCAGCGCACGGCATCACCTATGATAAGACTCTGCTTTTCTGCAAAGACTTTGAGCTAGTGCCAAAAATCATAAACCAAGTCGATCTCGCTGACTTCTACAATAGTATCGTTGTGGAGGTAGCCCCTGCAGCAGTGGTGGAACCCACTCTGTCGCTGTACCAATTCCAACAGTTTCTCTTGCAAATTGCATTGAAATGCAAGCATTTTCGAGATCAAATGAATTCCAAACCAGTGATTCGACTTGCAAATTTACTCTTTTATTTAGATAATTCTAACGGCAAAAGCGTTTTATTACTGCGTAATCGTAATATGAAAATAATTAAATTCAAGAACAACGTGGTACTCAATGCAGTGCACGACCACCGTGAGAGTGACAGACAAAATAGTAGAAAGAAGAGTGAATTTCAACAAAAATTAGGTCCCTCAAAAAAAATAGAAAATTTTATGTATTGATTAATGTTAAAAGTGTGATATAATACACATACGTCTACTTGCTCTTGCGGGACTCTTTCTCCTCGCGGATCTTCTCCAACATACTAGCTTTCGTCTTGATTCTACGAACTCTACTGAAGGGATTGATGGTTGGATCTGTTATGTAACGCCACAATACATAGGTCCAAGACTTGTGCTCGTGCAAATTATTGTAGTATTCAGGAGCTGCTGCTTTCACTTTTGGTAAATTCCAGCCAGCAACTTTAGGGAAATCGTGATGTTCATTGTGATAGCCGACGTTCCAACAGATGTAATTAAGTGCGCCGTAGTAAGAATATGTTTCCGTGGTGTCGTCAAGAGACAACACAGTCTTTCCACCGCCACTAATTACTTCATCACCATAGACGCGGTCAAGAGTAACGACATATTTGCTTTTATCACTTTCAACTTTTGTTACATTATATTCAGAAGTTGAATTTGCTGTGATTAATCTGTCGCCAGTTTGTAGCGTCTTGGAGACTACTGTTTCATTGACATTTTCGATGTAACTTAGAGAATTTAGTGAACACTTTAACACGTTGTCTTTGTTGGAAATAACTTCCACGACATTAAATGTACCATATTTATAGTCGAATACATAATGTTCAGCAATAAAGTGGCCAGCAACTGGATGAAATCCCATGCCTAACAAAGTGGATAATACTAAATATACAAGCGCCATAGGACGAACGTAGTAAGCGATTAATGCATCAGTTGTTAATATAATGATTGTATTCAAATTATCTATTAGATATGGTTTTTTTGGTTTAACAATTATAGGTCTTAATGCATAAAACAAAGGTTGAGCTAGTAACCAAATAGCTTTTAAAAATGTATTGGTAAAAAAATTGCCTTCCCATTGAGTTGGTAAATCCATGTCAAACTCATCGTCACCTTGAAATAAGTGATGATCCATATGATATCTTTTAAACATTGTAGATGATGGTATTCCCATTGCCGTATTGCAAAATATACCAAACCATTCATTAGGATTCAAACCAGTTTTTGGTCTTGGAAATACCAAATCATGACTAAGTTCATGAGTCATGAGAGATAATGCATGACTAGCAGCACCACCATAAATCCATGCTACTAAAAAGAATACAGTATTTGAAAAATATTGTGAATAGTAAGCTAAAGCAAATTGAGACGCCATAATGGCCAATACAAACGGTACTACCCGTGGTTCTGGTCCATACAACTTTTCAATTTCTGGATGTTTCTTCAAGATTTCATTGTGACGTTTTACATGAGGCTCCTTGTACGTAGACCAATGGAAGTCGCTACGCATAGACGACTTACTGCTATTATCTCCGCCTTTGCCCATAATCTGCTGTCTAGTAACTGAAAGATCAGTTAATGATTTTCAGATATTCTGGCCTGACTCGAAATCGAAATTCTTGTCCGCTTTTGCTAGAAGAAAGAAGAAGAAAGTAATATATATAGAGAAAGTAGAAATCATACTACTTAACTTATAATATATTGCTGGGGAATTATCTTATAACCGTCTGTAATTAATAACCAATATTTGAAAATATCGAATGAAGCAAGGCGATAGGGTCGGTCGAAGTGTAATGATACGATCATACGATCAAGTTTATTTCACTTTATGTTACCTTAATATTGTATTGGTGAAAGTTTAACGATCTCTATTGTGAAGAAGGAACTTTCTCGAGAGGAGAAGGACTCTTCCTCAGAAAAACTTAAAAACCTCTTGGAGGTAGATTCTCCGCATTAAACATTCCAAACCAGTGATATGGAAACTCTAGACTGATTTGAATTTTACCGTGTGCATAATACAATATTTTATTGAAGTGATGGACCTCGTTACGTGGAATCTATTGCCGTGGAAGGTATTGTTCATTGAATTGGTACTTCCGGTGACAGCTTGCTTAATTTTGTCTAGTCTCTCTGCTTATTATATCCCTATGACACCAACAACAGTCGAAGAAGAAAAGGAGCTTAAAGAGAGTCTCTCGTTTACTAATAGTGTAATTATTATCTTGTTTATGACAGTCATGACATACTTTATTGTTTGGTTATACAGGTCGAATTGCTTTTCATGCATCAAGTACTATATCATGTTCTCTATGACAATTCTTCTGTCAACAATTGGGGCTGTTTATTTTATTACATTATTTAATACTCTGAATATTGTCATAAACCCGATTCTATTTTATATATTTATTGCCATATTTACCATAACTGGATTATTTGCAATATTTAAGAAGGATTGGATGCCAGTTATTGTCACCAAATCATATTACATTATTATCTCGGTATTAATGTCGTGGAATTTTTCTGCTTTTGACCTTTATCCTACATTTACTTTTTTATTCATGCTGAGTATATACGACGTATTAGCTGTGTTAAGTCCTTGTGGACCATTAAAGAAACTAATTCAAGCCATGAAACTAAAAAAGAAACCATTAACGGGTTTATTTTTTGAAGTTAAATTGGATAATTCTATCAATAGTAAAGAAGTAGTGAAAGACGTAGAGTTAGCAGTTGTCGAAGAAGTGAAATATCATCCAGTATCTCAAGTAGATGATGACGTAAATAGCCAAACAACCAACACTATTGCTGATGTAGATAGTAGCAATAGCAGCAGTAATAATAATAATGATAACAACAAAGCTAATAAGCTGAAGCAAATTCAACTAGGACTTGGTGATTTGGTATTTTATTCTGTCCTTACGAATCAGGCACTGACATCACCAAAAGGTGGGATTGTAGCATTTATTTGTTGCAGTATTACCGTATTACTCGGATTGTTATGCACAATATATCTACTAGCAAAATATCGGCAGCCGCTACCGGCGTTACCCATAGGAATTGTCAGCGGTATGTTAGTGTATTTTATTGTTACAAGTGTAATATAATCATTAATATCTTTACAAATTTACTGTTTCTTATATTCTTTAGGTATTAGGGATTCGTTTGTACTGTCTTTAATGGGGGTATATTGTTGCTTTCTGACAACTTGAAGTTTTCTTTGAGGGCTATATTCAACATGAATGCGATGATCGAGCCAAGCGCTTCTTGAACTATGGTATAGTTCATCACTACTAATTTTATATACTATTCCAGCTATTGAACCTATTCCACTACATAATAAACCAGCACGCCAACCTTTTATAGCAGTATATAACCAACCTCCTACAAAAGAACCAGATATTGCATGATTTATGTAATCATCTTTTTGTCGACCTTTTTCTAATAAATACGTTCCACTATAATAAGTATAACTTAGTAATGTTCCAGCGAATAAATATGATGCTGATGTCATTAATACTTGACCACCCACGTAATAACCAACTGCTGTACCTGTAGCACCAGACAACCCCATAATTACTGGTAACTTAGAGATTAGATATCTATTATATTCATCAAAACTCACCCTATCAGAAAATCCTCGAAATGATGACAAATCTAACAATGCTTGTGACGTTGGTGATGGTGGTACAATAGTCTCTGGTTTATCTTTAATTGCAACTTCCTTCTTTGGGGGAATGCCAGGCGTCTTTAGAGCGGGACTATTGTTCTCGATGCGAATTAAGCTGTTACTATTCCCCATTTATAGCTGATGTATAAGATAATGCAGAAATTAGTGTAGCTAATGATGCTGAATCACCTTATCATCCAGTCAATAAAGTGATGATTGATAATCATTGATTATGCAGAAAATGTGGAATACCGGCATGTTCTTTTTTTGAATTACTTATAATTAAAGACGGATAGATCATATTGTGAGCATGCTAGATGCAACCTAGCTGGGATCATAATCAGTGTTGTTACTGTACGAAAATAAATTATAGAAATACAGATAAAATAAACTAACTTTTTGGACACTATTAAATGTCATCGTCGTCTTCTACAGCTTGTTCTTGTTTCTTAGGTGATTCAGTTTTTGTTGGTGATTCAGTCTTCTCAGAAGTAGTTAATTTGGCTACTAATGCTGCTGCTTCATCTGCTTCTTTGGAACCTTCGGAGGCATCACCACCTTCAACAATTTTTTTATTGTCTTCTTTAGCCTTTTCAAATGCAGCAATAAATGCATTACATATTTCAGCAGATGAAAATTTTAGGCAGAATGTTTCAAGTTTGATTTCAACAGCATCAGCAAAGTCATGAGCTTGCCAAGTAACAGATTTATCACTACCTGGATATGCCTTCATGTCAATTCTAGGTTCTATATAATGATTGGCTTTAATTTTTTTGGTGCCATCTTCACGCATTAGCAATCTGGATTTCATGTTTTCTCTATGTTTTAAAATCTTAAGTTCACCCTTACCTCTTTCAATCCATTCTTTCTGACCTTTTCCTTTATCAAGCATTCTTTCACCGAATACATAAAGTTTTGCTCTTTCTTTGAATTGAACATCTTCATCTTCTTCACCTGTTTTAGTTTCAACTTCTTTTAATTGTACAACAGCTTTGAATTGTGCGGTTGACTCATGAGCTTGAGGATCATCACCACCTTCTTCATCACCTTCATCATCTCCTTTATCTGCACCTCCTCCTGCATCACTACTTGCTGGCTTTTTGGCAAATAAATTTTCAGATGTAAATGTAGCACCTTGTGCTGCTAGACTTGCAAATCCTGACATTTCTTGATGACTTTACAACAGCTTCTAAGGCTCACGAAGTTACAAGTTTTTTGATTTTTGATTTTTCGTGGATGAATCGAAGAAAAGAACATGGAAGAAAACAGTAGGGTTATGGTTTGATTGTACGCGCAAAACTAAATAGTTGTCGAACAAAGGAAGTGACTTGGATTGTCACGCGCACATTTATGCCTCACATGCTGCTCAACCTCATGCCAGTATAGAGTTTAAGTCCTCTCTTGGGGGCCGGCCGACAACAACTCGCTGATTTGAAAAACCAAACTGAAAAGAAAAACGCGTTGAGACACGAGGTTTATTACAATATGCACGCGTAGACTGGGGTGCATGTGTGTTAGAGAGGCTAACATTGATTTGTCATAAGACTGTAAATGTTATCGTTATTGTTTTTCTGCCTTGTGCTGGGGTGGTTGATAGAAGTCTCCAGCGATTCAAAAGAACGAAGCATTAATACAGACGGAGGAGTACATGCTACTACAGATGCGGACTCAAAGTTCTCTTTTATAAATGAAGAACTTACACAGATTGCCGAGCATGAAGTTAAAATTACGCAGTATCAGTTGGTTTTGAATACCACGAAAGAGGATAATGATCGCTTAAAGCAATCATTAATACTTGGTAACATTGGAATATTATATCGAGAGTTAGATTTAAGATGGAAGAAAGGGGAAAAAACTAAATATATTCGATATTTTAATGATGCATTACACGAGTACAATATATATAATAGCACTGGAGTTTTAAGTGAAGTTGAATGGGATGAAAATATTATGTATACTACATTACTCGGATGGAAAGTATCTATAGCTCAAATTCTCGGTGAACTTGGAAATGTATCTGATGCAACAGTTGTATATGATGACACTTTGCGCTTTATACATTCATTTGCACCAAGTGAATCCGTGAAAAATTATGATCTGGCTACCGTATTGCATGGTAAGGGTGATCTAAATTTATACTCATCTAGTGGTAGTGCTGGGCTAAGTACTCTAAGCATATACAACGAATCGATAAAGCACGATCCTTGCAATTTCCGTGCATATTACAGTTATATTATTGCGTTAAAAGCACAAGAAAAGAACCAAACCAACACATATTGGAAAAATGTTTATGAAACGTTAAAAGAACAAATTTTTGAATATTTAAGTGATGATGATGACAATTACGCGCTGCGAGAGGAGTGTCTTGCGAGGAATGCAGGTATGACGCTAAAGACCCTCAGCGGTAACGAATATGGTAAGGATACCAATGACTTGGTCTTAGGGTATTGGGCACTTTACGAAGCTGCCCAAGCAGCCCATGAAGTCGACGACGCTTGGTCGTACTTGAATCGAGCCCACGCGATGGTGCACAAAGGCGCAGAAGAAACCGACTATGTTAAGTACAATTTGGATCACGCCAATTTTGTCATGAGTAGCTACCCCCGGGAGTACTTCCCAGCTGTTTCGTACCAAATTGGCTCGGAGTCTACTGTTCCTGTATTTATAATTGGTTTTTTTCGATCTGGTAGTACTTTGTTGGAGACAATGCTCGATGCACATCGTGATGTATATAGTGTTCAAGAATACAGTTCATTTGCGTATGAATCGATGAAGATGATAGAAATTATGGACTCCAAAAAGTACCAACTGAAAGATCCGCACGTGCTTAAAGCAATTGTTGCTAAGGCTGCCAAGAACACTCTGCGGATAATGCGCCGTAAGTTGCGGGATACGCATCAGGGCGACATCTCACTGACCAATAATACAAAGATCATCGATAAAATGCTTTTCAACTATAAGAATCTAGCGTTGATTCACTTGATATTCCCTAATGCGGTTATTCTGCACACAGTTCGGGACCCCATGGACACGCTGTTTAGCTGCTACAAAACGAAGTTTAGAGCTGATACTCCATGGCTGCATAATCGCGGAATCTTGGCTCTTGAGTACGCCATATACCTGAAGATTATGCACCACTTCAAGACGATATTGCCTCCTGGCCGCATCATCGATGTCAGCTACGAAGAGCTCGTCATGAACCCCACCAAGGTCATGAAGACAGTAGTGAAAGATGCGTTGCAGCTGCCGTGGGATCCGAGTGTGTTGGAGTACCACAAACTCAATCGTACA
>JACCDO012384697.1_pt1 | contig 15258 bp, 9 predicted proteins | sample 7446101 | NCBI WGS metagenome assembly JACCDO01 (sample SAMN15323440, study PRJNA562643) | freshwater metagenome | isolation source: river surface water | place: USA:Blue River Watershed | collected 2017-08-16
AAGCCTGGCGAAGCTGCTCGGCGATTGGTGCCATCATTCCCATTTTACTAGGCTAGCCCCGAGGCACGGGCGGCGGCAACGGGACTTGCGGCAATGATTGTGTTTTCTACCCCGGCTCGTTAAACTCGACGCACCATGTCGATCACCCTTTCCGTTACCAGTTTCAAGGAAGGCCCCAGAAAAGCTCAGGCTGTGAAGCGCTTGGGCCTTGCTCTTTTCCGGAGCGGCCAACGGGTGCTCTGGGTCGATCTGCAACCCGAGGCCACCCTCACCGACGCACTGAAAGTGGTCCCCGGTGAGCCGCCCTTTGAATCAGCTGGCACCATCGACGAGCTTTTCATGTCACGCCCTTCGGAAGAGGGAACGCTTCGCTCACGACTCGTCGTCACGACCGGTTCGGGCCCGGACCTCGTTCCTGCTGAAGCGGGAATCGAAGGCATCGAATACCACTTGGCCCGGCGGACCGATCGTGAGCGCATCCTGGCGCGCTTTCTTGAGCCTCTCATCCCGAACTACGACTGGATCCTGATCGACTCCCCCACTCACGACGGCATCCTTCTTCAGAACTGCCTGACGGCTGCCACCGACGTTCTCTTTCCAGTCATGCCCGAACTCTTTAGTGTCACGGACGCTTTGCAACTTCGGCAATGGGTGGAACTTGCGCGCTCGCGCAGCAACCCCGAACTTCGCGTCGCGGGAGCTTGGTCCTTAGACACGGACCGAACGCACATCCTTCGGCCGGAAGCAGTGCGGGCGCTTGACCCGGAACGTGAAGTAGAACTCCTGCGCGCGCAGGACGATGAAACCGCAGTCCGCGAGCTTCTGGGTCGCGCGAAGAAAGTCGCAGGAACCGCATGAGTCGTCCCACTCGAACGATTATTGAACCTTTTAAGATCAAAATGGTGGAGCCCCTTCAGCTTCACGACCGGTCCACGCGCGAGCGCGTCATTCGTGAGGCTGGCTACAACCTGTTTCAAGTGCCATCGGAATTCGTCACATTCGACTTTCTGACCGACTCGGGCACCACGGCCATGAGTACGAATCAATGGTCCGCCATGATGCGAGCCGATGAAAGCTACGCGGGTTCGTCGAGCTTCTTTCGGTTTCGCGAGGTGGTTCAGTCGCTGACGGGTTATCAGCACGTCATCCCCACCCACCAAGGCCGCGCCTCCGAGCGTCTGCTTTTTGGTGAAATCATTCGCCCAGGCCACGTCGTTCCATCGAATAACCACTTCGACACGACTCGCGCCAATATCGAGCATTGCGGCGGCAAAACGGTGGACCTAGTCATCGCCGAAGGCCTCGATCCTGCGAGTGATCATCCGTTTAAGGGCAATATCGATCTTGGGCGCCTGGAACGCTTCTGCGAAGAAAATCGCGGTTCCATCCCGCTCGGGATGGCCACCCTCACCAATAACTCGGGCGGAGGTCAGCCCGTCTCACTCGAAAACCTGCGCGCCGTTTCGGCGATTTACCGAAAGCACGGTATCCCATTCATCTTGGATGCTTGCCGCTATGCCGAGAACTGCTGGTTCATCCATGCCCGCGAGCCCGGTCAAGCGGGCCGCACTCCACGCGAAATCGCCCAAGAGGTTTTCTCTCTGGCCGACGGCATGCTGATGAGCGGAAAAAAAGACGCTCTCGTCAACATGGGCGGATTCATTGCGCTCAAAGCAGGCTCCTGGATCGACGCCCTAAGAAGCTCGCTCATCATGACCGAAGGCTTCCCCACTTACGGCGGACTTGCCGCGCGTGATTTGGAAGCCATGGGAGTGGGCTTAGAAGAAGCGCTCGACCCTGAGTACTTGCGTTACCGAGTCGCCACGACCCAGTACATGGCGCAAGGCCTAGAAAAACTAGGAATCCCGGTGGTGCGACCCACCGGCGGCCACGCCGTTTTCATCGACGCGCGCCGATTCCTTCCGCACATCGCCCCCGAGTATTTCCCAGGCCAAAGTTTAGCGATCGAAATCTATCTGAACGACGGCGTGCGAACGGTTGAGGTGGGATCGGCGAGCCTTGGAAAAAGGGACGCAGAAGGTGCTTTCGTACCGCCGCCGATGGACCTCGTTCGCCTGGCCTTTCCGCGACGTTGTTACACGCAAAGCCACTTCGACTACGTGCTGGAAGGCCTAGAAAGCGTGGTGGCCCGGAAGGAAGCGCTTCGCGGACTGCGCCTCCTTCACGAGCCACCGGTACTTCGTCAGTTCACAGCGCGCTTTGAGCCGCTCTCAAGCTGACTTAGGCCAGGAACAGCATTTCACGGTACTTCGGAAGCGGCCAGCGAGAGTCATCCATGATGGACTCGAGCTCGTCACAAACCGCGCGAACTTCCAGCATGGCTTCGGAAACCGGCCCTGCTAGGAGGACGGCTTTCTCTGCCTCTCCCGTAGTCTCGTCGAACTTCTTCATCGCTGCTTCGAGCGCATCGCGACGCTGCTGAAGGGCTTCGAGAAGTCCACCCATGCGTTCGGCCAAACGAAGCTGAGGCGCCCACATTCCCAAAGCTTTTGCTTGGGCCACTTGGGTCATCAAAACTCCGTGGTACTCGAAACAAGCCGGCTGAATCTGCGTATCGACCATCGAACGAAGCGTATCGACTTCGATCAGCAGGTTCTTGATGTAACGCTCCAAGCGCACATGGTAGCGCGACTGCAGTTCTTCTGCGGTGAAGATCCCCAGGCGTGGGAGCATCTCAGTCGCAGCTTTCGAAACGAGTTGTTCCAAAGCTTCCGGCGTTTTTCGCAGATTCAGAAGGCCGCGTTTCTCGGCCTCCACGACCCATTCGTCTGAGTAGTTATTGCCTTCAAAGCGGATGGCTTTGGTGGCTTTCACGACTTCACGTACGGTCTCTAGGCAAGCTTCGTCCAAGCGCTTTCCAGAGTCGAGCTTCGATTGAAGAAGCTTCGTCACTTGCTCAAAGCCATCGGCTGCAGCCGCATTCACCAAAGTGACCGGGAAAGCCACCGATGCGGACGAACCCACCGCGCGGAATTCGAACTTATTGCCGGTGAAAGCAAACGGACTCGTACGGTTGCGGTCGGTGTTGTCTTTCATCACTTCTGGGATTTTCGAGACTCCCAAGCGAATCACGGCAGCTTCCGCGCCCTGACCGCCGAAATTCCCCGACTCGATCTCGTTCAAGATGCGATCGAGCAAGTTCCCTAGGAACACCGAGATGATGGCGGGAGGGGCTTCGTTTGCGCCCAAGCGATGGTCGTTCCCGGCAGACGCAATACCTGCGCGCAGAAGCCCTGCGTGGGTATGCACCCCTTTCAACACAGCTGCCAGACACAGAAGGAAGCGAATGTTCTCGTGTGGCGTTTTCCCTGGATCAAGCAGGTTCTCGCCGTCGATGTCCGTCCCTGGAGCCGAGATCATGAGCGACCAGTTATTGTGCTTTCCGGAACCGTTCACGCCGGCAAATGGCTTTTCGTGGAGTAGCACCGAGAACTGATGGCGAAGCGCTACTTTCCTGAGCACCTCCATAACCAGTTGATTGTGGTCGGTCGCGATATTGGCTTCTTCGAAAATCGGAGCCGTCTCGTACTGAGAGGGCGCCACTTCGTTGTGACGTGCTTTGACCGGAACACCGAGCTTATAGAGCTCATGCTCCATCTCGGCCATGAAGCCCTGCACACGAGCAGGAATCGAACCGAAGTAGTGATCTTCCAGCTGCTGGCCTTTCGGAGGCTGTCCACCCACCAGCGTTCGCCCCGTCATGATCAAATCAGGACGAAGTTGCGAGAAAGCGCGGTCAATCAGGAAGTATTCTTGTTCCACACCTAAAGTCGGAATCACGCGGCGCGGAGAAAGGCCGATCTTCTGAAGGAGTGCCGAAGCGTGGGTCGACAAAGCTTCCATCGATCGCAAGAGCGCCGTTTTCTCGTCCAGCGCATCGCCGTGGTAGCTGATGAAGACCGAAGGCACGCACAAAGTTTTCGTTCCGGCGCCTTCCATGATGAAAACCGGCGAAGTGGGGTCCCAGGCCGTGTAGCCGCGCGCTTCAAAGGTGGTGCGCATTCCGCCCGAGGGGAAGCTCGAAGCATCCGGCTCAGACTGAATCAGCTGAGCACCGGTAAACTTCTCAATCACTCGCTTGTGATCGTCCAAGTTAATGAATGCTTCATGCTTCTCGGCGGTCGAACCCGTCTGGGGTTGGAACCAGTGAGTGAAGTGCGAGACGCCTCGTGAAATCGCCCATTCCTTGATGGCGTGAGCCACGGTGTTGGCCACTTCGGAATCGAGCTTCCGCCCGGTCTCGATGGTTTGCTGGAGCTTCGAGAAAACATCCTTCGGGAGTTTCTCGCGCATTTGGTGAAGATCGAAGGTGTTCATTCCGTAGAACTCAGACACCTTCAGACGACGACCCTGCTCATCTCGGGGCGGGTCAAATTTCCGGGGACTCCGGGACACGAGGTCGCGGATGATCTCATTACGCATGGGTTTTCCTTTCGTTAAATGGGGCGGACTCAATGCCGACCCCGGAGGAAACCCTACCCTTTTTTTAGGGAAAAATCACGTACTGGAGGTTTCCAGAAGGCTCTCCAGTACCCGGGCTTCGGCCACCCAGCGGGGCAGTTCCTGGCGGGCTTCTAACTCACTCACCGCGCCACTGCCCGCCGCGTAACGGACCGTCTCAGCGTATTCCAACAGGCGATCCACCCGCTCCCAAAGCGCAGGCGCCATACCGTGGTCAGCCTGAAGAAGCCCACCCAGCTCTTGCCGCGGACGCGAGCGGGCTCCTAGCCCATAACGCGCATCCAGGGCGTCAAACAGAACGCCAGAAAGCTGCTCATACACTTCCACCACTTCCGAAAAGGAAGCCGATCGGGACTGTAGCGCGCTGCCTGCTCCCTTTTCGATTCGCTTCCACCTGCGCGAGGCCCTGCGTCCTTCCAAGCGATCTCGTCGGGCCTTAAGCCAGGTCTGGCTGCGCTTTCGAAGGGGCGCCCAGCCGAAGATCCAGAGCCCTGCACCGAAACCGACACTCGCAAGGACCACCGACAAGCGGTCGGCCCAGCCGGCACCCATCCAGCCGCGCCAGCGCTGGGAGCGCTCTACCGTCATCTTCTCTCCAGCCCCAGATGCCGACCCACCCGGCACAGTGACCGCAGGCTCCTGAGTGGGCGCTTGGGCCGCACTCGCCGGCTCGTCCTCTCGAACCCCTCCCTGGCCTGGAAGCACCTCGATGGTCAGTTCCGGTGCAGATTGTTTGCTGAAAGTACGCCGGGACGGGTCAAATGCTGAAAATTCGATCGCTGGAAGAGTCCACCGCCCCGCCTTCTTCGCAAGAATCAGGGTTTCAAACACTTTCTCGCCCGGGCCCCCTTTGCCGCCGCGGACTTGAACCTGGGTCTCGTACTTTTCCAGTCCTTCAGGCAGCTTCAATACCGGCGCTTGAATGGAGCTCAGGTCCCCTTTGCCTTGGACCCGCACCGTGTAGCGAAAGCTCTCGCCTTGGCGCAGGCTTGCGCGATCTGCTGAAGCCGAAATCTCAAAATTCCCGATGCCACCCGAGAAAGACTCAGGTCTTCCGGCCGTCGGCACGGGCAAAACCTCAATCGTGATTGGATCGCTGGAGCTCACGCCAGCCCGGGGCATCATCATTTGATAGGCCATCTGAATGGCGTCCTCCCCCGAGAGATCCTGAATTCGAGGACGGTAATTGGCTTTGAGAGTCATGGGATCGACCACGAGCTTCCCCGTTTTCACGGGGATCAACTGGTAGCGAGCCAATAAATAGCGTGTGTAAACGACTCCATCTAAAACCACTTGTTCACCGGCCAAAACGCCGGGGTTCAGGATCGGCATCTCCAGGTCTTCGCGAAGGAAGTCCGAAAAGGCCGGGTACTTGGAAACCTCGGGTGACTCCAACCCACCCCGTGCGTACAGGTAAAAGCTCGCAATCAGAGGTTCGCCTTTGAATACCTGGGATTGATCCACTTCCGCCCGAAGCTTGAAGCCACCTGATAGTGCCGTGTTCTTCGCGGCGCCTCTCAGTCCCATTCCGCCACCGCCGTAGCCTGACGGGGGCTCGGTGGCGCTTCCGCCTGGACCGACCTGGATTTTGAGTGGCGGAGCAGTCAAAACCTGGCCTGCGACTCGAACGCTCAGGCCACCAATCGTCAAAGTTCCCGTTTTCTTCGGCTGAAGGACGCGAACATAAGTCAGTGTCTGCGTGGTCCGGTAAGTAGATCCATCCGAGACCGCTTCCATGTAGGGAGCTTCCGAGAACTCATTGACCAAGGTGAAGTCTTTCGCTTCAAACCGAGGCGCACTGTCTGGCTCGCTCGAGTCATCCAGTCGTACGGTGAGTTTCAAAGTAACCGACTCATCTTGCGCAACTTCCTGAGATTCGACGGTGGCAGAAAACTGGGGCGCAGCTTGTGCTGAATGCGCGATCAAAAAAGAGATCAGAAAAAGGCTAAAAGGAAGTGGGAGGCGGAAGCACCCACCCCACCCTTCCCATCGACTTGATTTCCCGGTGTTCTGATTTTTCCCCACTTGCCTCACCAATCCTTATCCAGATCTGACTGACCCTGCTTCCTGCGCTGAACTTTGCTTTGAAGTTCCTGTTCTTTCCGAGCCAGTTCCTCGAGGACTTTTTGAGCATCTTCAGCCGTCAGTTTCGTGGGCTTATATTTTCTGCGACTCTGCGAGGGATCTTCAAGCTTGGAGTCTTTCTGATCAGGCTCTGACTCACCCGATTGGCCTTTGCCGCCCGGCTCTTTTTGGGAAGGGTCCTTCTCTTTCGAATCCTTCCCCTCGCCCTTCTCTTTCGAAACCAGGGTTAACTGAATCAGATTGTTCCGAGCGTCTTCTTCGAGCTGAGAATCGCCAGCCAGCTGGGCCTGACGGATGGCTTGAGCATAGGCGGCGACCGCTGCGTCTTTCTTCTCCTGAGCTGCGTTCCCCACTCCCGCATTAAACCACGCTTGACCCGAAAGCTTTGGATCTTGCGAATACTCGGAATCGCGAGCGGCCCTTTCCAAGGCCGTCACTCCGCGCTCGGGCTCGCCCTGCTGAAGGTGAAGGGTTCCTTGGTTGTAACGTGAAACCGTGGAATCGGGTTGAAGCGCTTGCGCAGTTCCGAGTTCCGTCCGAGCAGCTGCCCAGTCTCCTTTTTTCGCAGCATGAACACCTCGTTCATTGTGAAAGTAGGCTCGGGTGCTCGGGCGCGCCTCACTGGCCTGGGCTCTGGGCAGGCCAGTGGTCAACCCAAGAAGCGCAGCCGCCCAAAAAAACGCCACTCCGCGAACTCCTCGGGGCTTACCTCGGACCGGTAAAGCAAGATGGAGGAAATAAAATAAAATGGCCAAGGCCAAGGGGTAGAGAAAGCGCTCCTGACGAATGACGACCTTTCGCTCGTTGAGTTCGCGGCGATTCGCCGAATTGATCTCAGAGAGAATGCCCTCAAGCTCCGACTCGCTGAGAGTGGATTGCCAGTACTTTCCTTGAGCTTCCTTCGCCAAAGCCTGAAGCGCATCGGGCCGGAATCGACTGACGACGATTTCACCGCGGCGATCCCGCTTCTGGCCACGTACCTGGCCTTGCTCGTCTCGCACGGGGATCGGTCCTCCCTCGGCTGTTCCAAGCCCTACGACTAACACTCGTACTCCGTCTTGGGCGAGCTCTCGCGCCGCTTTCAGGGCTGCATCCTCATGATCTTCGCCGTCTGACAAAAGGAGGAGCGTGCGGGAACTCTGATTCGCCGACACTTCCGGATCTCCAGAACCCTCTTCCGAGCCTTCAGCTAAGGCACGATGGGCCACATTCAAAGCACCACCCAAGTCCGTGCCTTGAACGGGGATACTTCGGGAGTTCACGTTGCTGAGCGCCAGCCGAAGGTAATCTAAGTCGGTGGTCAGGGGCGAAATGACTTGAGCGTTTCCGGCAAAAGCGACTAGCCCAACTCGCTCGCCTGCTAAACGATCCAGGAGTCCGCGAATCAAGTGCTGCGCTTTTTTCAAGCGATTCGGCGGGACATCCTCGGTATCCATGCTTTGCGACACGTCGAGTGCAATCACCACGTCCGCACCGGTGAGTTTCTCAAAGCGTTCGACTTCACCCCACTGGGGGCGCGCCAGAGCCAAAATAGCAAACGCCAAAGCCAAATACGCCATGGCCCATCGAGCACGCGGAGCTGCCCAGTCCAGTTCAGGTGCGATTCGACTCCAAACCGATGGAGCTGCGAACTTCTCAAAATTCTTTCGCCTAGCCCTCAAATTCATTTCCGACCAGACCGCTAAAAGCGGCACAAGAGAAAGAGCCCAGAGAACCTTTGAGTTGGCCCAGTGAATTCCTGCCCAGTTCATCCGATGGGTACTCCCCGACGCGGAAAAATCACCACGAGTTGGGCCAAGATCAGAAGCAGCAATCCCGCCTGCACGGGCACAGCAAAATTCTCTTCAAATCGAACTCGTTCGGATGTTTGAATCTCGGTTTTCTCAAGCCGGTCAATTTCATTGAACACACGACTTAGGGTGTCTTGATCCGTCACGCGATAAAAACGACCTTGGGTGAGCTCGGCAATTTGCTGGAGGAGCTCAGGATTCAATGCGCTATCAAACCACTGGTAGCCCGTAATGATGGTTTTTCCGAGAGCAGTCTCACGCTCAATGGGGAGCTGTACGCGCCCCTCGGTCCCGATCGCAATCGTGTAGACCCGGATTCCGTATCCTGCTGCCAGGCTTCCTGCCGTGGCAGGGTCGATTTGACCGGAATTATTATCGCCGTCGGTGAGTAGAACAATCACTCGGCTCTTCGCCGTAGAATTGCGAAGACGATCGACGGCAAGCGACAAGCCATCGCCAATCCCGGTTCCATCTTTGAGGACACCAATCTTCCAGTCGTGAAGCGCACGAAGTACCAGGCGCGAATCAAGCGTCGGCGGCGAGAGCGTGATCGGTTCGCCAGCAAATGCGACAAAGCCCACTCGATCATTCACGCGTCCCTGAATGAATCGCTCCATCACGTTCTTCGCCAGGTCCAACCGTGAGGAATTCCCCAGGTCGCGAATACTCATGGAGCGGGAAAAATCCATAACCATCATGATGTCGATGCCGCTGACGGAACGCTTCGTCTCGCGGAAACTTGACTGAGGGCGCGCCAGCCCGGCCACCAGAAGAACGAGCACCAGGTATCGAACCCACTTCAGCCAAGCTTGCGGATCACGAGCCACAGCGGACGATCCCACCGAAAGAGGGAAGCGAATCGACGGACCCCGAGCCTGCCGAGTCCAGAAGCGGTGAAGGAGCGGGATCAAGATCAGAAGAGAGAAAACCCATGGGTAGGCAAACCTCATGGCTGCGCCTCCCGTGAAGGCGACAGCACTGGCTCCACCACGCGTTTCCGGGTTCGTTCGACCAATGCAACAGCCTCGTCCAATAAAGCGTCAGCCTCTTCGGGTGAGGGTTTTCGGTCCGCAAACTTGACCCAGTCCATGCGCTGAAAGAGAGAGTCCCACTCTTGAATCCAAGTCTCAGACAGACTCCCCTCACGGAGCCGCTCAGGAAGTTCGCGCGTGGTGCACTCGGATACATCCAGCCCCCAACGCAGGCCGATGTAGCGCTTCAAGATGTCAGAGACACCAAAGTAGTGCTTCTTGTGCAGGCCCCGCCGAACTAGGCCCTGAGAGCCCAGTTCGCGAAGCGCGCGGACAGCCGCAACGTCCTCGGACACTGGCGGCGGGGCAAGTCGTGCGAGAAGCTTGGCCCGCCGAGCTGCGAGCAAAACCCGGAGCCTTCGAGCGACCACAAACCCCAGAGCGAGAACTGCCGAGGAAAGCAGGCCTGCGATCGCCCAAAACACACTGGCAGGATAAGGCATGCGCGCTGGCAATCGGGCTGGCACTGGGGGCTTTTCCGAGAGCTCTTTGATTTTTTCCTCGGGCTCTCGTTCCACCGTGATGGCGAGGCTTGAGGTTTGTCCAAGAATCTCTTTCTCACCCCGAATGGCTACTGGAGCTTGAGGAATCGCCCCGGTTCCCACGGCCATTGGAACCAACTCCACTCGGAGGCTTCCCTCTTTCTCGGTGGGGCTGACCGAAAGCACTAGCCAATTGGCTTCGCGCCAGGGGGCCGTATCCACTTCGATCGGGCCTTTGCCTCTCGGCAATTCATCGATTCTGAAAACCAAAATATCGCCCAAGCGAATTCGTGGAGGCAAATACCCCTCCCATGGCTTGAGAGGAAAATCGGTTGCAGCGCGACCGTCTAACGACGCAAAAACAGAGAGCGCGAGAAAAACAGGCAAAACTCGAAGGCGCAGTCGGATGAAGAGTGACTCCATCACTTCCGCCTCCGAGCACGAGCGCGCAGGTAATGAACCAAGGCGTCAGCGTAGTCCTGGCGCGTCTCGAGCCGCACTTCTTCCACTCGTCCGCCTCGAAACGCATCCCGGCGGTGAGACGCATCATTTTTCTCAAAGGTCTCCAACCACTTCCGAAAGCCGTAGGAATCCGTGTCGATCCAGACCTCTTGCCCCGTCTCGGGATCGACGACTAAGAGACGTCCCACCGAAGGGACCTTCTCTTCGTGGAGGTCGCGTACGTTCAATGCCACCACGTCATTCCGACGCGAAAGGCGACTGAGCTCGATTGAGAAGTCGCGCGCGTGAAAGTCGCTGATCAGAAAAACAATCCCGCTGTGCTTCATCAAGCGACTGGCGCTGAGAAGAGCGTCGTCGAGCGCCGTGCCCGGCGTCGTCGAGCGCTCAATCAGCAACTCGCGGATCATTCTGAGTAAGTGATTACGCCCCTTCCTGGGCGGAATCAGTTTCTCGACTTTCCCAGCAAAAAGCAGAAGTCCCACTTTATCGCCTGCGCGACTCGCAGCATGCGTAATCAAAGCAGCCAGCTCTGCAACGACTTCGGACTTCAACTTCGAGCCCGAGCCAAATCCCAGCGAACCTGAAATATCGACGACCAAAAGAACCGTGAGTTCGCGTTCTTCGTCGAACTTCTTAATGAGCGGGTCGCGCGTCCGAGCGCTGACCTTCCAGTCAATGTGCCGAACATCGTCGCCCGCAACGTACTGGCGGTGTTCAGCAAACTGAACGCCGGTGCCCTTGAACGAGCTCTTAAAAGAGCCCGACAAGGCATCGTCCACCGTTCGACGGGTGGCGAGTTCAATCAGCTTCACGCGCTGAAGCAGGTCTTCGGGTAACTGTCGTGTTTCCACGACTCAGGGAACCTCGACCTGTTCCAGAATTCGACGAATGATCTGCTCGCTATCCACCCCTTCGGCTTCCGCTTCAAACGAAACCAAAATCCGGTGGCGAAGCACATCGTAAGCAATCGACTTCACATCTTCAGGCGTGACAAAACCGCGGTGCTGAATGAAAGCGTTCGCTCGCGATGCTTTCGCCAGAGCGATCGTAGCGCGAGGACTTGCTCCAACCTGGATCCAAGGCTTCAACTGCGAGAGGCCCACTTTCTCGGGGTGCCGAGTCGCGAAGATGATCGACAGAATGTAATCCTTCAGTTTTTCATCCATGTAGATTCGCGAGGCCAGCTTTCGGCCCTCCAGGATGGAATCCGGATGACACACTTTCTGAGCCTTCGGAGCACTGACGCCCGACATGCGATTCAAGATGGTCTTTTCGTCGGTGATGCTGGGATAGCCCACTTTCACTTTGAACAAGAAACGGTCGAGCTGCGCTTCAGGTAGCGGATAGGTTCCCTCTTGCTCGATTGGGTTTTGAGTGGCCAGAACCACGAAGAGTTCATGCATCCCGTAAGTGGTTTCACCGATCGTCACCTGATGCTCGCCCATGGCTTCCAGAAGCGCGCTTTGAACTTTCGCAGGGGCGCGGTTGATCTCGTCGGCCAAAACCAGGTGCGTGAAGATCGGCCCTTTCTTCGGAGTAAACTCGCCCGTTCGCTGATTGAAAATCATCGTGCCCACTAAGTCGGCAGGCAAAAGGTCGGGAGTAAATTGCACGCGCTGAAAATCGGCGTGGATGATGTCGGCCAGAGTTTTGATCGTCAGGGTCTTTGCAAGACCCGGCAGGCCTTCCAAAAGGACGTGGCCGTCGCAAAGCATGGCGTTCAAAAGTCGCTCGAGCAGGACTCGTTGCCCCACCACGACTTTGGAAGCTTCTCCTAGAATGTCGTCGACGAATCGGGATCGCTGTTTGATTTCTTCGGTGAGTGCCTGGACGTCTGTTTGAACCATGCACCTATTTTGAGATGCCGCGGCGCACTAAATCCAGGATTTCTTTCACTCCTCCGTCACCCACTGAACGAAGCAGTGCATGAAGGGTTTGTTCCAAAGCCACGGGTTCACGGGCCCAGACTTCCAAGAGCCGCTCGACGTCGCTGGGACGGCCCAAAGGCGACGCAAGGCGTTCGCCTAAGTACTGGCGCATCCTTTGAGCACTGCAAGAGGGAGCTTCTTCAGTCAGGTATTCCAGAACCAGGCGCCCCGCCTCGCCCATCTTCCAGGACTGCCAATCAGCCGAGTCGGTGAGCTTCCTCAAACGATCATCCAGCCGTCCCCAAGCCGCCAAAGCTTTGGGATCACGGTCAACAGCCGCCAAGACATCCAGAGCCTGAGTGGTCCAAGTGGGTGCTCTCAATTCCTCCCAGAGCAGGCCAATGAGCCGCGCCTTCTCATTCCTAGATGAATCCAACCGGAAGGTTTCCAGCCAATGCGCCAAATCCTCGGACGACAGAATTCGCCCTAATCCGTCCAAGTGAAGCGAAAGTGAATTTCCGTAACGCCGGGTCACTGGCGCAAGCCAGCGAAGCGCCGGATCGAGTAGCGGCACTTCAGGCTGTCTCAGCATCGTCACCAAAGTGAACGCCAAGTCCCCGCGAGTGCGGTGACCTAGCTCCACCAACGAAGCGCTCAAGGCCTTCCCCTGCTCGGTTCGGAACAAGGTCTCCATGATCTCGGCGATGGCCGGATGGGCAGCGGCTTCCACAAAGACTGAGAAGAAATCCTCGTGATCTTGAGTGTAGGGGCCTTGCTCAAGACTCTTTCCAATCCCGCGCATCAAGCCCAGCCGCACCAGCTGAGACACAACGCTCAGGTTATTTTTCAGAGTCTCCCGCTTATGCGAGCCTTGGTGCTCTCGAGGAGTCGAACTCCACATTTCCCAGAACAGATCGCGAAGCACCTTGATCGACCCTTGAGTCGGGTGATTCGAATCTGGGAGCATTTCTTCCAAGACAGGCAGGACCTGACTCAGATTGAAAATCCGAGCCTTCGCATCGCTGATTCCAGGTGGGCTTAAGCGACCAATCAAATCCCGCACAATCGGGATCCGGTCCATCACTGGAGATTTCGGCGGAAGAATGATGCCGTCGTCGACTGCGTTCTTGGGCTTGTCGCAGTAATCCATGCGCGGCTGGCCCAAGTTTCCGAAAAGCCGAAGCTCATCGCGCATGGCTTTCACCACTTCGCGAAGGGTCTTGGGCCGATCCCCACGCCCCGTCTCGACGTACTCTGCAAACTCGGCGCGAATCTCGGCGGGCCACACCTCGACTGGTTCGTCGCCCCAAGCACGCGCAACAGCAGTCAGATACTTCAATCCGTAGTTGTCGTTCAGAACATAATCAAAGTCGGCGTTGAAAAGCAGGATCTCTAAACTGTCGAAGGAATTGACCAAGCGGACCCGCGGGCGCTTTTCTTCCGGATGAAAGTAAACGATCGCGCGCTGCTGTCCCGAAAGCTGATCCAGCCAACGACCAAAATAGCTCGGCTCGTAATGGTGACGAACACTCGGTGCTTCGCCCTCTTTCAGGCGGAAGTATTCCATCACGTTCAGAAGCGCTTGATGGATGCTCTTGTCCGGCCTGGACTGCGAAGGATCAGTCAGCTTTTGGATCAGGAACTTCGTGCCCTCTCGGAATTCGGTGTCCGAGTAAGAGCGACGCCTGCGGCCATCTTCGAGAATTTCCCAGTTATTGACGGCATCGCGGTGCTCGAGACGGATCTCGCGCATGCGTGCGCCGATCTCTGCCTCAGGACGACACTCCCGGTATTTGACCGCAGAGTGAAGGGCGTCGTCCGGATAAACCGGCTTCGGCGGAAGAAGCGCTTGAGATGCAGAGCCTACCGGCAGGCCGTTGGCCTTTCGCAAACGCGTACGATCAGCGTCGTCTGAAATTCTGAGTAGATAGCGAATGTCCGAAGGTAGGTTGGGATCTCGAACCACCCGTCCCAGAGAATCCAGAAGCGAACGAAGCCGTGGACGCGCCTCCGAGTAGATGGGACGCAGGATATCTCCCACCGGCTCTATGAGAGAATCTCCCATCTTCGCCACGGAACTCACGCCCTGAAGCCAGCCCTCAAATCGCGCATCTTCGGAGCGCGCCAAAGTACGATCCACTAACTCACGTACTTGCTCAGCAGTGAGATTCGTTCGCTTGATCCAGCCAATCAGCTCGCTGTAAAGCGACTGACCCGTGTCGGCCATGCGAAGGTTTTGCAGGTGCCCCAAGGCTCGAGCAAAAGCTTCGCCTTTTGGATTCTGAGCCACGCAGCCCCGGAAGGCAGCAAACGCTTGGGGAAACTTCGGATGATCTACGTGGTCCAAGCGAACCGAGAAATCCAGATTCAAGCAGGGATCTTCCGAGCGGTCTGCCACCACCCAGTTTTGTCCAAAGGGTTTGAGATCCGAAGCGGCCCAGTCGTGTCTTGCCACTGGGATGAATGCGGGTTCAGCATTCAAGGCAATCGGCTGAAGCAAATCAGACGAAAGTCGCTGGCGGAAAAGCTTCGCAAGGATCTCGATCAAATCGTGTCCGCGCCCATCGCGAATCATTGCGGCCAGATGACTCATGGCACGCGGAAACTCAGGCACCGTCCCAAGGCGAAGAACAGTCGCACGTAGCTCAGAGCGCTTTGAAAGCTTCTCCAGGACGTCGCGCGCGCCGTCGGCCACGGGATGATCTTCGGTAGCCCAGGTTGCAAAGCGAGCTCCGGATAAAAGCGGCGAGAGCCACTCTCCGGGGGTTTCTAAAGTGGCTTGAGACTTCTTAATGAGCTGGGTGAGTTCGACCGGATCGGCTTGCTCCAAAATCACGAGAAGAGCATCGAGCAGGCTCTTCCCTTCCAGTTCGGGGGCCGGCTCAATCCAAGTGCGAAGCGCTGCTTGAAGCCCCGGATACTTCTGAATCGGCGGCAAAGCGGCAATGAGAAGCACATCCTCCAGCGTCCCACGCGCTTGAAGCTCGGAGAGCAGAGGCAGGTAGCGCCGCAAACCCGAACGCGGTTCTTCCTGCGAGGGTGTCGCAAGCAAAAGAAG
>JACCDO010072646.1_pt1 | contig 15257 bp, 16 predicted proteins | sample 7446101 | NCBI WGS metagenome assembly JACCDO01 (sample SAMN15323440, study PRJNA562643) | freshwater metagenome | isolation source: river surface water | place: USA:Blue River Watershed | collected 2017-08-16
CTTGAAGACAATGGCATAAAAAATATCCAAGAACTTGATTGGTGGATGGATTATAATGTGAAAGATATCACCTTTACTTTCACTCCAGTTCAGCATTGGTCTGCCCGAGGGGCCTTTGATAAAAATAAAAGCCTTTGGGGTGGATACTTTATAAAAAATAAAGATATAAAAATTTATTTTGCTGGAGACACGGGCTACACCCGATTCTTTAAAATCACCAAAGAGCGTCTTGGATCTCCTGATATCTCACTTCTTCCCATTGGAGCGTATGAGCCAAGGTGGTTCATGAAAGACTTTCATATGAATCCTGAAGAGGCGGTTAGGACACATCTAGATCTTGAATCAAAGCTCTCATTTGGAATGCACTTTGGAACATTTAAGCTTACGGATGAGGCCTATGAGGCCCCTTTAAATGATTTAAAAGTGGAGTTGAAGAAATTCAAAGTGAGTGAAGAACATTTTAGGGTTTTAGATTTTGGGGAGTCTTTCTCAAGATAACTGCTTAATTTAGTAAGGTTTAAGCCAGATGATTCATTTACCGAAAAGCTTTGTATGGAAAGCTTTAAAAACCACTTATTGTATTTTTCCCAAAAGCCTCACTTGTGGAGTCTTTCTCAAGAAGATGAGAAAAGAATTATTGAATTATTTAAAAATGACTTTTTTCAGGTTCCAGATAAATACAGAAAATATGTCATCGATTCATTTGTTTCGATTTCCTTTTTTCATAAGCAACAAAAAATAGGGCCTAATCAAGTTGTTTTTGAATTTTTTAATTACATTCTAGGAAGTCTGATTTACGAGGAGTCAGGTGACTATTTTTTTTGGGAAGAAAAAATTAGAGAAAAACTGCCTCAGCTATTTGATTATAACTTTCTAACAATAAATCAAAGTTTATCTGAAAAATATTTCTCGGAATTCTCTGCACGCCTTAATCATATTGAAAAATTAAGATTTAATTTCAAAAAAGTCAGTTAGATTTTTTATCGATTTGGTGATCCGAATGATTTCGTTATAGGATATTGATTCGAGAGTATTTTCTAATTTAGCTTTTTTCTTGGGATGAGAATTTAGTGAATGAATTTTTATTTGGATTTTTAAGATTGTAAGACTTGCTGAAATCTCGAGGTTAATAATATATAAACTATTTTCATAAAAATTGGTAAGAACAGGTTCTTTAAAATTTTTTTGACCCAAATAATCGATCAGAGAAATGACTTCTGATTCTGAATTTGAATTAATTATTTCAAATTTATCTTTTACAAGTCGTGCATATTTCTTGAGCATGTAATAGGGAAGTTCATCTATTTGTGATTGAGCATCTTTGGGATTAATTGCTAAAATTTCCAGATAATTCTCAATTCCCAATTTTAAGGCATGAATTTTTAAAGCTTTGTTAATATTCATCTAAATCCCCTTGAATTAAAGAAGTTTTTTAAATGAAAGAAGATCGTTTGATAAAAGTATTTGTAAAATGTAGAAAACTTATTTCAAATTTGAAATTTTAGTAAACCGTGATTTGATACTCCCGCTGAATTCTTTCCTTTTCTTCTTCTGAAAATAAATTTCCATCAACAGAGAGGTGAGTGAGATGAGGAATCTCAAGAATCACTTTTGGAAAAGTTGTGAACTTATTTTGATCAAGATTAAGCCGTTTTAAATTTTTTAAATCTTTGATTGAATCAGGAAGAGTGGTGAGATCATTTTGAATAAGACTTAGTTCTTCAAGCATTGAGAGCATGGATATTTCAAGTGGCAATTCAGAGAGCTGAGTTTTTTTTAAAGTGAGTGATTTAAGAGGGGAGAGTCTTTTTCCAATAGGAAAACGGATTTTTTTTAAAGGTGTTTCAATGATTTTTAAATTTTCAAGCTCACTTAGGCCAAAAACTTCCGAGAGATTATCTTTAAAATCAGGAAAATGAATGGAGAGTTTTTTTAATTTTAAAAAACTATGCTCATCAATTTTTAAGTGCTCACAAATTCCTTCGAGATAAAGTTCCCTGAGCTCTGGAATAAGAAGAATATCAGAGGGAAGCTCACTCGTTTTAATTTTAAGCTTTAGAGCATAAAGCTCTTTAAAATCTTCCGGATTTTTTGGAAGAGATTTAAAAAGTTTCATCGAGGTGATTCCCCGGGATTCCTAGAAAATAAAGAATGCTGGTCATCGGGCCATGACTCATTTGGTGCCGGGCCTCTCTTTTAACTTTTTCTTTGGCGTGAAAGGCAATTCCAAGGCCCGCTTTCGCAAGCATCGGAAGATCATTCGCTCCATCTCCAACGGCCACGACTTGCTCTAGATGAATATGCTCTTGTTGAGCGAGAAGTTCTAGAATAAAGGCCTTTTGTTGGGCATTAACGATTTGTCCTGTCACTTTGCCAGAGAGTTTATCTCCGTCCCAATCAAGTTCATTGGCAAATGCGTAGTCAATCCCAAGACGTGCTCTTAAATTTTCAGCAAAGTAGCGAAATCCACCGGAAACGATCGCTGTTTTAAAACCAAGATTTTTTACCGTTTGAATAAATTTTTCCGCCCCTGGAGTGAGAGGAAGTCTTTGCATGATTTCATCTAGATTTTTCTTTGGCATACCTTTAAGAAGAGAAACTCTCTCTCTTAGGGCCTCATCAAAATTGAGTTCCCCATTCATTGCTCTCTCAGTGATGTGTTTGACTTTATCTCCGATGCCAAAGCTTGCGGCCATTTCATCAATCACTTCCGCTTGGATGAGGGTTGAATCCATATCAAAAACAATTAAGCGTTTATTGAATCTAAAAACATTATCTCTCATAAAAGCGGCATCAATTTTATGAATGTTTGAAAGATTCATAAGTTCAAATTTAATTTTCGATAGATCAAGGGCCTTTTCAGATGTGGCCGCAATATCTAAGGATCTAAACCCATCCTCAGACATGTTATCAATTCGCTGAATATTAATTCCGTAAGAAGAAAATAAAGAGGCCACATCTCCAACAAAAGAAGCAGTAATTGGATTTTGAGAAGCGCAACTTAAAATATATTTTTCAACCGGAGGAGGAAGATGTTTTTTGTCATCAAGAACTTGGAAATCAAGATTCATTCCAAGGTTTTTACATTCAAATAATAAGTCTTTGAGAACTGAATGAGGATTATCATCTTCTTTATTCATGTCCAAAAGAAAACTCAAAGAGAGAAGTCCGTGAGTGACGGCCTGACCCATATCTAGAAGATTTGTTTGGTTTCTCACAAGAATCTTCATGAGTTTTGATGTAATCCCCGGATGATCTGGACCAGAAACAGTCACAAGAATATATTGAGTCTTCATACTTTTTGATCCTTTTTAAGTTTTTTCTTCTCAGCTCTTTTCGCTTTAAGTTTTCCAATCATTGAGAGTGAATAAAGTAAAGCAGACCATAATGAAAGAAGAACTGAAATATAGAGAAGGATTGTTCCTATAAGAGACATATTCATCCATAAAAACTCTTCCCAAATCATGAGCATGGGAAGGGCAACCATCTGAGTTCCCGTTTTCCATTTCCCCATCCAGCTCACGGGAACATCAACATCTTCAGTGAGGGCAAGAAGCCTTAGGGAAGTCATATACATTTCTCTTAAAACAAGAATGATGACTGTGATGGGATGAATGCGATCAATTCCTTGAAGCATGATGATGGATGAAACAACTAAAAATTTATCGGCGATAGGATCAAGAAACGATCCAAATACCGTCACGATATTTCTTTTTCTTGCAATATAGCCATCAAGAAAATCAGTAATGGAGGCCACTACAAAAATCCAGCAAGCAATGTGACCTAGGTATTTTTGATAAGGGATGACCCAATCAGAGGGAGAGGCATCCAGATAAAGGGCACCCACGACCAAAGGGATCATGGCCATTCTAAAAATAGTTAATCGATTTGGAAGGTTATCAATTTCTAGATCATTTCGTTCCATGAGTCCTACTTTATCAGGAAGTTTTAGTTACATAAAAAAGCAAGCTTTACCTAGCTTGGGTAATCCTACCTAAACACTTACAATAAGAGAATATCGAGGTGTATATGGAGCGAAGATTTAATCTTATTAAGTCAGATTTTGAAAAGCATGAAAAAAGAGTTCTCCCAAGGTTTCCATTTTGTTATTTAACATTTAAGCCTGACGGAACTAGTCGCATATATGAAGTTAAAGATATCTCATTATCGGGTATGCAACTCGCTCTTAAGTCACCTGAGACAGATTTTATTGAGGACTCTGGTCTTAAGGGAACGATCCACTGGCTCGGAAAAAGTCTTCAAATCGCTGGAGTTATCAAGTGGACAACTTCTAGTCGTGTAGGGGTTGAGTTTTCTAAACGACAAGACATTCTCTCTGCTGTATCCAATTTTTTAAATTTAAGTGATATTGTTCAAAGACTTAAGCCTCTTCATAAATTAAGCGAAGGTCTTGAAATCCCAGCAAGACTTAAATATTGGCTTCGCTCCGATGGCCCAGTCGAACTTTTTGTCTGGCAGCATGGCCACGGAGAAGTTGCAAAGCTTCAAGTCTTATATTTTGAAACATTTGTTGAATGGGAAGATGGATCTGGAATTAAAACCGGAAGAACCCTTTCAAAAAGAAATGTCGATACTCCCTTAATCACAGAGGATGAATGGGTTTTTCAAATCGATCGAGATGCCGATTATGATAAAATTCTCAAGGCCAAAGAACTGATGCAGGCAATTAGTGAGGAGCTTTTACCAAAAGAGACTCAAAATTTTCTAGTGCGTCAACTCAGTTAACCTCTTCATAGGTTCAAAGAAACAAGGTAAACTCTCTTCTAGATAACATGAAGGGGTAATTATGAATCGAAATTTAGCGATGGAATTTGTTCGTGTGACCGAGATGGCCGCCATAGCTTCAGCTAGGTTAATGGGACGCGGAGACGAGAAAGCGGCCGATCAAGCAGCAGTTGATGCGATGAGAGCGATGCTAGATTCGATTGAGTGTGAAGCCACTGTTGTGATTGGTGAGGGGGAGAGAGATGAAGCCCCAATGCTTTATATTGGAGAAAAAATTGGAGTAGGTCGATCTCCAAAACTTGAAATAGCTCTTGATCCTCTCGAGGGAACAACGATCTGTGCTCACGGAGGCCCAAACTCCATTTCAGTGATGGCAATTGGAGAGCCTGGTGGTCTTCTTCATGCACCTGATACTTACATGCTAAAAATTGCAGCAGGAAAAGAGGGCAAGGGTATTCTGGATATCAGACAAAGTGCTACAGAGAATTTAAAGCGTCTTGCTGATGCGAAAAAGTGCCGAGTCTCAGACCTTACGGCGATTGTCTTAGATCGACCTCGCCATAAAGAGCTGATTGAAGAAATCCGTGGAGCAGGAGCAAGGATTCAATTAATTGGAGATGGAGACGTTTCAGCGGCGATTGCTACCGCCAATCCAAATTCTGGAGTTGATATTCTTTTTGGGATCGGAGGAGCTCCTGAGGGAGTGATATCTGCCGCCGCTCTTCAGTGCCTTGGGGGAGAATTTCAAGGTGTTTTAAAACCAAGAAATCAACAAGAAATTGATCGTGCTCTAAAGATGGGAATAGATAATATTAACCGTGTGTTTCAAATTCAAGATCTCGCTAAGGGAAATCTCATGTTTTGTGCGACAGGAGTCACGACAGGAAATTTTCTTGATGGAGTGATTTTTAAACCATGGGGTGCGCTCACTCATTCAGTTGTCATGAGAAGCGAATCAGGAACTATTAGAAATATTAGAGCTGAACATCACTTTGATAAAAAACCTAGATATTAATAACGAAAAAAGGAATTTTCATGGCCAAGGCAGAAAGAACAGAAGTTTATGATGTCCCAGTGGATAAGTTTTATAAAGCAATTATTGATTATAAGGCCTATCCTCAATTTGTAGATGGGATGAAGGCAATTGAAGTCATCAATCAAAGCGATGCAGGAGGAACGGTTAAGTTTACAGTGAATATTATGAAAGAAATTTCGTACACACTTAAACTTTCTCACTCTCAAAATAAAGAAGTGAGCTGGACTTTTGTCAGTGGTGATATGATGAAAATTAACAACGGGAAATGGTCACTCAAAGATCTTGGAAATAATAAGACAGAAGTGACTTATTCACTCGAAGTTGAACTCAAAGGTTTTATTCCAGGACTTGGAATGATTGAGAAAACGTTAGTGAGTACAAATCTACCGATGACAATGAAGTCATTTGCCAAAAGAGCAGCGAGTCTGTAATGGAAGATCCAAAAGATAAAGAAGGGAAGATCGGGGATATTTTTAAAAAGGTTCTCACCACTGGAGTGACCGCCGCCTTTATGACAGAGGAGAGTGTGCGGGCCCTTTTAAAAGACGTTCCTCTTCCTAAGGATATTGTCGGTGGCCTTGTTGAGAATGCTAAAAATACGAAGACCGAATTTGTGGCCCAAGTGAAAAATGAACTCAAATCATTCTTGGATAAAATTGATATCGGAAAAGAGATCGATAAGATTGTTGAAAAATATGATTTTGAAGTTCATGCGACCATAAGTCTTAAAAGAAAAAATAAGAAGAAAGGGACTGCGGATAAGTCAGATGCATGAGCTTTCTTTTTATCAGGCGAAACTAACTCATCTTAAATCTCTTCTACCGGGCCAGACGAAATTATTAATCGTTTCGAAAACTCGCTCGGTGGAAGAAATTAAAATGTACTACCATTTAGGGCACCGTGATTTTGGAGAAAATAGAGTTCAGGAATTACGTGAGAAAGCATTAAAACTCGAAAAAGAGTGTCCTGAGATTCGGTGGCACATGATTGGTCATCTTCAAACTAATAAAGTAAAACAACTCCTTTCGATAAAAAATCTTGTCTCTATTCACTCCGTGAGTGATGAAAAATTACTAAGTGAGATTTTATCTTTTGATAAAAAACTCACTTTTTCTGTTGGCATTTTTTTACAAATCAATACTTCTTTTGAGGAAGAAAAATCAGGTTTTGAGACCAAGGATGAAATTCTCTCACTGCTAAATCGCTTTGAAAATTTAGATCATCTCTTCCTTCAGGGTCTTATGACTATGGGGAAGCTTAGAACAGATGATTTTAAAAAGGCGGCCAAAGAATGCTTCGGCCTTCTCAATGAATTTAAAGATCTTTGTGAAAAAAAAATCAATCACCCACTCGAAAGTTCAATGGGAATGAGCCAGGATTATGAGATCGCCCTAGAAGAGGGGTCTCATTGGATAAGACTTGGAACGACGATGTTTGAGTAAATAATCTCAAGTATTTACCCGTTCGATGGGATTTGAGTTCAGGCAATTTTTGATCAATTTAATTCATTTTTAACCGATAAGCTGACTAATGAGATTAGCCTTATTTTTCATTTTTTTTATCTTCGCCCCTTTTCATCTTACTGCTTCAGAATGTCCTGGAGGAGCAGCTTTAAGTATTAATGGCAATAACGGAGAAGCGGATAATTGCGAGTTTTATCTTGATTTGAGTCGGATGGAAAATATTGTTCAAAATGATGAGTGTAGAGAGTTCCTCCTTCCGAATGATCGGCCATCGAAGCTTTATTCATGCACTGGTATTGTTTCGAAATATTTTAAAAAAGGACCAGGGGCCAGCAAGGAGACCTTAAAAACTTCGCTCAGGAGCACTTTAAAAAAAGGCAAAGTAAAAAGCGTTGTGACGATTACTGATCATGGGGCGAAAATTTCTCCTGAGTGTGGAGACAGTGATTACAAGTGTATGCAAAATAAATTAAGTCGGCAGAGTTATTCTAGTATTGGAAAAGATAAAATAGGTGAAGCAGATTTGAGAAAATTAATTCAGGAAATGAGAGAGGAGCAAAAAAAAGAATTGTGTGAAAACTCTCAAGAGATCTGTCCTCTTCCCCCGCTGATCTTTAATTTTGATCACTGCTATAGCGGAGGAATGCTTAGGGGGATCACGAATGAAGATGGAAGTCCCATGGAAAATGTTTGTGGGCTCAGTGCCTCAGGGCCAAATGAATATGCTTATGTCGGAGAAAATATTGCTAAGGCGATTAATGAATTAAATGCTGGAGTTCGAGGATTAAGAAGTTCTGAGTTTATGAAATATGACCTTGATCAAGATCGTCAATTTTCTTTAAATGAGATTTATCATTACCTATATAAAAAAACAAAAAGATCTGTTCCCTTAAAAAGTTCAGACGTTTTTTTATTGGATCAATATGAAAAGCAAAATGGCCCAGTAGATGATGGGCGAAGCTGTTCTTTAGTGGATGAAAAATTTTTTAAAGAACTTGATCAAATCGAGGGACTTGTTACTTATAAAAAAGATTTTGATCAGTTCCGAAATCTTGCCTTAGAGAGCATGCCAAAAGCGAAAGAGATGACTCAAAAAGAGATTGATCAGCTCATAGATCAAGAAAAAGATGCTTATAAATTAATGTTTCAGCATGATGAGCAGGAGACTCTTACCTATAATAAATTAGAAAATTTTGTGAAAGATCTAAAAGAAAATAGTTATAAAGATGTGACCGAGCAAGATAAAATCATTGCTTCTGATATAGAAAAATTTGCAGAGCAAAAAAAGTTGTTTTGCCAAAAAAATCTTATTTGTCAAAAAATGAATCAGGAACTTGAAGAATTAGAAAATAACTTGATGGGTAACAACGACTCTAAAATGTTTGATGTCCTGGCCTCTAAAGTGAATAAACTCTATGACAAAAATAAAAGATTTTTTGAAGATAAGATGAAGGAAAATCCTTGTGATGAGGACTGTTCTTTGCTGAGGGAAAAAAAGAAAAAAATGGATGATGATGTGTTAAAAAAAGATGAGATTGAAAAAAAACTATTTGGTGAAGACAAACATAAACTTATTGCAAGTAACAGAGAGCAGATAGAAAAATTTTTTCAAGAAATTAAGTCGATCGTTTCTCCCTACAAGAATCAAAATGTTCAGTCTTTTTTTAACTCTGAAAAAGAGAAGTATCTAAAGGATGGATTTCTTTTTAAAAAAAATCCGGATGATTTTTTGGGTGCATTAACTCAATTTCAAAAACAGCTTTCAACCAAAATAAGAAATATACAAAATTTTTCCCATCAAAATTATATTCAATCGAGAAAGGCCATTAATCAGTTAAAGATGTCGACAGCACTTGAAGGGTTAATTAAATCAGGTAATCAAGAGAAGCTTAGACAATACGATGCTCTTAAAAAGTGTGAACAAACCGCGGTTTTTAATTACTAGCAGGAAAAAGATGAATTATTTTTTTATCCTTTTTATGTTCTTAAATGTTTTTGCAAGAAGTGAATCTTATCACGGCCCGCAAGAGGCAGGGATTGAGAGCTTTAGCTGTGGGACATATAAGGTGAAAGGAAAGTTAAATAGAATGATTATCAACAAAGAGAAAAGCATTTATTCACTCAACGTTTATACAGAGACGACTCGTGAGTACCGTATGAGAGTCTCGGGTGAAGAGTTAAGAAAGTATGATTCTTTTTCCGAGGCCCCTTTTATTGAAGTTGAAGGGGTTATCAAATCAAAGGCCTTAGGGGATCAGGCGCATTTGTTTCTAACCAAGGAGCCAAGGCTCACGACCGAATTGAAGGCGCTGGAAAATACAGTTGAATTAGTGAACCCATCGAATTGTAACTAATTGAATTTTCATTGTATTACTCCTCTGAAAAATTTTCTCGCTCGCAGCTATCTAATTTTTTGATTAGACAAGGGGAGTCAGTATCGCATAATTAGATAGCAATCAAACCGAGAAGGGAGATCTTCAAATGGATACATTAAGAAAAGTGCCTGAGTTAAGTTTAATGAGTTTTTTAAACGGAACAACAAACGATAAAACAGCGTTTGTTAATAATCTATTTCGTGGTTTAAAGGACTATGGCTTTATTGTTTTAGTGGATCACCCGGTGGATGAGAAATTAACTTCAAAAGCTTATGATCTAATTCATGAATTTTTCCAACTTCCAGTTGATGTGAAAAAGAAATATGTGTGTAGAGAAGGTGGTGGCCAGCGCGGTTACACGGCCTTTGGAACTGAGCATGCTAAAGATTCAAAATACCCTGATCTTAAAGAATTTTGGCACGTAGGGCGTGAGTCTCTTGTTAACCCTGAAAGATTCGGAAAATATTTTCCTGAAAATATTTGGCCAACAGAAATTGCTGAATTTAAAGAGACCATGCTTAAACTCTATAATGGCCTTGATACAACTTCAGGTCTTATGTTAGACGCGCTTGGGATGGCGCTTGATGTGCCTCAAAGTTATTTTAGAAACATGCTTCAAGATGGAAATTCTATTCTTCGCCCTATTCATTATCCTCCACTTGGGGATAGTGCTCCTAAAAATGCAGTAAGATCTGCTGCCCATGAAGATATCAATCTTATTACGGTGATGGTGGGTGCGACGACTTCTGGTCTTGAGCTTTTGGACCGTGATGGAAAATGGCTTCCAGTTGTGACAAATGAAAAGCAACTCGTGGTGGATTCAGGAGATATGCTTTCAAGAATCACCAATGATGTAATTCCGGCGACTACTCACCGAGTGGTTAATCCTGATGATGCATCATCGGCCAGATATTCAATGCCATTTTTTACTCACCCAAATCCAGACACTCTTCTTTCTTGTATTCCTTCTTGTGTTGGAACTGGAGCGAAGTATGAACCAATCAACTCTCATGAGTGGCTCATGAAAAGACTTCAAGAAATTGGTTTAGTGAAAAAATAAATTCCAAAAGGGCCTTCTTTCGAAGGCCCTTTTCATTTTAACGTTCTTCGCAGTTTAGACGATTCTCATTCCACTCATGAAGTAGTTTCACACCATACTTTTTTCTAAAGGCATTAAAGTCTTCGATCACGTCTCTTTCCCAGGGGCCAGGGAAGTAGTGGTGGGACTCAGATCCATTACGCCAGACCATGATATAGGCCAGATCCTTGGCATCTGGATCATTCGCTAGGGCCAGTCCGAGATTTTGGGAAAACCACTTTTGATTTGGAGTCCCCGAAGAACCTCCTCCCCATTTTCCCGTTCGAAACGATTCAAGGCCAGTTTCAGAAAGGGCAGCAATTTTTCCTTTTTTTCGGGCCTCGCGAACCATCCAGGCCAGGTCTTGCCCCGTCTTCACCGAGCCTGCCTGTGTATCTAGGTCATGATAGGCATCGAGGGCGAGTACATCGACGTATTCATCACCAGGATAGCCTTGATAATAGGTTCCAGGAGTATCGTTCATTTGGTTAGGTGAATAAACATAGATCAATTGATGGACTTCGTGTTTATCTCGCAAAGTTTTCACGGTGAGTTTCCAGATATCGGCAAAGTCTTTTTCTGAGCAATGACCTTTACCCCACCAAAACCACCCACCTGTTTGCTCATGAAACGGGCGAAAGAGAATGGGAATGGCCTTCCCTTCATCATCTTTGATGGATTTAAAAAGACCTGCCATGCTCTCAAGGGATTTCATGAAATTGGCATTCACCTTCGGGTCCTTAAGAATCGCTTCACAACGAGAGCGGCGATCGTTTTTGCTCTTATCAAGCTTATCCCAGAGTGCAGGATCTTTTTGGTGGTTGGCAAAGTCATCATAGTCCCAATCGGGATTGATAGGATCATGGGCGTGCCAGCTCACTGTCACGACTTGCCCCCTCCGAGCTGCGGCCTGAAAGTTTCGTCGAATTTCATCAGCATTACTCGGAATCTTTGGATTCACCTCGTGATGTAAGGCGTCCGCAATATCGGCCCCAAGAAGAGCGGCGTGGTTTCCTGTTGCCGTCTTCACATCGCTTCGATCCGTATTTTGAGTGCCGTCGTTTTTCCAGGGTTTGGTGTTTTCATCGAGCCCATAAAAAGTAGAGTTTTGATGGCCAAATAATATTCCGGTTCGCTGAGGAGTGCGCAGACTTTTAAGAAGATCAAGAGTTTCTGGAGTCAGTTGAGAATCCACCGGCGCAGATGGATTGATGATGGATCCAACCTCTTTTGTGAGACTCACGGCAGGGACGCACGTTGTGCAGGGAGGGGTCACATCACTCCAAGATGCCTTGGAAGTTAAAAGAGTTGAACCTAAAACGATGGCCAAGAGTTGAGCTGGTCTTTTTTTCATGAAAATCCCTTTTGATTTTTTTCGGCGCTGTCTTGGAAATTCTTTAAAACTCAAAATAGTAAACTTAATTCGTAGGAAATGATGATTTTAGGGAAGGAGAGGACCATCGTTTCAAGAGAAGGGTAATCCAATGGTGATAATGAAACAGTTTCAATTTTTGTTTCGTAAATTACTGACAAGAATCCATTTTTAAATATAAAAGTTTTTTATGAAAGATTAAATAGGCTTGATTTTTTTGTACGCTTAAGCGTACAGTAATAGGATTTATTACACTGAGAAAATAATAAACGGTAGGGTTGTTATTTTAATTTTGGGAGGCAATAAAAATGGACAAGAAAAAGATATCAAGTATTCCCAAAAAATCGCAGAAAAAATCCATGAAAATTAATGGAATTCATTTAAAAAAGCATTCGCCTGATCTTATTTTTAAAAATCATCTTGAAATAAAAAAAGCTTTATCCCAAGCACTGCTTGATGGAGACAAAGAGGCATTTATTGAAATTCTTGCAGGCTACGTTCGGGCCCACAATATTTCAAAAGTTTGCCAAAAAACAAAATTAAGTCGTACCGTGGTTTATGAGGCCATAGGGGAAAATGGAAATCCCTCTCTTGAAACACTTTGCAAAATTATGACAGCATTTAAAGATAAAAAAGTTGCCTGAAAAAATCAGAAATTGAAATCGATAGAATTTTAAAACGTTCTTCTTAGGCCAATTCCAAATTTAGCATTTGTTTGAGTGGTGGTTTGAATTCTTCCATCGCCTTGCTCTTCTTTTGTTTGAAGACTCTCGAAAGCAACATCTCCTAAAAAAGACCACTCAAAATTAAAAGGAAGCTCCATCCCTAATTTTACAATAGGTAGCAATGCCACTGGACCCGATTGAGTGAGTGTGACGGCCGTGGTATTCGAAAGTCCATAACCCAATCCTGTTCCAACATAGATATAACCCCCGTCAAGAAGCTCTCTGAATTGATCAAAGTAGTAATAAAGATCAACAATTGCGAGAGATCTTGCCGTAAGTAGGCTTCCTCCAGGGTAGTTCACCACTTCTCGCTCATATCTTAGGCCTATGTCCCAAGAAAATTTGTAGGTGAAATCTTTTTCAAAATAAATTTCACTCAGAAATCCTCCACGCGTGGTGGTTGTCACGGGGGCATCTGAGGTAGATTCAGAAAGTCCTCTTGTAATCGCCCCTCGAAAAGTAAGAGAAGTTCTTGGAGGAGTCACTTCACTTCTAATATATTTTTTTCGCTCTTCCTCAGGTGCAAGCGCCCAGATATGTTCAGTCGTAGGGTAGTAAGTGACGATGGCCCCTTTATCAAAAGGAAGGCGCAAATCCTCATTGATGACTTGCCAGTGAGTAAATTCACCAGTGACCATAACGGCCTTTGCTAGAAGTGAAATATCATTTGCAGTAAACGTTCCAGTTACTCCCTCAGTTAAACCATTTCTTCTTCCGTGACGAGTGATGAAAGTTTTTTTTGTCTGAGACACGGCCTGAATCATAATGAGCTCAAAGGCCTCAGCAAGGCTTGAGAAACTGAGAAAGACAAAAAATAAGCTAAGATAAAGTCGCATAACTTTATCTTAGCAGAAGTTTAAAAAATGAAAATTATGGGGGGATGACTGGAGGTCTGTACCCACCGGAATCAGCCTTGGTAGTTGACTGAATTGATTCTCCTCTCATGTTAAGAGCATGGAAAACCGGTTGGTCATATTCATATCCACTGGTACTTCCATCTGGATCAGTTGCTGATACAGTGAAGAGAAATTCTTTTACGTTCTCATTAGTGGAATTTCCGGCCTCACCTAGAGTCATCGTATCAACAAAAGTTGAGGCGACTCTATTATTTGGAGCGAGAACAGAACCTTCAGAATTTAACTTGATACATTCTCCGCATGTAAAGTAGTAACTACTTGAGTCGTTAACGAAGGCCTTGAACCTAACTGCATAAAGATGGGCTTCCTCATCATCCTCAGTCCCAGGATTACTACTATTAAAAGCAGAACTGACAATAAGTCTTGCCTCATTACTTGTAACTTCCGATCGAGAGTAATTTTGGATGCTAATATCTTTAATATTGTCATCATCAAGAACATTTACTGAATCATTATCATCATCATCATCTGCAGATTCTGCTATGCCCAGGAGGGTTGGAGTAGGTGTTCCAGATAAGGTGGTATACATGGCTAACTTCCACTTATAATCAGATGGAAGTGCATCAAGAACTTTCGCCACAAAATAATAATTACTATTGTCTGCATTTTTCGGAGATGACATACGAAGAGTGCCACTTGAAATTGGATTGCCACTAAAAAGAGTTAAAGTATTGGATACCACAACATCGCTTCCGTCTTCGAATTCATCAAAATCAATCACGTAAGCTTTTGCAGTGTTTGTGCTATCAGTTGCTACTAGAGTAAATTCATTTGTATCGTCAAGATAATCGGCCTGGTTATCAATCCAAGTGACTCCTTTAAGATCGACTCCTGCCGAAGTTTCGAGTTGAACTTCAGACATGTCAGCTGAATCAAGTGTATCAGCAGTTTCTTGAGTTAAAACTTTTACAGGAGAACCAATCGCTGAGCTGTCTATGTAAGGTAAGAACCATTTCTCCACTCCATCTTCCTCGGCGATCATAATTTTTCCGATGTGGGATACAGAGAAAGTGAGACCGGTGTGTGGATCTGATCCTCCTGATGGGAGTGTGTAGAATGTGTCTCCATTGAGAGTAGTTGTAAGTATAGTTTGAAAAGCACTATAAATTGTTGTCGTATCTCCAGAAGCGACTGCTGTAAGGCCTTGACGATCTCTACTATAGTTGTTAATTAAGGAGGCTAATCTTTCTGCATTATCCTCATCACTCAAACTTTGGCATAATTCATCATCATCACAAGCACCAGTAGTCTCTACTAATATAGAATCATCAACCATTTGGTCAGTATAGTATACTGTAGCGAGCTCCCAATAAATTCCTCCATTAAGATTTGATGAATCTGTAAATTCAATGGTTATTGTGCCATTTGCTCCTGTTGTAGTTGTTGCGCCACTAGTTAAATTAACATTTAGACTAGAAATCTGAAAAATCCCAAATTTCCCTGGATGTGGAAAAGGAATATTTGAGTCTTCACTAGTCGTTGGTTTTTCACCATACTCAATGCCATCAACATTTCCACTTCTCTTGTCTATTCTCATTATACCCA
>JACCDO010661281.1_pt1 | contig 15257 bp, 8 predicted proteins | sample 7446101 | NCBI WGS metagenome assembly JACCDO01 (sample SAMN15323440, study PRJNA562643) | freshwater metagenome | isolation source: river surface water | place: USA:Blue River Watershed | collected 2017-08-16
CAAATTCTAGAAAAAAAAACAAAAAAATAAATTAGTTTGAAACAAACGTTTAAAAATGTCAGCTAAAGCGACGATTTCAATCTCCGATTTACAATCGGGTGCGAAACGACTCAACACATGCGAAATTGCGGAGAATAAAACAAATACTACTGATCAAAAAAGTAGTTTTGATAGTGCTGCATTGGTTCCACTAGAGGTGCTCAATTACTTACTTACTCACTCACCAATTCAGTCAGTCAGTCACTCAATTACACTAATTATAACAGGACTTATATCATAAATATGACGGTAATCTTGATGAAATATTTGGTGAATTGAAGGCGAATCCTGCTAAAGCAAAGAAACCACATCATAAACCTAAGAATGCGAAAGAATTTGCTGAAAAATATTTAGCTGGTAGTTTACTAACTCACTCAATGACTTTGTTCCATGCAATTATTGAGCATTTATACAAATCATTTGTCACTTACTCATTTATTTACATCATCACTAACTCACCATCTGACTCTCTCACTTACTCACTTACTCTCTCCCTCACGTCATCATTAAGTACTTATTGATTAATTTGTAGGTTATTATTCAATTGTTGCCGATGAAGAATCATCAGCTGATGCAAAAGGACATAAATAAAATTTAATATTCATTAGTTAGTATAAAAATCAATGCACAAATTTGTAACATCTATTCCACATATTGTACCGCTTCCTCCATAACCCAATTATCCCAAGCTATTACTTACTCTTGAAGCATCTCAATCAAGTCAATCGAATTGATTAGTACCATTTAATCCCAACGTATCAGTATCAATTCCGCGCAGAGCCCTACTATTTTATAATCAATATCCGTTACATTTGTTACAGTTTATTATTAGTGATAACTAACTAGCCTTTTAATTACTTTATTCGGTGACTCTTATACGGATTTCATTTTCACTATCTAACCCGAGGACTCTGACGAGAGGCCGGTTCCTCTTTTTACTGAGTGAGTTGATGAAACCATGTAATATAACTGTAAAAAAGTTGTTCCAGTCAATTTGTCACAAAAACTTGATTCTAAACAATTTTTTGGGTGGAAAAATGACATCAATTCGTAGTAAATCAGCTTCACCTACTCGTAGATTGTCTTACGACTTGAAATCAGTAAAAATTAATGATTTAGTCGATACATTTGATAACATACCATTGTTAATGAGTAAATTACATGCTCATCAAGCGAACAAACGAAGATATTCCATTCTTGGTACTGAGCTACACAATGACTCACTCACTTGCACATTATCACTCACAATCACTTATTCGCTTACCGATTCATGCTTCATTACTCACAATTACTTACTCACATACTTAATTATTAGGTCCTCAACACAGTCAGTCATCTGCAATGGACGCATTACTAACAAGTAATGATGATGTAGCAGTTTTAGGAAACAAAAAGAATAATGATGGTAATATAGTTAGAGATAACACTAACAAAAGTACGAATTCATTCACTCACTCAACGATTCACTTGATTACATACTTATTTACTTATACATTCAGGGAATATTGATAAAACTAGTAAAAAACCCTCATCGAAGCAACGATTAATGAAAGAACAAGCAGCAAAAGTATTGAAATATCTATCCTCAATGTCCGAAGAGTTACCACGACAAAACAAGACTCACGATGTAGCATCCGCCGCAGGTACATTGCACATTACCCAGATATTCATTAACGTATTCACTCATTCTCTCTCACCAATAGGTGTCATTATTGATAAAATTAATTCATATAAAGTAGCTGGTGAAACATGCAATGATCCAGTGAAATCATTATATTCAACGTACGACAATCATAAAAGAGGACATATTACCTACAAAGATTTTTCGGATTCATTATTATTATTAAATACTGGAATTAATAAAAATGATGCATATAATCTAGCAACAAACATTGATAAACATCATTGTGGCGTCATTGAATATTCATCTATTTTATCTGCATTAAATCAATTAAAAGAGAGCAATCAACCTGTAGCCGTTGATGAAGGAAAATCAAATGACGGTGATAATAATGTGATAGATACGAAACCATCTGGTGGTAATGCAGTAGTAAGTGAATCAAGTGAAGAAACAAAGCAACCAGAGAAACTAAGTCTTTCAATACCACTCGATACTACTACTATACCAGTGACGAATGAACCTGTTGATGCTACCACGAACCCCTCCCCTAGTAATATGTTCACCCCCAAATCATTTTCAACTGGTCACGATACCATTAAAACCAACAGAAAAGTTGGTTATCGTGTACATGATAATAAATTTAAAATAAATGATCAAAAATTTGGTGTAACGGATTTATCAGATAATGTAAAAGATGAATATCGTGGTTTAATGAAGAAGAAACCCTATCATAATTCCCAACAGGTTTCGTCCTTTAATCCCTATGAATACTATGATGCCAGTAATGCTCCTATTGAAACAGCAACAGAGATACCTGATCCAATAACAACAGATTATTATAATCGTGAATCAAATAATACAAATGAAATCTTAACTACTGAAACAGCCGATACATTAGCATTTGTACATGATCACGCACCAGTACAACGTGATATCAACACTATTGAACACACTATAATAACACAATTAAATGGTAATTTAGTACCAGTAAGACAAGCATTTAAAAAAAAAGATATATCAGGTAGTGGTTATATAAATATTCATGAATTTGATTCAGCACTTGGTGCTGCTGGTATTGATGCTTTATCAAAACAAGATATTCATGATGTCTTTACAGCGAATACATCCAATGCCACCCAAACCGTTTCAAGCGGAATAGGTTACACCGCAGGGAAAGTCATTGAAATTGATGATTTTTTAACAAAATTAACAAATAAATCAATAAATAATCCAAAATTACCACCAAAAATTATTGAAAATAGTAATTATTACAAGACGATTGAAGAGCGTCGAGTGTGTAAACGGGTGGTTGATAACGCCATGAAATTAAATGATTATCATGGATTTTTTAAACATTATTGTGATCATCATGTAACGGATAATAACGGTACGATAAGAAATGGATGGATGACAAAAAATCAATTAAAAAATGGATTAGAAGCAGCTGGTTTATCAATAAGTAATCGGGAAATGAATATATTCTTTGAGAAATTAGATACCAATCATTGTGGTAAAATTAATTTACGTGATTTTGATAAATTGTGTATACAATCACTCGAAGAGAATCGTCATGATGATAAAGTGAAGAAATTATCTCATTGTACCAAGAATAATACGTTTAAAAGTGATTTTGATTTACATTACAATCATGATAGTGACAGTAACGGTTACGACCATCTTATGAAATCCAAGTCATTTAAACAAGATGATATTGTATGGTCCAAGTTAAAACATAAAATACAATCATCACCTGCTGCATTACAAGCGACATTTCAAGGTACATCAACGGCTTTATCTGTACCAGAAATGATCACACGTATGAACGACTTAGGGGTTACCTTGTGTGGTGATGACAGTTATAACATATCAGATCATTTACGTAATGAATTAAAGAAGGGTGTGGACGGTACCGATGAGAAGGTTACACTTTCTGAAGTATGTAAAGTATTTGATATTCCCATGAAAGAACCACCTAGTAATGAGAATAATAAAACGAAATTAGTACCACCTGATGAATATTATGCACGAGATGGTGGTACATTTGGTGCATCACATCTATCATTACATGCCAATGATACATCACGTACATCATTTTATGATAGTGATGAACCATTTCCTTGGATACCAAACAATCGTAAGAAGAGAGTATCAAGTAAATACAACAATCCAAATAGTGGATCCAATGATTCTTATTCACATGGTCATACAGGTAATTTTTGGAAATTTGAAAATAATAATGAAATTGATATATTTCGTTTTGGAATGTATCCGTTACCTAGTTATCGTCATACCGAAACCAATAATAATCATAATAATGATGTTTCATATAGTAATAAAGAACGTAAACAAGATGCAACGGAATTATATTTAAAAAGAGCAACAGAATTACATTCTATTCGTGATGATACTAATTCCAATGGAAATGGAGGAGTTATTATACAAGATATTGAAAATGAATATAGTTTGAATAGTAATACGAGAACAAAATTAAAAACGAAATGTGAAACCAGTCATATATTTGATGAAATTCAACACTATTCCGATACCAGAGGACGGACTCATTATAATGAGAATAAAACTAGACGAGCAAGTAGTGCACCACCAGGTAGTCGCATATCCACTCAAACGTCATCCATTGTACTGGGTGATGCAGATGCTAATATGGATAAAACACGTAAATTTTCATTAAAAAAACATCCAAGTAGTAATAATTTTAATACAACATCGTTTGGTAAAGGTGCTCCTTATGCAACTGAAACGGCTACTGCTAGTAACAGTGGTGCCAGTAACAATGGTGCTAGTAACAGTGGTGCTGCAGCACCCGGTCAACATGTTCCGTTACATAAATTTCCAGTTGATCATTTAACAGAATCATCAAATAATAAAAATGAAATAAAAACGAGTCTTAAAATGGTTGGAAATAATAATAATAAAAGCTCATTAAAACTATGTGGCGATTTTACAAGTGATGAGAATAATTCCGTTAGAACTTATAGAAAAATGGTACCAAATAATAGTAATATACCGAGAGATCAACGCCCTTATGGACTTGATACCGACACAGTCAAGACGGTCGTCTAGCTGCGCAGCCATCAACCATAAATTACATGTTTGTAAATATAATAAAATGATTACAATATAATTATTCCATTTTTAATAATTTTATTGTTGCACTTGAAGTACCGGCGGAACCCGTTAGTGAAGAACAAGTGAGTGAAAATCGCAGAAAGCGTGGGATAAAAAGTGAGAAAATGATATCAAAAGGTCTTTTAGTGGGTAGAGTTGCATCAAAGGCTGTGGCTAGACGCAGTGCATCATCAGTGATAATCAAGGGACCTCATTATGAGGAGATCAAGGGGTTGATCGATCGTGCTCGTGTTGCGCAAGAAGCGATTAGTGGATATAGGTGACTATATACTCAATTACTAACTAATTCGCTCACTTATCACCCCAATCACTCACTTACTCACTTACTCACTTACTCACTTACTCACTTACTCACATATCCATTTATTCACTCGCCCATCTATTTCATACTTACTAACTTTACTCACTCGCTTAAATAAACAACTAGTCAAGAGCAAGTAGATGATTTAATCCGTGCCATGGTATACGCAGTTGCCAAGGAAGACGTTGCAAAACACATCGCCCAACACACTGTAGATGAAACCAGACTTGGTAATTATGACGGTAAATACTTAAAAATTTATCGTAAAACCCGTGCAACATTAATGGATATTATTGATGACAAGTCAGTTGGTGTAATCGAAGGTACTCTCTTACTTACTTACTCACTTACTCCCTTGCTCACACGCTTGAATTAAAGAGGATCCTGTTCGTAATATCGTTAAAATTGCCAAACCAATTGGGGTTATTGGTGCATTGTCTCCTTCTACAAACCCAGAAGCAACACCAGTTATCAAAGCAATTTCTGCGGTAAAAGGAAGAAATTCTATTGTTATTGCGCCTCATCCTAGAGCCAAAGTCACCAATAAAATGATTGTTGATCTTATGCGTGCAAATATAGTTAAAATGGGTACTCACTCACTCACTCACTCACTCACTCACTCACTTAATTACTTACTCACTCAATTATATCCTTCAGGTGCACCTGCTGATCTTGTAATTAGCATTGACACTCCTTCCGTTGATAAAACAGTTGAATTAATGCGTCAATGTGATCGTGTATTAGCTACTGGTGGTGCTGCAATGGTAACCGCTGCTTACTCCTCAGGAACTCCCGCATTAGGTGTTGGTGTTGGTAATGCTGTTGTAACCGTTGATGATACCGCTGATTTAGACGATGCAGCAGAGAAAATACGTATGTCCAAGACCCTTGATCTTGCTGCATCATGTTCATCCGATAACAGTGTCATTCTTTTAGATAAAATATACGATAAAATGCTAGGTAAATTAATTGCTAAAGGCGGTTTTATTGTAGAAAAAGAAAATAAAACAAAGTTACAAAATGTTATATGGAAAGGCGGAGCCATCAATGCTGACGTGGTCGCTCAACCAGCATCGGTTATTGCAAAAATGGCAGGATTTGCGGTACCTGAAAATGTTCAATTTTTTATTGTACCTGAAACAGGTTATGGTAAAGATTATCCATTTTCGGGCGAGAAAATGACCGTTACTATGGCATTATATCGCGCGAAAGATATCAAAGAAGCTATTAAATTGACCAATGCTATTCAATCATATCAAGGTATTTTTACTCACTCACTCACTCACTCACTCACTCACTTACTTACTTACTCACTCACTCGCACTTACTCACTCGCACTTACTCACTCGCACTTACTCACTCACTCACTCACTCACTCACTCACTCACTCACTCACTCATGATTGTTGTAGGACAAGGTCATAGTTGCGGTATTTATTCTACTAGCGACGCCAATATCATGGCATTAGCTCATGCTACAAAAACCTCCCGAGTGTTAGTAAATCAACCTCAAGCAGCATCCAATTCAGGTAATTTATGGAATGGAATGCGTCAAACCTTTTCATTGGGCTGTGGATCATGGGGCAATAACAGCACCAACAATAACATTACTTGGAGGGATTTAATCAATGAAACATGGGTGAGTAAACCACTCAAAACCCCTAAAGTATTGGCCAGTGATGACGTTTTATTCGGTAAAATTATTCCTAAATTGAAATAAGAATATAGCCGTTATGAATTAGTAATTATAATACAAAATATTACAATATTTACAAGGCAATCCCTTCATCGCCATCATCATTCCCGTGTTTCTTCATGTACTTACTCGTGATACTATTAATGTCATTATATGCTTTGCTGGCAACAGCAACAAATTTATTTTTTAATGTATCAACAGATGGTGGTTCATATCGTCGATTCGTACTCGTAGCCACGTCATCCTCGTCAGCCATCATAGGTACCTTACTATAATCATTAGAATCAATTGTAAATTTCGATGATCGAAAAGTATCGGGTTTACTATGTAACGTGTTTTCAACCATTTCAAATCCCATGGGCTCTACCCCTAAATCCCTTTCATACTTCCTCATGCGATACCACATTACACCGAATGCACCAAGCACGACAATAATCACGACAATAATAAATATCGTCATGGATATAGTCCCTGATGCAGTACCGTCGCTGATAGCACTGCTATCTTCACTGTTACTGTCGGTGTTGCTGGTCTTGGTCTTGAGGATAACACTGTTGTATACTTTGTACTGTGCAGCGCATTGCTTGCCGTAACCCACACCACAAAATATTTTTGCACTATCAATATTCTTACTACTTAGATCCTTACTGACTTGATTGAGGCAGTTACCATCGCAGGAAGCCATTACTACAATAAAGATATCTGATTTACTTGGAAATGACGATATAGTGAACGTAATTGGATCAATATCTTGCTTGATACTGCTGCTTTCAACGATGTACTCTTTGATACTCGAAGGATATTTCGTGAGAATGTTGTCGATGCCGCATTTGGTGTATAAGATGGTTGTACTTAACATGCTTCGTAAGCCTTTAATGTCAATAACGTACACTTTATACTTCACAAATGAACTAAAAACAGGTGTTGATACCCCAGGGATTAACACGTATGATTGGTACCAAGACACTTTGATACCCGCGTCAGTATTCGAAATGACGTGGACATCTAATCCTTCATTGATATTACTGGTTGGTTGTATCAATAATGGCGATACCTGCATGCCATTGATAGTGTTCTCCACGTGAATGATGTAATCCCCGGTATCGCCAGACAACATAACGAAGTAATTACTTTCATCGTGGGTTAATTGAGGCAATGTAACGGTTGGATTATGATTGTAGGAGTCAGGGTTAGGACTGCAAGTTGGTTTTGAAAATTGATTATTACCGTTAGATACTCGAGTACATGATTCAACATGATCCGAGTAATAAGTCCACGCTTGCGCAGTTGGGAAAATATTTTCTAATCCATTACATCCATCCGTTGCACTGCAGGTATAGATGTCCATACTCTTGGTATTCACTGCACTCGCACTATTATTCGATGTTGAACATTGTTCAATTGAAAATATAATTTTATCTTGCGCTGTTACCTTGGAATAGTAATTATCATTGGCACAAAGTTCATAATACCTGGCTTTTAATGACGTGGATGCTGTCGATATCGTGTCGGATATGACTGGTCGGATACCGTCGGGGGATGGTCGGTCGTCACAAGGTAATAGGGTAATATCCTTATCAGTACGTGCCGTTACAGTGAATGACGCAGGAGTTGAGATGGGTTCCACTTTATTTCTTGAACTGTCTCCATTTAATCTACTACGACCAATACTAATAAAATATTGACACGTATACTTTGCACTACCACTACCGGCAGTTGAACAATATGCTTTTTTAAACGTATTTGGACTTATAAAAATCGTTTTTCCTTTGCTGGGAATCATCGCCATCTCTTTGTATTGTCCAAATATGGACGAAGGATAGGTATCCGTTGTTTTACATTTGGTTTCATAGCAGCTATTAATGTATACAACCAATGGATCACAGTCACAACCCGGTTGGCAATCCGTACTATCCGTTGAATTACACTGTGGTAGTATGGTTATAGATACATCCGCTACCTCTGTCACGGTAAACATAAAATATGATGTTTGTACTTGTCGCTTGATGTTGGACGTAGTTAAACACGCATTATTCTCTGAATTTCTTTGGGAGCATTCAAACGCTAATGACGTGGTTGATAATTGGGGTTGACCAGGTAGTAATTTAACACGCTGACCACTTGGAGTAACAAGAATTGCAAATGATGCAGTACGAAAACCAAATACTCCAATGATGATAGGTGTATTCGAACCTGGTCTATAACTGTATTCATCATTACATTGTTCACTGACTCGAGTAGATGCGATGACGGCGTCACAGGGATAGTCGTTATTAATAATAATTTGATCCGTTGAATACATATTACTCATCCATGTATAATTACGACAAGATGTTACCCATTCACTCACTCCATCAATCTTACAACTAGGCAGACTATAGTGTCCACTAGCATATGCGGCATCACTTGGTTGATATATTAATATATCTGGATCGCCGGATCTGGCGGTTACGGAAACCTGCAGGTCTTCAATACTATTATCATTAATAAAATATTGAAAATATTCCATGGTACCTTCTTGGACAAAATGATATTGTGGGAGTCCCGTTTGCAGAAGGATTGGTTTTCCAACAGATGATGCAAGTATAGAGAAGCGATATGAGTTCGTTGAACTAGATTGTTTCACAGCTATTACTATGGTGGACATAAATTTGAATGGACCAGTGATGGTTACATAATCCTTACCCGAGCCCTTCGTTGTGTAAGTGTAGGAAGAAGGAACACTTGGATTAGGTGAGTTATTCGTGTCGTACGTATACTGAGTGGTATTGTATATTTTCACAAACAGATCACCAGAGCCCGTCGTGGATGTTAATGAAATGGTGACGTCATCTGCACTGTTGGCAATAGCAACACTAAAATATTTCACGGTACTGCCTGTGATCGTCATGGCTTGCGGTCTATTAAGGGTTAGTGAAATGACAGTCGCTTCGCTTTCGGACAGCATCAACGAGTAGGTGGAATTGCTATAACCATACACACCAATAATGTACTCACAGTTGTAGCAATAGTTTCGATCAGTATAAGAAATCTGTAATACGTCATCACCAAAGTGGAATGAACGCCACATAAATTGATATCTACTGGGGAATACGCCTGCATCGGTTGCATCTTCATCATATTTGGTCACGTACAAATCGGCGTCGCCGGTTATCATAGTTAACATAATGTTCATCACGGAAAATGGATCATTGTTATAGTATGAATAATACTTAAACCCTTCGCCTTGGACATGTCCACCTACCGAAACACCATTTTGTATCGCCGTAACCCCTTTGGAAGAGGCTGATACAGTGTAATAGCCATCGGTGTAACCATACACGGCAATATACACGATACAATCGAAGCAATAGTGATCCATAGAGGCTGAAACATCAATAGAATCAGCAACTGAAGACCAGCCTATAGAGCGGTAGTCATAGTTATCCTTTCCTGGTTCATTGACTACATTGACATTATTACTCGATGCAAATTTAATATAAATATCAGCATCACTGTCACCTTGAGGTGTCAATGTGAATGATAACGATACCGGGAATGGGATATTAGCATTACTACTACTCGCACTTACATAGTACTTATAGTATGTGTAACGTCCCTTCGCTACATATCCATTTTGTGGTTGTCCATCAAGTAATACCACTGGTGATGAGAAATTATTAGCGGTATTAACCATAATCGAAAATGATGCATTAGACCAACCATATACAGCAGCATAGAAGTAGCATGGCAACGACTTACTCTGATCAGGTACACAATGTTTAGCAATATCTTCCGCTTGAATTGTAATAAAATCAGATCCGTAGGAGGCAGAAGCCCAGGTAAAATTAGATCGATTCGGATGTTTATTTGGAGCAAGGTCAATAAATACATCCGGATCTCCTCTCATCGCAGATAAAGAGAATATAACATCTGTATTTGGTGAGTATAACGGATACTTGAAGTACTCAATTCGATTACTACCTACAGTTGCGAACATCGGAATACCAGATGAAAGCAATATCGTAGAGTCTTGTACTGAGTACTGAATACGGAAGGATGAAGGAGTGTTTGTATTGGTATATGCTCCATAGACAGCAACAACAAAGTAGCAATACTCCCTCGTGTCTGGACACAGATCAAGTATGTTGTCATGAGTAAGTATCAACTCATCATCACCTATCTTAGTTGATGAAAATTTAAACGAACTAACACCATGACCAGCAAAGTAATATGGACGTTCTTCCCAACTAGAAGAAATATATATATCTACATCTCCTTGTAGAGTGGTGACCATCAGCCGTATGTTGTTGTAGTCCAGTGTAGGTCGCAAGTAATAATAATCCATCGCATGATAACTGACAGTGCCCGAATAAGGTGTACTGGGGACTAATAATGGTATGTTACTATCATTTTTATACCTCACCATCATAGCGAACTGCGCACTATCACTACCTCCTGTCGCCGATTCAACGGTGAAGTACATCATAGCCGTTGACGTAGAAGTAGGATTCGTTGATTTATAACAACCTTTATCAGTTATACTTTTGATAGATATATCATATGTTGAAGATGCAGAATTTTCTTGTTCAGGATTATATTTCCACATATAATTGCTACTCGATGGCATTCCTAATTCATCCATATTCACCGCACACGACATGTATACCACGATATGACCAGTGATAATGGATGGTGCAACTTGTAATATATAGTTTGATCCACTCAATAAAACTTTGTAGTATTCTTTAGAGCCTGGGAGTATAGAACCTGTTTGACTTACGCCCATTTGAAGCATGGAACCAGTGAGTGACGAGGTAAGAAGCAATGTATATTGCACCGAGCTAAACCCGTTCGACGTAGCAGAATATACACCGATTCGTAAGACACAACCTGTATTAGGATCGCCACAACCATTGCTAGTATACTGCTCATCAGTGTGAAATACACGAATGGTATCATCACCTTCAGAGTTTTCACTCTTGTAATCCCAACGTACTAACGAAGGAGTATCGGTTAGATCACCACCATTAGGGGTAACTGTAACATATATATTCGCATCACCAACTGTTGACGTCAGTGTTAGTTTAAAATCTCTGGTATCACCATAACGATCAAGGAAAGTATAGAACGACGGCGAGGTGATGGATGCAGTATCCGCATATGGTTGCCCGTCTACTAAATGTGGTATTGTTGAATCAAGTGACGCGGTTATGGTGTAATCACTTTCCTTCGAACCAAAGACAGCTATGTAATATGAACACTGTGTGCATGCATTGATATCCGTGGCAGGGTTAATGGTAACCAAGTCATTACCATAATTATATGCCCGCCAGGTGAAGTTGGATCTGCTTGGAATATACGACCATGCAATATACAAATCGGGATCACCATTCAATGCTTGAAGTGTGATTTTAATAATTGAATCAACAGAATAATATTGAAATGAAAAATAATCATATTCATTCAATAGAACATGATCCGTTACACTTATTCCCGGCGATAATTCTAACACCGAGTCTTCCAAGCTAACACTTAATTCATACGCCGCAGAGTAACTAGTACTCTTGACTGCTACTAAGTAGGAACATTTCTTATCATCATTTCTTTCTAAATAGATAATATCACTGTCGTATCCTTCCGTTGTGTACAGATACTCGCTAGTTGTTGGAACGTATTCTACACAGTCACGAGTGCTTTCACTGGGACATTGGGTGACGTATACATCGACTTCACCATGTAGTTGGGTAAGACGAATATATAATGCTTCGTGTCCGGCTTGCACAGGGATTTGGTAGTACTTCCAACTGACTAATGGATCATATGGGATACTATCCGTTTGAGGAATTCCATTCAATAAACGTAATAATGTGATAGTATTGGCTATTTCAATAGATGATCGTAAGGTGTACGTTGCATTGGTTTCTGCACCACTTACTCCAATGTAAATATTACTATTTGCAGCAATATCATCCACGTTAACCAGTGGTATATTCCCCGTGGACATGCTGTCACTGACAAATACTTTATCAGGCGACGACTTGTACGTCTCTGAATTAGGATTAGTTAGTGTTGTGGATACGTACAATACTGGTTCACCACTGAAAACGGTAAGTTGAGTTGACGATTTCCCTGCAACTGACGCTGTCATTTTATAGTATTGTGTCAATCCCTTCGCAACGGAACCTTTCTGAGGCACTGCATCAGTGAGTACCAATGTCGTTTCTTCTAATTTTATCACAATAGAGTATTGCGTGGTCTTCCAGCCATAGACAAGTATAGATATCCAACAATCAGTACATACATTGCTTTCAGGAATTTCAATAGTATCATCCGCGTTATTAAACATATCACTTTTATAGTCATAATTATCAACACTTGCTTGTGTCCCCCCTAACTTAACATATAAATCGGCATCGCCGTTAGTAATAGTTATTGTTATCATGACTTTTTGCGTTTCTTTACCCAATTTAAACTTGAATAAATCATTGGTATCTTTAAAAACTATCGATTCAGTCGGTATTCCCGCCAATAATTTACGGATACTACCAGCATGAACTGCTGTTATAGTATACTGAGTACTGAAATAACTGTAACCATACACCGCAATGTAGAAACTACCTTTATATACACCTTTAATACATGATTTATTGTCTGTTGCGGATATCACTAACGTATCTTCACCTAATTTTGCTGATGAATAAATAAAATGCCCTAAAAAGAGAGTGATTAAGCAAGTGAGCGAGATAGAAAGTAAGTAAGTGATTGATTTCACCTGTTGCCTTCGATGGCTTCCCATCATCGTCACCAGTCGATATTAGTTGACAATTAACATAAAAATCACTGTCTCCAGCCGTTGGATTGACATTTATAATGATATCCCGGTCATTTAACGTGCTATTTGCGTTATAAAAATAGTATTTGTACTTTCCAGATTCAACCGTATCAGAGATTGGACTCCCCTCTGAGATATCAATTGAGTAAGTAAGTGGTGAGTGATTGAATGAGTAAATGAATGAGTGAATAAGTAAGTAATCACATAAATTAACGAGAAAATGTTTAATTAAGTGGATGGTTAAAGGAATGAGTGAACAAGTGTGTAATTGAACAAGTAAATAATCAAATAAATCAACATTTAATTATACCTTTCAGTGTTGTGACTGTAGGGGCATCGCTCTCGTCATCATTCGATCTGATAGCTATAAGAGGCTCTGACCAGGCCAGCAGAAATGAGCCCAAACAAAGCGACCAAATCAACAAAAAAATCATTTTCCGGATTTATTTTCCTAATTTTTTATTACTTCTTTTATTTTTCGAAGGTGGGAGAGAGTTCCGCCGGTACAAGTTGAAGGAGTATTCGATTTTTGATATTTATAAAAGTAATCTGTTGGGGATGAAAGTGGCGATTTATTACATGCTGGCTAATAGATAGATACAGCATGATTTAATGATTATACCTCATCTGATTAATTCATGAATTTTAAGATACGGAATATAACATAACCAGCGTACAACACTAATAGAGGACTCGTGCATAATTTTATTTGTTCGTAAACATTCTTATTATAATTATATTCGGAACATGATTTTGTATTCATTTACTGCAGCATGTGTATGGGCCGCATGGATCCGTTTCGGGAGTAGGAAACCGGAATGAAATATCTAAAAAGGAATTCTAAAGTTGACAGTTCCCTTGATTGGTTCATAGGAAGCCATTTGAAGCACGCGATGTACAACGTAAAGATCGACACAGATCCGTATGACACGCAGCCAGTGCAGCAACCAGTCAAGACGAATCATGTTGTGCCGACTAATGATCATGGAAATGCTAATCATGAACATCAACAAGCTTCGTTCGAAATGGTTCGATTACTAAATAACTAACTAGCTGATTCACTTACTTACTTATTTACTTATTGTAGGTCTCTACCAATGGGCACCATGGACACAATGTAGAAGCTGGAAATGGCGGACGCAGGCTAATTGGGAAAGCAATTATGAGTAAATCTTTTCTTAACGAGTCCCCATACCTCGAAGCTCGTGCTGTAGTTATCATTATAATGACTATTGTATCGTGCATATTAGCATTTATCTCGTTTTTTCAGTTACAAGGAGTGGTCACTGATGTAGGTAGTAATATTACCCCTTCACTGTTATTATCCAAATTTACTTAATTATACTACATTCATAGGCTCTGTCATTGATAACTGGACAACCATACCCATAAGTAACATGACTATCGTTAACTACGACGATTCATGTCCTGATGGATTCTCTTCATTTTATTCTGACAGTTTTACTGGCAGTGAAAAAGGAGGTTGTGCTTGTGAATCTAATTCCTTGGGTTATGTCAGCTCATATGCAAACTGTACCGATACGATTGAAGCGACTAGTCAGTGTGCAAGTGATCCTGCAATTTCAAGTGATATAAATTTAAATCTATGGAGAGGTAAGAAATTATGTTTTCAACGTGCA
>JACCDO010582497.1_pt1 | contig 15256 bp, 13 predicted proteins | sample 7446101 | NCBI WGS metagenome assembly JACCDO01 (sample SAMN15323440, study PRJNA562643) | freshwater metagenome | isolation source: river surface water | place: USA:Blue River Watershed | collected 2017-08-16
ATGTTGCAATGACGCCTGATGAGGCGAACCGCATGTATCAGGCTGGTCCAGTGGGTATTACAAGTTTCTGGGATTGGCTGCGGAGCTTCTTTGACCCGACAGCACTTGATAACCAGTTTTATCCCAAAATGTAGTGGGGGAAACAAGTTCCCCCCACACCCCCTTCCCTAAATAAGCTCGGCCCTTCGGGCCTACGCTGCACTTCCTAATTGCCGTTTTATATCAATTAGTGATTGCAGATTGCCCCCTACAATATATCAATGCCGTCTGCGAACGGCAGTCGCTAGCTCGGCCCTTCGGGCCTACGCTGCGCTCAATTAGGAGATGCAGATTGCCCCTACAATATAACAATTAGGAGATTGTGAACAACTCCCTAATTGGTATCACAATCTGCAACATTCGCAGATCTGCAACTCGCAGACGCAGGCAGGGCAGGGACATTGTCGCCAGGAATGTTTGGCAGGTCCGCCAGGCAGGAAGAATCTGCAACTTGCAGATCTGCGAATGTTGCAGATCCCAACAGCCGTCGGCTGCATAGCAGCCTTGCCATCGAAGATGGCATCAGCCAACGGCAGTGGCTAGCTCGGTGCAGGCAATTAGGGAATAGTTTGCAACACTCTAATTGTCGCTATATATCAATTAGGGAATAGTTTGCGACCACCTAACTGCCGCTATATATCAATTAGGGAGTAGTTTGCAATCTTCTAATTGACCGCAGCGTAGGCTGCGCAGCAGCCGAGCCGGCCGTGTGGGGGCCGACCCCCACTGCCCTAACTGCCGCTATATATCAATTAGGGAATATTTTGCAAACCCCTAACTGCCGCTATATATCAATTAGGGAATAGTTTACAATCTTCTAATTAACCGCAGCGTAGGACCGCGCAGCGGTCCGAGCCGGCCGTGTGGGGGCCGGCCCCCACTGCAGTTGATTCCCCCCACTAAATAGGTGTCAACCCCTAATTCGAGCATAAATACAGGCTATTCGTCATATCCGGCGCAGGCAATGATGGCACTCATCCTCCTCATTCTTCTGCATTTTCTCATGTTTGCCGCCGAATATACATACCGCCTCATCAAGGGTGTGCAGAAGACCCAGACTGACCTCCTGCCCTTCACCGCATCCAGCGCAAAGATGTATTCATTCCCCCAGGACCCTGCAAATGCGCACGCAAAGTCCATACATCTCTCCGATAATGAGCGCACAGGTGCCGAATTCTCCTACAGCTTCTTCCTCTATGTCGACCAGAGCAGCTTCGGCAATGAAGACGGCCTACTACACGTCTTCCACAAAGGTTACAGCTCCCAATACCCCCTATTAGGCCCTGGTGTATATATGCATAATAATACAAACAAAATGCGTGTATATATGAACACATTCGATAACTGGAATACGTATGTTGATATTGAGAACTTCCCAATTAAGAAGTGGGTGCATGTTGTATTAATGTGTGAAGAGAATGGTATGAATGTTTTTATCAATGGAAATATAATTAAGCGCATTAATTTTGAGAAGTCCGTTCCCTACCAGAATTTCCAGAGCGTCCATGTATTTTCTCAACGCCGTATCACAGTCAATGGCAATCTCATACCCTCTCTAAATGGCGAGAGTTTCAATGTGTTCGGCTCTATTTCCGGCTCTATTAGCTCCCTCACTTATTACAGCTATGCCCTCAGTTATACAGAAATCAACGATATCCTGCAGGCAGGTCCGTCCAAGAAGACAGACCCTACTTCGGATGATAAGCCACCCTACTTGGCCGATGATTGGTGGATTACATCCCAGTGAGCTCTTGGCGAGCTGCCTGCTTGCTAAAGCTCGCAGTGAGCTCTTGGCGAGCTGCCTGCGTGCTAAAGCTCGCAGTGAGCGCGCTGAGAGCTTCTAGAAGTGCCTAAGCCCGCGCCTGCCCAATTAAGGAGCTTTTCTATTCCATAGAACAGTAATATGCCTGGTGGCGGTTTTTTCGCATTCGTCACATATGGTTCGCAAAATGTTTTACTTAGTGCGAACCCCGATATGACATATTTTTACAAAGTATTTCGCAAATACACACATTTTGCAGAAGAGTCATTTACAATTGCGGTCGACGGTCCCAATGAACTTTCCTATGATAAACCGATTCAAATCCGTGCAACAATTCCGCGTAATGCAGACCTCGTCCGCGATTTCTACTTTGTTTTCACAATTCCCGATATTTATTCGAAATATCTTGCACCAGCGCAACGCACCACCCAGTATGAGTTCGCCTGGTCCAAATATCTCGGCTGCCGCCTAATTGACCGTGTTGAACTCTTCATTGGTGGCCGCTCCATTCAGCAATTTGACGGCTCCTATATGGTCGCCAAGGCAAATCTTGATATGGATGCAGATACTCTCGCAAAGTGGGAGCAATTAGTGGGACATATTCCTGACCTCTATGACCCCGCCGAGGGCCAATTTGCTGGCGGCCTCACTGCACGCACCATCCAAGGCGCCTACCCTACCGTCGTCCAGAACCCGAACTTGCCATTGGGAGCCCAGCTAAACAGGCCATCCATCTTCGGCCGCGACATCTACGTGCCACTCCCCTTCTATTGCACCGAGGACCCGAGCCTATCACTCCCACTCTGCGCCCTACAACTCCAAACAGTTGAAATACAACTTACATTGAGACCCCTACGTGAGCTGTATACTATTAATGACCCGAGCGGCTACCGTGTTGCACCTGGTTATCGCATGAATGCGACCGATGATGCATATCAACGCGGCCTACCAACATATATTGAAGACGCGACATATGATGTTAGCAATAATAATTACTTTATCTCAAATTTCCTAGTTGATATTGGGTCCACGCCGCCGTCCATTAATTCCCTCAAGTATTTCCCACGCATTTATGGAACATATGTATATTTGAGTGATGAGGAACGCAAAACATTTGCAACGACGCAGTTGAACTATCTCGTGCATCAGGTGCGGGCAGTGAATTATCCTGCCGAATTTAAACGCAATTTCCTCCTACTCGACGTCCACAACCCTGTAACACGACTCATCACCGTCCCTCGGCGGTCCGATTCCACACCTTATCGCAATGATGAATTCAACTGGACAAACTGGGTCAGCGATCGCACACCCTTCCTCGGCACTCCCTCGCCGCCCCCTGCATTCAATACATCTGGCCTATTCCTAATTGCAGGCCAACAAGATATCGTGCGCACTCAAAAAGTCATCTGCGATGGCACCGACCTGCAAGAAGATCGACCTGCCAGTTACTTTAAATATCTGGTGCCTTATAAATATTATAAAGGCAAAAATAAGAGCCTAGCTGTCCCATATCCCTTTAATATTAAACAATCAATGGTGCAGCCGAGTGGCTCCATTAATGCGAGCCGCATCAAGAGTTTCCAGCTCGATAATGATGTATGGCCACTGCCGACTAATTCGACCTATTTATATGATATAACTGTATATATAGAGTCTCTCAATTGGGTTATTATTACAAGTGGCACAGGCGACCTCAAGTATGCGACATAAGGCCGCCAGGCCAGGCCTAAGTGTAAATTGGCAATTCTAATTAACGTAATGGATGACGAGGCCTCTCCGCCACCCCAAATCGGCCTATCCGACTCCGAATTGGAGCTGCCGCGCCTCGTCGTGGCCGCAGCGCCGCTCCTTCGACCACCCTCCTATTCCGATTCCTTCCTAGTTGTTCCTCAGCAAACGCCACAGCAGCCCCTCAAGCCCCTCTCTGTTCCCATTTCTGCAATTAGGCCACGCTTCGATTTCGTCTGGTGGTATGAAAAAATAGTGAGTCTATTTATTCATATATCCCTAATTGCTCTATTTGAAACTGTGTTCTTTTTCCAGTTTATATCAAAATCAGAGGACAGTGGGCTTTTGAAAACAGTTGACGGGTATGTGTATGATGTTGCAGATAGTTGCAGAGCATGGCCAGCAAATGTGACGGTAGCTGTTCGCGAGATTCTGGCAGTGCTCGTCAGTCCCGCAAATGTGACGGCGGCAGCAGCAGTCGCAGCCGCAGGTCGCGCAGACTACAACGCAAAGTTACAAATTCAATCATGGCTCTATTTTGTCGGCATCACATCCCTAACTGGCGTCCTCTCAGCTGTTGCTATTGTTAAAAAACTCAAATTCCATTGGCGACGCGTTTTCCTTGAAAATTTGGCAATGGTTACGCTTTTAGGAATATATGAATTTGTATTCTTCAGGACTATTATATATAATTATGTGTCGCTTTCAATGCCTGAGATTGATGAGCATATTGTAACAATATTACGGGGAATGTGTGGGTTGTTTTAATGAATATTCCAGCCAGCGGCCTCCAGCCTAATGAGCATTCCAATCCACAACCATGCTGTTTGGTGACGCCGAAGGCGGGCCAGATGGGACCCGTATAAAATCCACAGTAGGTTGCAGAACACGTTGCAGTGATTTCTCAACAAGTGTTTCGCAAATGCGATGTGGCAAATAGGAGGGTGTCGAAATTATAATAGAATTTGTCGAATATTTTGTATCAATCTCTGCCAATGCCCTATAAGGTCCTTGGCAGAGCCATTGTTTCGTTGTGGCAGTCCTAGCGGGTCCATATGTTTCATAACATGCATACCATGCGTCCGACGACATTTTGATGCTTTGAAAACTGTGAGGCAGTATTATTCAATTTTTAAGGCGGCTATATGCGACACCAAAAGACATTGCTACAAAACAGAATGCCGTCAGCATCGGATGAGGCGAGACAAACGCCTGCTACAAATACTCAGCAGCAGAACGTCACATATGGTATACGATTTGGAGGGGACACTGCCGCAGCAAATGAGCAACAGCGAACATATATTACACAAAAGCGCACAGAAATGACACAAAAACGTGCAGATATTGATACGCGGTATGGTAATACGCTGTTTCGAACAAACGCACGTGATGCTGAGATTATTCGGCAACTCTTCGAAGAGGCGCTCAATTATTTATCCGCAAATGTCAATGCAGACCAGAAGGCGGTCGAGGCAGAGCTGGGCAAGATTAATACAAAGATTGATAATATCATAAACGGCCTAGTGGTCCGCACAGCACTTTTGCAATTAGTGGAGATTTTCCAAACAACAGTGAAATCACAGCCGAGTATCCAAGGCTACACCCTAACTGACGCAGATAAGCGAGCCCTCCTAAATGCAGCTGGAAATATGGGAAAATTTTATAATGCAAATCCTGAAGGAACGCGGCAAAGCTATTTAGATGCGGTTGCAAAGGAGCTTATTGCACTCGCAGGACGGTCCTCAGTGTTTGAAAATTATTTGAATACAACACTCGCAAGTAGCCCTGAATACTCTGATATTAGTTTATCAATTCGAGCACGGAGGGCGGGCATTGTTACAGAGCCGTCCGATGTTATGCTTTGGGACCGGTTAATTAAGAAAACATCAACTACATTTATCACAGCCCTTTCTGTTGGTCTCGCACTTTGGGGTGGAACGCTGGCCGCAAATGATGCAATCTTTCGATCACGAGGCTATCGCATCCTCAATTTCATTTATGGGAGCGTGTTTTTCTTCATATCACTCCCTTATTATGCATATAGGTATTTTAAGAATAAATCGCCGACACTTTTTGCATTGCTGCCACTGACAACGCAGAAACCTGAGACATTTTTCCAGAAACTCATTTATGGGCTGTTTTGGTATGTTGAGAATATTCCATATGAAAATAAATTGGCTGAGCAATGGTATAAGGTGTCTGCACGAGAGGCTGGGGTGGAGATTGAGGAGCCGGCTGCGAATGCGAATGCGCCTGCTGCTGCGCCTGCTGCTGCACCTGAGCCTGCTGCTGCGCCTGAGCCTGTGCCTGCGGCAAACGCGTAATCAATCTAAGCCCAAATACCTACCTAATTGTAGTTATGGCAGGCCGTCCCTTCGTTTCTGTGTTGACCCCGACATATAACCGTCGTAAATTTATTCCAGCAATCATCCAATGTTATAAGAACCAAACATATCCAAAGGACCGTATGGAATGGATTATTTATGACGATGGCACTGACCTGGTCGGCGACCTCTTCCAAGGCCTCAATATTCCTAATATTCGCTATGTATCTGACTCCGAAAAGAAGCTCATTGGTGCCAAACGTAATAAGCTCATGGACCTTGCAAAAGGAGACATTCTTGTGTGGCTCGATGACGACGATTTCTATCCCCCTGAGCGCATCCAACATGCTGTCACAAGTCTCCAACGACAGCCAAAGGTCCAATTAGCAGGTAGCTCATTACTATATATGTATTATTTTGATACGGGCAAAATTCACTCATTTGGTCCAATTCATCAACAACATGCAACAAATGGCACAATGGCTGTTCGCAAAGAATACGCTAAAACACATCGGTATGATGAGACTGTCACGCATGCTGAGGAGAAATCGTTCCTCGATGATTATAAACACCCAATGGTGCAGCTTGATGCATATAAAACAATGCTTGTGATGTCTCACTCAAATAATACATATGACAAACGCACAATTCGTGATAAAGGTCAAAGTAAATTGCTGAAAGAAACAACGCTTAAATTAAAGGATTTTATTCGCACAGCTGCCCAGCGCGAATTTTACGCAAATCTCCACTTACTTGCTGAGCCTGCTGCTGCCGCTACTGAGCCTGCTGCTGCCGCTGCCGCTGCCGAGCCTGCCGCTGCCGCTGCCGCTGCCGAGCCTGCCGCTGCCGTCATCCCTGACAATTAGCGCACCCACCCATATAAAGATAGTATCAGACTTGCAATTAAAGTTGTATGTCTGATATAGAAAATGAGGTCGCAGCGACAACACAGCAACCAGCCCTAGCAGTAGAAAATGAATATGTCCCTTATCATCAAGTCAATTATTATCAACACAATCAACTCAAACTCCTAAATGCAATCAATGCAACCTATGAGCGGTCCCTAACTGCCGCCTCACCACGTGCCGAGACACCGCCTGAAATTAAGATACCACTCAAACCACACCAATCTGCCCTAGTAAAGGCGATGGAAACAACCGAACGCCAACTTCGCACAGGCCTCAACTGTGCCGATAATTCGACCCTCTATTCCCGCTACGCAGTCCTCGGCGACGCAGTCGGCGCCGGCAAATCACTCACAGTCCTCTCTCATATTGCCCACATGAAACATGTGAGCATCCCATCGCCAGCCTATTATCATAAACATTCAACCCCCAATATGTATTCAACGTGGCAAAACACCAACACACCCACCCTAACTGCCACACTCATCCTTGTCCCCCACAGCCTCTATATGCAATGGACACAATATATCACATCGCAGACCACCCTAAATGTCGTATTCTGTAAATCACGCGTCTTCCTACGTGATGAGAAAGCAGCCATCGAGAAAATGGCAGCCGCAGATGCAGTCCTCGTCTCCAATACTCTCTTTGAAGATGTCCAGCGCGCCGCATCTACCTATAACCTGCATTGGACCCGTGTATTTGTCGACGAAGTCGATAGTATACATATCCCACGGAATCGCCCACAAATCTACGCTGATTTCGTCTGGTTCATCACGGCAACATGGATTTCATTCATTTCTGATAATGCATATATATCAAGCTCAACCATCAACTATTATATAACAAATGGCGATATAAATCTCGACACAGTGCATAGTGATTTCAAGGCAAATTATTTGGCACAAAATCTGCGAGAATACTCAGCCTTCCTAATTGATAGTCGCTGGCAGTCCGTCGTATACTTTGCACCCTTCTTTAATATACACCCTAATCGATATATGCTCATTCTACGAACAACTGACGAATTTCGCAAACAGAGTCTGGAGTTGCCGCCGATTGAGACGCAGATTTTGCGGTGCAGAACTTCACAGCAGCATCGTCTCGTGCAGGCCACCCTTTCTCCCGAAATTAGTGAAATGATTCATGCAGGTGACATATCAGGTGCACTCTGTCAATTAGGGGTGACAGAGGAGACGCCGATGTCGCTCGTCGAAGCTGTTACGCGAAGCCAGCAGCGAGAGCTACATCGCCTCGAGGCGACCCTCGAATTTAAGCGCGGCCTCGAATATTCGAGCGCCGCCCTCAAAGAGGCCGCAATACAGTCCCTTGAGACCAAAATCAAATCCCTAAAAGACCAGATTGCAGCATTTAGGGAACGCGTGGAAAATATCGAGAAAGATAGCTGTGTAATCTGCTATGAGCCCCTCACAAATACAATTTGTGTCCCATGTTGTAAACAGCTTTTCTGCGGGGCATGCATCCTCGAAACAATCCGCCATAATCCCACGTGCCCAATGTGCAGGGCGCACATTGATACAAAACATCTCCATAGTGTAAAACGAAAGCAGACAGCGCGCCAAGTGGCAGCAGCAGCCGCCGCGGCCGCCGAACAACTCCTACACAAACCCGAGGCACTTCTCAAACTCATCCAGGAGAATCCCGCAGGCAAATTCATTGTCTTCAGTCGATATGAGAATCCCTTCACATCCATTGAAACACTCCTACATGCCGCTGGAGTCCGTGTTGCACAAATCAAAGGCAATAAGGATGTTATACACTCCCTAATTGACAAATTTCGAGGAGGTGAGCTCCGTGTCCTATTATTAAATAGCGACAATTTTGCCACTGGAATGAATTTGGAAGCAGCATCCCATGTTGTATTATATCATGGAAATATGTCGCCAAATGAGCGCATGCAAATTATAGGACGCGCCCATAGGCTTGGTCGCACTGGTGCACTCACAGTTGTGCAAATGCTACATGAAAATGAATAATGCATGCGATTAGCGATTAGCGACCAGCGATTAGCGATTAGGAACTATTTCAATATATCCTAATTGATTATAGGGCAGCTGGTTGGCTACTTGCGCTTGGCTGCTGCAGCAGGCTTCTTTGCACGTGCAACAGTCGCAGGAGCAGTCGACACTGTTTCAACAAGTGCAATTGCGCCCGTGTATTTGCTCGAAGTCATCACGGCAGTATAATCTGAAATGAGCCGCAGACCCACATTTGATTGTTCACTTAGGCGCAGCATCTCCTTCCATGTATTGAACAGTGCAGATTGCTTTGTTAATACCCATGTATATTCCAAATCACGCGGCTCAGGGACCGCCGATTCATCAAACTGCACAGTTTGCAAATATTGATTGGGAAATTTTAATTTAAAATTATTGGAAATATTTAGCAAAATCCAACATTGGTGAAAGAATGCCCAATAATCTGCCAAATCACTTTCTGCACACATTGAATGGATTTTTTTGTAATGAAGCCAGCTGTTCGTATCAGCGGCGAGACGTGATGGCAGGTTCTGGTGAAACAGAAGACCTGCCAAATTTGCATCCTTCGTCTCTAAATCGAGCTCCCCATAAATGTCCCATGCATTATATAGACTAAACCAGGCTGCATTATATGTTTCAGGCGTCTCTTCAGGCAGGTTTTCATCGGCCTCATCAATCCCATTTGCGGCGACTTGTTGACTCACTTTTAGGGTATTTGTAACAATATCATCACCGCGTAATAGCTGCCGCAAGTCCATCTGGAGCTCATAGGGCTTCAAAGGGCGGCCGAGCCATTGTGCTAAAATTGCGTCGCGCGGCCTGTCCACTGGCACAACCTCACAGAGGCGCAGAATCTGCTGCATTTTCCGCCCATTAATCTCGTTACAAATCAGCACGAGTGGCACCATACACCGCTCCTTGCGATTATCACGCAAATACTTCAGCAACTCCTGCAGACCACCGCGCTCCCCCTGGCTCAGCCCATCCATTTCGTCTAAAATGACAATATGGCCATTCGGATATTTTGGCGATGCCCAACTTGATATACCCTTATTCTCTAAAAGCGGTAAAATAATGTCGCGGAATGCGGAGCCGGTCCGTGTATGACTCGCATTCAGCTCCTTGGCCCAATACCCTTCTTGCGCTGATACACGGTGCACAAGAGTTGTCTTGCCAATACCAGGCGGGCCCACACAGAGGAATGCAGGTGTCGGCCTATCGCGTAGCCATTGGGTGAATTTTTGCTCTATCTGCGGATGCAAACATACTGTGTTGGCAACCGTTGATGACATATTAAAACTAATTAAAGAGCGGGTCTTAGACCCTGATTGCCACTCTACGGGACACACTGAGGAACAGTCACAGGCTGCCCTGTTGCAGTGGGCGCAGCGCCTGCAAATGTGCAGACCTCGCCGTCGGTGACACCCTCCCATGTGAGACCTGCCTGAATGGCAGCCTCGCAGCGCGCAGTATTCAAATCTGGCAGACTGCTAATTCCAAAGTCGAGATTGAAAAAGTAGCGGTCATCCGTCGGTACAGAGCCATCTGCGGGCCACTTCGAGAGAGAGCCAGCACGCTTCGAAATGCCAAGTGTATCTATACAAGTATTCTGCAGCGACCCATTTGCCTTTGTGCGCTTATAGAAAGTGAGGTAGTCAGGGCATGTATTTACAATCGGCGGCCATTGACCGGCATCACCGGGTAGCTTCTTGCCCTCAAACCAGCGCAGACCGTAGAATACAAAAAGAAGAATGGCACCGACCAGGAAAAGCAGAGCTGCTAGCACACGGCCGGATTGAAAGAGTGTCGTTGTCCCACCAATTCCAATCATAATTGTCAGGAATATATACAGGATTACGAACCAGTTCATATCTATTGGATACAAGTTTTAAATAATAGAACAATTATGCAGTTAGTAGTCTATAATTGTTATATTATTAATTTAATTATACTTTAAAGGCCGCCGCTCAATAAGCTATTTACAGAGCACGAGCATATGCAGAAGGAGTGCCAAAGCCGCGCAGGCCCAGCTCGATGTAGCCAACGAGTGCATCAGAGTCGTTGGTGCCATATGTGCCATAGTTCTTCTCACCGTTGCTGCCATCGGTATTCACCATCTGCACGCGGCGGAATGTGCGGCCGGCAGACACAATGGTATCACCCAGATCCTTCAGGATAGCCTGGCCAGTGGAGAGCAGGCCGTATGCAGAGCCGCCGTTCACAGTAACAGGGGTCGCACCAGATGCCCATGCGGCTAGGCCAAAGCTGCCAGATGCACCAACGCCGGTCTGGGGAGATGTCAGCAGGGGGGTGGCGCCAGATGTAGCCGTGAATGTGTAGATGGTGGACGCACGGCCAGCATCATTGGTGTAAGCCAGGCGGAAGTGGGAGTTACGGGGGATCTGCACGATGTGGGACTGGAGAGAGCTCATTTCTTATACCTGAACGGGACAAAATAATTTTGCCAAAACTGGAATCTTTGTGAGCAACAGATATGTCAGGTGCCTCTGCCGCAAACCAGCCCGATTTTCGGCTGCCGTATACCACCAGCGGTTATGCCGGTCAGAATGGACGCGTCAACCTCGCCGCCCCTGGTGCCGGTATTAATACAGTTCCCGATTCTGCAGGCTTTGCCCACCGTGTCGCTCCGGATGCTGCCGCCTCCAAAGACCTCATCCGCGGCAACTGGGAAGAAACGCCGGTGAGCAAGGCATTCTTTAGCCCGGAGAATATGACCCTTTTACAAAATGCCATCCGCCGCGAAGTATACCTCAAGTCTGGCCCTAAACAGTGGGTTATAGAGGCGCAGGATATTGATGAACTGAAAATTATTATGCGGTCTCTCTACTTGCAATATGGTCAGAACAGGCCTGATGGAATCGGGCAGCAAGTAGAGGATTTGAATAGGACTGTGCTTGACTGGGCTGTGCCCCGCATCTTCAGCGAGGTGCAGTATTATTTCTACTACCTAAATGACATCAGCCACATGCCAGTGCCCATTGAGCGGCCCATGCTCCTCAGCCAGGCAGGCACCAAGACATTCCCGCTGCAGAAGTTCATCTAAGTGGAGGCGTGCCGCCCCCACACCCCCTCATCCCTAAGTGGAGGCGTGCCGCCCCCACAACGATGTCAAATAATATTCATACAATATTGTAGATGAATTCGGTTCCAGCAAGGAAAATAAGCGGTGATTTAATGAATCTCACAAAGGTTGATTGGAAAAAGATTGTTCCTAATAAATTTTATTTTATTCGAATGCGCAATCTAGATACATCGGCAAATATTTGGGGCTTTCGTAAAGATTTTATAGGAAAAATAAACAGAATCGATGCAGATGGTATAAGTTTTGATGCTATTTATGAGCGTGAAGCAGACCCTCGACATGGTAAATCTACCTGGAAAAAAATGAACCCCTCTGAAAGCCGTGTATTAATCCTAAAAGAGGCCCTGACAAAGAAAAATCCAGAAGATAATACAATGTTTTTCATTGATCCTAAAAATACACGGTCAGTCACGCGCCGGCTGCCTTTCAATTTTAAGAAACTATTTAGCCGCCGCCACTAAATGTTCGTTTCATGTAAATTACTTAATTCTATACATGTATCCTCCATGTTTTCTTCAACAACTTTATAACCATGTGCCCCAAAATGTGCAAGTAGTGCCTCATAGCGCGCTCCCTTCACAAAAATACCATCCATATGCTTATTTTCAAACACAATCTTCGCGGGTTTTACTATAGATAAATCAAAATCCATTAAGATTTCATAATCATGTCCCTCCGTATCAATATGCAGCTCTCTAACAGACGTTATTCCATATTTTGCAATTAGCGTATTAAGTCTATAACAATTTATATGCATTTCATCTATTTGCACCAGCGCTGGCTCTATTTCTGCAACGCGTAAATGCTCCGCAATATGCTCTGGATTCGTCGATGCGATTTGAGATATCCAGAATGGAAGCTCTTTATAATTATTATCCTTCGCAGGTGCATATAATTTTAACACACCATCATAATTGGACACAGCGGCATTTAGGAGAATAGTATTGTATTCTGGAGTTGACTCCTGCATAAATTTTGCAATATAATTTTCCTCTAATTGCTTAAATAAAAATGGGACCGGCTCTATTAAGAGGGCCGGCGTTTTAGATGTTATTTTATTAAATATATGGTCATTGGATGTATCGCCAATATGAGCTCCAATTTGTAAATATTCTAAATGCATGCACTTCTACTGCTTTGACTTTACTTTGTTTTCTTCACGGCCTTCTTGGCACCAGCGCCTGCGGCAGGAGTCTGCTCCACCTCATACTCTGCTGTGCGCTCAGCTGCATATTTGGCCCACGCAGTCTCGAATGCCTCCAGGTCCTCCATCCAGAGGTCACCCGAGCTCTTCGCCTCCAGCGCAGCCTTCGCTGCCTCCGCGGCGGCCACTTCGCGCTCCAGCTCATCCACAGCTGCCGCCTTAATCCGGTCAATACGCATGCGCAACACATACTCATATGCACGCACGCTGTCAGGCTCCTCACGATTCGAGAGAGGTGGCACACCAACTGCCTTCAGCTGCGCCACAATCTCCTCATCGGACCGCCGGGCAATCACAATGCGCTCGTCCAGCACCGCCTGAATGAAGAGCAGCTTCGCACGCAACTCCTCCAGCTCCGCCTCCAGCGCAGCCAAGATAGCATCCTTCCGCGCCTGATATGCATCCAAACGCGGCTCATAGAACGTCTCCAGCATGTCACCAACCGTCTCATATTTTGTAATGACGCCATCGGGGGAGAATGCAACCATATTGGAGGTCTTCACCTTAGCGACCAGCTTGAATTTCTTCTCAAAAGCGGCGCTGTCTGCCTTCCAATCATCGTATTTGTCCTCCGTAAATGTGAGGATGAACTTCACCTTATTATCCGTGAAATGGTCCTCGAAGTCCCGCAGGCCGCTCGGCTCCGCCTCCTTTGTGCGTGAGCCTCGCGTGCTACTCGTGGCAACTGAACGATTGTCCCCGCCGGCCTTGCGCGCAGCCTTCTTCACACCCTTCATAATTTCCTCATCCTTCAGAATCAGGTCATTTAGGAATTCCTTGTAGTTCTGTGACCAGACGCCAACAGGCAACTCCGTAATTGTCACCGTCCTCTTGCGGTCGTCGAACAGATACTCACCATGTGTCGCCCAAGTCGCAGCGTCGAGGCGCGTCACACGACCCTTGAATCCGAAATACCAGGGGTCCAGCTCATGCCCCTCCAGCGTCTCCACATCCCCTAATAGCCGCGCCTTCAGAAGGGCCACAATATGCACAGGGTTGTAGCACGGAATATTCGTCGAGAAACCCGTGCCAATTCCAGCAGCACCATTGAGGGCAATTAGAGGGACCGTCGGCAAATAGTGGACCGGCTCCACAAGCTGCCCATCGTCGTCATTATACTTCAGAATGACCTGGTCCTCCTTCTTGAAGAGAGCGTCCACAACCGGCATCAGCTCGGTGTGAATATATCGCGCTGATGCTGCATCATCGCCTCCCTTAATGCGACTGCCAAACTGGCCAATCGGCTTCAAGAGGTTCACATTGTTCGCACCAACGAAATTCTGGGCCATTCCCACAATCGTGGCAGTTAGGGAGGCCTCGCCGTGGTGATAGGCCGCGTGCTCCGAGACGTAGCCGGCCAGCTGCGCCACACGAATCTCCGAGCGCAGATTGCGCTTGAAACAACCGTAGAGAATCTTGCGCTGCGACGGCTTCAGACCATCCATAATTGACGGGATTGAGCGGATATTGTCCGCATTCGAGAAATGGATGAGCTCCTTGTTAATGAACTCACTATAACTCACATCGCCACCTGTCGCAGCGGCATCGACCTGCGCGGCAGGGTCGTAGGCCATCAGCCACTCCTTACGGTCAGGGATGCGCTCCTTACTAAATGCGAGTGTGAGGGCATTGTTCGTGTCGTCGTCGAACTGATACTTCACTTCTGCCATCCGCACGAACCACTCCTTCGCCTCCTGCGGCGTGGATGTGCCCAATCCCTTATAATACTTGAGGGACCAGCCGCGCAGCCCTCCTGGAAGTGCCGCCTTCCAGGCCTCGAACTGTGGCAGACTGTAGAACGACTCCACAGTGCGTCCCTTGGTTGCTTTTAGGATAGGTGTGAGGAGGGAGCAGACGAAGCCGGTCTGCAATAGACCAGGCCACTCTGCGTGAATCAGATTCATCACGAGGCCCTTAATGTGGCTACCATCATGGTCCTGGTCCGCCATAATCATGATACGACCATAGCGGAGCTGGGATGCGTTCTCGTAGCGCTTGCCGTGCTCGAGGCCGAGAATCTTCTTAATTGCCGTGATTTCCTCGTTGGCGTTGATTTTCGCCAGGGTTGCCTCACGAACATTTAGGAGCTTGCCTCGCAGCGGGAAGACGCCCCAGAGGTCGCGGCCGACCACGGAGAGGCCAGACATGGCGCTCGTCGCGGCTGAATCTCCCTCCGTCAAGATGAGCGTGC
>JACCDO011890515.1_pt1 | contig 15255 bp, 17 predicted proteins | sample 7446101 | NCBI WGS metagenome assembly JACCDO01 (sample SAMN15323440, study PRJNA562643) | freshwater metagenome | isolation source: river surface water | place: USA:Blue River Watershed | collected 2017-08-16
TACATAATTATAGTATAGAACATATGGATGAATTTGGAGGAAATATTGATTTAGTATCATTATTTAATGATTTATCAATAAAATATAGAGCGAAAGATGTAATAAAAGTTATAAGTGATTTTCATTTATTTCCAAGTTACCTTTTAACAAAAGAAATATTAAATTCAGAAGATAATGAATTAATAGAAATATTTATATTATCAAATAGCTTGTGTTATATTCATTATAATTTATTAGAAATATGGTTAAATAAAACAAAAGATTCAATAAATAATCTTAAAATATTTAAATTACTATGCATTAAATATACAAGTTCATCCGAAAATCAAAAAAAAATTAATACGATTGGAAAAAATTTAACAGTTGAATTAATTAATAATTATATATCTAATATTATAATAAAATGAAATTTGATTATAAAAAGTTTATAATAATGGCAATTATATTAACAATCATAGATTTAATTTTTATAGGATTTATTACAAATTCATTATGGAAAACTAATGTAGAAGGAATTCAAAAAACGCCATTAAAAGTTAATGGATTATATGGTTTATTATCTTATATTTTTATTTGGATTATATTATATTATTTTATTGTTAAAGATGCAAATAAATCAAATATAAAAACAAAGATGTTTGAAGCATTTTTATTAGGTTTTTCAGCATATGCAATATTTGATTTTACTAATTTAGCAATTTTTACAAATTATAAATTATCAACTGCAATAATTGATATGACATGGGGTGGTTTAGTATTTTTAATAACAACTTATTTAATAGTTAATTTATAAAAAAAAATATTTATATATAAATAATGTATAAAATTATAGATAATTTTTTAGATGAAGATGATTTAAATAAAATGAAAGATTTATTATCTTCAAATCAAACAATACAAAAAATAACTAATAATGATGAAATACCACAATATATATTTAATAAATATAAATATAAACTAACTGATTTAGATATTACTAAAGTTTATAATAAATTAAGTTTATCAATTAATCAAACAAAAAATATAGGAACTCATTATGATGAACAATTAGAAGATGAAACTCATAAAGTATTATTATATTTAAATAATGTTGAAGATGGTGGGACAATATTTTTTATTAATAATAAAGAAGAATTAATAGAAAATAAAGAGAATAGGTTAGTTATATTTGATATTAGATTATTACATACGTCTCAAGTATTTAAAAAAGGTATTAAAAAAAGAGCATTAGGTTTTAGAATTAAAGTAAATGGTAGTTTGAATTAGAAATATAGGCATTTGGTAAATTAGGTTGTGATATTTTTAATGCGTGTGCTGATGGTGTTATTGATTGTGAAGTTGGTAATGCATGTTCCATTGCTATAGATTCAAATAAAAATGGATTTTGAGGTCTAGAATTACATCCAGAACTGAAACCTTCAATATTATTAATAGGATAATTATAATTTGCAAAATTTTCTTTACCACTGGTTTGACTACCCATTGTCATCGATGAACCAGATGGGACCGATGGTGTGGATGTATGAGAAGCAGTTATGTTAGATGGTGTAGATGGATTTGAATGAATACTTGGAACAGAAATTGGTTTTAATGATGGACCCATATTTGGAATTTGAGGTAAATGTGGTTGTTGAGATGGTGGTCTAGGTAATGTAGGTGGTCTAGGTTTATGATGGTCTGGTCTATCATGATGATAATCTGGACGATGACGTGGATAATAAGGTCTATAATAAGAACCGGATGAAGAACTACCATACCACCACCATGGATACCATGTAGTTGGATTCCACCATATCCATGGTTCAGGTTCAACTATTATAGTTGTAGGTGTATTAGATGGAGTCGCAATTGGTTGAGAAGAAGATAAACCATAATTATATGCAATCAAAATAACAACTAAAATAGCTAAACTAGCTACTATGTAAGTTTGTGTATCGTTCATTTATATAATAGACAAATATATAAATAAATGATATAAATAAAAAAATTGGTAAATTTAAAGATAATTCTAGGTTTCTTTAGTTTTCATCATCAGATTCTATAAAACAGTATTCTTGTTTTAATGTTTTTTTATTATTTTTCATATCTTTTTGAACTAATTTTAATAAAGCCATTTTATTCATACCTTCAATATCTTCAACAACATTTTCATCATCTTGTTCTAAATCAGAATCGTCTGGATTAGAATCTGAATCTTGAATATTAACTTGTCCTCTTTTAAATTCTTTTTTTTTATATGTTTTATCTAATTGATAATCAAACGATGCTTCATTACTATTATTGTCTGATTTAATATTTAATTCATATACGTCATAATTGAGTTTTTTATATACTTTTTCACGTTTAGAATATTGGCGAGGAAATACTGAAAATCCATCTACAATATCAAATGCTACGGGCATTCTTTCATGTGCTTTACGAATAATACGACCAATTGATTGTTCTATACTGGATTTTGATGTAGTAAAAACTGCAGCATCTAAATCAGGAATATTTAAACCTTCAGAACTCATTGGATAAGTTCCTAAAACAACATCCATTTTTGCAGATATATCTAAATCTTTTTGCTTCATACCACCAACATAAAAACCTACGGTAGCATATTCTTTAACCATATTATAAATAACATTAAGATGGTCTCTTCTATCACTAAGAACTAATATATGTCTTTTGTCTGCAACTAATCTTTTAATAATACAATTAATAAGTATATTTCTATTTGTAAAATTAACAATATTAGTTACCATTCTAGGAACACATACTTTACCATATACAGATAATTCTTCGCTAGAATATTCCGGATTATTATCTTTAAAACGTATAACGTTAACACGAACTTTTCTATCATCACGTTTATCAATTCTATAAATCATTGGTCCTAAAAAATGATGCATAACTTTTTGTAATCCATCTGCACGATTCGGTGTAGCAGATAATCCAATTGAATACCAACAATTTATTTTAGGTAATGCTCTTGAAAAAACTTCTGCACTAATATGATGGCAATTATGAACGACACAACCAATATCATCATCTGAATCACAAATGATAAAATTATGATTATCTTCGATTTCAATATCATATACATGACTCGTATTATTAAATATATAAATAATATCATATACATACATAACTGTTTCATTATTATTAGAAATTACCATATCACCAATAGATAAATTTTGTGCTTCAATCCAACCATTTGTAGTTAAATATAAGTGATTGTAAGTGCTTTTAAATTTTTTATTATTTGTAAATGTAATTTCAATTAAATTAGTGTTATATTTTTCCCATGCATATGTTATTTTTTTCCATTCAAATATTTTTAATTTGGTATTAAATGATTTAATTAATGGTAATTCAGATTCATTATTTTTCCATTTTTGATATAAATTACCGATTTGCTGTCTTCCTTGATTTGTTAAAATATGTTGTTCATATGGAAAACATTCATCAATAGCTACAGTTCCAAAAGAATCAAATAAATCATCTGGATAATCTTTCATAGATAAACTCTGAAGCATCCCAATAACAATATCTTTATTTTCAATATCAATCTTTTGTCCTTGAATAGTTCCTATACGAGCCCCAGGTAAGAAATTTTTAATTTCGCCAATCCATTGATTCAATAAGAATTCTTTATGAACGACAACCAATGCCTTTCTACCTAATAATGAAATTAAATTAATAGCACATGCTGTTTTACCAACACCACATGGGACTGAAATTAATCCACCATTTGATTTAGTTGCTAAAGACTCATCTGAATTTGTAGTTGATTCAATATATGAATTAATAATTGGAACTTGAGTTTCTTTCATAGTACCCTTAAAAGTTAAATTAATTGGGTCGCCTTTACTAATTTTAATTTGGTCTGGTTGGCCAAAATGTTCGAATCCATAATGCTTCGGAATATATAGCTTATTATCATTTTCTAAATATATAGGGAATGGACGAGCATTATTACCAAAATCCTCTGGAATATACGGAAGCATCATTAAGTCATTTTTAACTTTTTCTATTTGTTCAGATGAAAAATATTTTTTAATTAATGTATAACCTTTTTTACCATATATAGTTTTGATTTGTTTTTTATTTTGCATTATAATTAGATTTATAATATATAAATAATATTAAATTATTATATTTTTATCAAATTTAGATTAAATATACTTATAAAAACTAATAAATATATTTTTTTTATATTTATTTAAAGATATCTCATATATATAAGATTGAGGCGATGATGTACCGAAGTGGTTAACGGGTGCGCCTGCTAAGCGTATGTTCTCTGAACGCGTGAGTTCGATCCTCACCATCATCGTAACCTCGTTAAAAAATATACTTAGAGTAATAAGTATTATTCTAAATATATTAAAAATAAAAAACAAACAAACAAACAAACAAACAATCAATCAATTTATTTTAAATTATTAAGCATTATATTATAAACTTCAACTTTTTCATTATCAAATGTAAAAGTTTTAGCTATATCATTCATATATTTGGTATCAATTTTATTATATTTTAAATAATCTTTTAGCATAGTTTTTCTATGACTATCAAATGACATTGATTTTAACATATTTATTAATTGTTCGTCATTTACTTCTTTATTTTCAAAATTAATATTTAAATTATCTGGAATAACTTTATTTGTATTTATATATGTTATCGTTTTCTCTGATTTATAAAATGGAAATTTATATGTGATAGTTGTTTCATTTGTATTATCACTGGTTGTTGATTGGATTAAACCCATTTAATATTAATTTTATTTAATATTTATAATTAAATATATTATAAACATCAAATTTTTTAAGAAAATATGTTTAAGAAGAACCTAATATAAATGAAAATGGTTTAAGACAAACCAAATTAAATAAAAGAGGAGATGTTTAAGAAGAACCTAGGTTCTTCTATTTGATTGCAATTAATAATGAATTATCATAATTATTTTCAATATTTGGAATAGTCATCATAATGCTAAAATCTAATTTAAGCTGTTTGCAAATATCTAAATTATTAAATAATTGAATTGTTAATGGTGTAAGGTCTTCAATAATGTATAACCCACCTTTTTTTAATTTATATAAACTATTTGCCATAAATAAATAATTACCATTAAATTCATGTAATCCATCATCAATTATTATATCAAATTCAATATCTCTCATATTAGACCACATATCATTTATTAATAATGGATTTGTTTGGTCAGTAAAATATGTTTTAATTCTGTCAGTTTGAAATAATATATCTTTATCAATATCTGCCCCATAAATACGTGTGTCTATATTATTAAAATATTCAGACCAACCATATAAGGATGCACCTGGTTTTCCATCAGCTCCCATATTAGAAGGTAATGACGTATTATTTGAACCTAATCCTAATTCAAAAATATTAATTGGTTTATCTCTAATATCACTAAAAATTTTATCGTAAAATGTTGTAAAATTATGCCAGCCTAATCCTTTATCACTACCATATTTTTTCATAATATGACAACATTCAGTTGTATCAGTGTAAAATTCTGTTTTTATTAAATCTAAAATTGTTTGCGTCTTAAACATAATGAATTATAATCAAACAATCTTTTTATTTAAAGATAAAATTTATATAAATTTATAAATTAAAAATGAATATTATTAATAATATTAAAAATAAAATATATAATATTTATAGTTTTTTTAGAAAAGAAAATAAAAAAGAAATTATATTAGGTCATAGTTTAGAATTTATTAATAATAATTGTATTAATGATGGATATAATTGTACTTTTATTGAGTTAGAAAATAATTCATGTTTAGATTTATATTCGAATGGAATATTAATTACATTTTTACCAAGAAATAATGTAGAAACGCTTAAATATGGTAAATTTATAAAAGAATTAATACAGGATTCGTTTAATAATAATAAAATGAATGGTAAAAAGAAAATAATAATTAAAAATGGTTTAAATAATAAATTTGTTTTTATTACATATAATTATGAAATATTAGGTAAATTGCGTTATTATTTAGAAAGTTTAGATAAAACATATAATTTAGTAGTAATAACAAATGAAGAATTTTAAATTATTGTTTTGAATACTAAAATTTTATCTATATACTATTTATAGATAGAATGTTAAACGTATTAGAAAAATTTTATTCTGATGTTTGTGGTAGCAAGAAAAAAGAAGGATTTCAACCTGGCGATATGATGGGTCAAGGTATGCAACCAACAACATGGTCATCTTTACCAATGATTTTAGCTTTAGTCACAGTATTAATTTTACAATTATTAATAGGTAAATGGTTATGGAATAACTATTTAGTTAAAGCATTTACAGTTGTTAATCCATTAAAGAGTGCTATAGACGTATTAGCGTTATCTTTATTAGCTCGTTTGATTTTAGGTTAAAATAAATTTTGATTTAAAAATAAATAGTTTTTTAATCAACATTTTAGATTATTATTATCTTGGAATATGTTAAATATGAAAGATAAATTATTTATGTATTTATCAATAATTTTTTTGGTAATTTTAGTTTTATTACATATTTATTATCGTCGTCAATCAAATGTTTTAGATAGATTAGAATCAAAAACATATAAATATAATTTATTTACTGAAAAACTAAAACCAAAACCAGAATTAAAGACAATTGATTTAGAATTAGTATTAAAAGAATATAATCTATTATTAAAACCTATTTATATTGAAAATGTAGTAAAAAAATATCATTATTCAAAAGGTAATATAGATACACAATTAAAAGAAACATCTACAGATATTATTAAGGAGATTTTTAATGTCATAAATACCTATTCTTTAAATAAATTTAAATTTTATGATATAGAAAATATTACTGAATATAAGAATAATGCAAATAATAAATTAATACAAGTTCAATTTTTAATTCATGAAGTAGAAAAGCATTTTACAAGAAAACTTAATTTAGAGTATATTATTCATAATGATAATACTTTATCAGTAAATGCATTAAATTTTGTTTCAGAAACAAATACAATAATGTCTAAACCTGAAAATAAAGTATTAGAAATTAAAAAACAAAACTCAAAAGATTATTATGATAATATTCCTAGAACAATTTCATTTTCATGGAACTCAACTATTCATCCTTTTTATTATTCATATAATAAATCTTTACCAGCTTGGATTCAAATATCTGGACAATTTAAAAATGATATAGAAACATTACATAAAGTTTGTTATACACAAGAACCATGTAAATATGATTTAGATAAATGGGATACACATGGTGTAAATAAACAATCTAAATTAAAAGAGAATTGTAATATAATTAATCATAGTGATAGGATATTACCAATGGAACCATACATTAATCCAACACTATTCTCAATAGATAGTTAAATTAAGAATATTATTATTTTTAAAATGAATAAATAATATTATTTTATATTATAAATGAAATCTACACAAAAAAGACAATCTCAAGAAAGAAGACGTTCTCAAGAAAGACGTAGAAGACAACAACGTGGTGCGGGTTTATTTGATTTTTTTACTAGTTCTGACGCTTCTAATAATTCTGTTAATACAACTAATACAGTTGATAATTCTAAAATTGAAGATGAACAATTTCAATATAATTCTGAAGAAGATAAACAAGTTTTAGAAAATACTGAGGACCAAATTCAAAATATGGAACAATTAGCTGAAGCTCAAACTGATGAACAAACCGGTGGTCGTAAATTATTAGAATTTGTTACCAATAAAGTTTCATCAAAAAATGCTACTGAATTTGTTAAACGTGTTGCATCAAACAGAATATTAGATTTATTTCTTAAATATTTAGGTATTAAAACATTAACATCTGCTACTTTAGTTCCATTTGCATTAATTTTAGGTAAAGAAGCATTTGAATCTTATGTTATGAATAAAGGTCAAGTCGGTGGTGCATTTTTAGATATTAAAATTCCAGTTTTAGACCATCCTTTAGTTGGTAATTTTCTTAAATTAGCTGGTATTTCTTTATTAAGAGTTAGTCCAAATACTTTAGTTCCATTAGGTATTTTAATGATTGCTTATGATAAATATAAAGACTCTAAACAAACTGGTGGTAAAAGACAATCTCAACAAAAACGTAAAAGTCAAGAAAAACGTAATAATCAAGAAAAACGTAAAAGTCAAGAAAGAAAACAACAACGTGGTGGTTCTTCTATTTTAGGCAATTCTATTCCACCTAATGCGGCACAAGTTTTAGGAAATCAATTAACAGGTGTTGTTAATGCAGATGATAATCTTTTATATAAAAATTATCCATTTGGTTCTCCAGAATATAATAATAATCTTACTACTAAAACACAAGAACCGAGTGGTATGGTTCCAGTAACTAATAAAATTGAATCAGCTGTTCAAGGTTTTTCTAGTTATGGTATTCCAGACTCTGTATCTAAATTAGAATATGTTGCTCCAACACAACAAGTTAATTCTTCATTACCTTCATCTATGGCTGGTGGTAAAAGAAGAAATTCTAAAGAAAAACGTCGTTCTCAAGAAAGAAAACAAGAAAATCGTCGTAATCAACAAAAAGGTGGTTTCGGTTCTGATTGGATGAGTTCTCAATATTCTGCTGGTCCAATTAATACTCCTGCAATGGACCCTGCTATGTTAAGAGCATTTACTCAAACTGGTTCTGTATCAAATACTAATGTTAATACTACTCCATTAAAAATTGATACTCCATTATATCAACAAGGTATGACCAATGAAATTCAAGGTTATAATTTTAATGGCGTTTCTACAAATAAATTTGGTGGTTCTAGACGTAATTATATGATGCGTGATTTACCAGGTAAAAGACAATCTCAAGAAAGACGTCGTTCTCAAGAAAAACGTAAAAGTCAAGAAAGAAAAAGAAGATAAATTAATTAAATAATTATTTATATATTTTTATTTAATTTATTTAATTTTTATAATTATTATTATGATTATAATTATTTGGTTGATTTTGAAAATAGTCTGAATAATTACCTCCAAAATATGAATCAGTTTGAAATCCTTGAATATTACTTTGATTTAATTCTTTATAATTATTAGGATGTTGATTATTTTGAACACCTTCTCTAAAATCAACAACACCCATTGTAATATTTTTTTGATTATTCGGAATTAAATCAAATATTCTACTCTCAAATTGTTTTATTTCTTTTCTATTATCATTATAATTTTCATTAAAATATGAAGGAAATATATTTTGTGTAGAACTTGATTGAAACATTTGATTATTTCTTTCAAATATACGATTATTAAACATTTCTTTATTATTTACATACTCTGTATGTGCTCCACCGATTGTATTATATATAGAATCTTTATTTACTGTTCTTGTTGAAGCACCAAAATTATTTATTGTAGAATTTACAAATGCATTACTTGTTGGCGGACTATAGTAGTTATTATTATTTTCCCTATTATAAATTGGATTCATTTATCTTATATAATAAAAGATATTATTAAAGATTAAATTATTTTACGCTTATAATATATATAATGACATATACATTATTAGCGATTGCATTAGTTATTATTTTAATTATTGTTATTGGTTCTATCAAAAAAAATAAGAGTAAAGAGAAATTTACAGGTGTATACATTGCTCAACCATCCAAATGTTATCAATGTGAATATGATTTGAAACAAAAACAGAAATATATGGGTGGTCCTACAAAATGTTTTGACTGTGAAAAACAAATGTTATCTATGGGTGGTGATGCTAATTTAGGTCATAATACTAAATGTTTCGACTGTGAAAAACAAATGGCAAGATTTTAATTATAAGTATAATTTACGTATAAAATCATCGATATTTAGGTCTATTTATAATCAGACCATTCAATAATCAACTTAATTTACGTATAAAATCATCGATAATTTAGTCTATTTATAATCAGACCATTCAATAATCAACTTAATTTACGCATAAAATCATCAATAATTAAGTCTATTTATAACCAGACCATTCAATAATCAACTTAATTTACACATAAAAACATCGATAATTTGGTCTATTTATAACCGAACCTTTCAATAATCAACTTAATTTACGTATAAAAACATCGATAAATTGGTCTATTTATAACCGAACCTTTCAATAATCAACTTAATTTTTACGTATAAAATCATTGAAAATTTATCTATTTATATTTTTTGAATAATACGATGTTGATAACCATAAGTTGGTAATATGAATATTTCTCTATATTTACCTGAATTTATATAATTATTTACATAATTATTAATATTTTCATTATCAGTATCATCAATAATTATAATTCCACCTGATTTTACTAATATATCACTATTAATAAAATCATTTTTTATATGTATATCTTCATGACCGCCATCTATATGTATTAAATCATATGTTTCTTTTACATTTGGATTATTTGCAATCCATTCAGGCATTGTTTTAGTAGAATCACCTATTATATAATTAAAATCAATATTTACCGATTTATTACTAATAAATTCTATGCATGGCATAGTATATAGATGATGGTTTATATCAAAGATAGTATAATTTAATTTATCTTCGGATTCTCTTCCTATTAAAAATAATAACGCAGAATGACCAGCATTAAATCCAATTTCACATATATTTTTAATATGATTTAATGAACCTAAATGAAATAAATTAAATTGTTTATTATAAAATGAATCTGTTCTATTAAAAGTTTGATGTTCATAAAAACTATTTCCTTCTAAATATTCATTTGTTTTTAAAACAATTTGTAATATTTCATTTAGAAAATATTCCAATTTTTCTTTTCTTAAATTATTGAATTTTTCTATTTCTTTTGGAATAATATTCATGATTTATTAATTTGTCTTAATTTAATTTAATAATTAAAACGTATAATTCTTAATTATTAATTTAATAAAATAATGGTTTGTCTCCATCATATTCACCAACTTTATCACCTACCGAATTATCTTCTTTGATAACGGTATAAATACCCGCAGGTTCTTCATTCGAAATATAATAATATTTCTTACCAATCTTTTTTACTTCATACTCAATCTCTTCTTCATCTTCAACAGTTTCTTCATCTTCAACATTTTCTTCATCTTCAACAGTTTCTTCATCTTCAACTACTTCTTCATTGTTATTATCTTCTACTGTATCTGTATTGTTTTCAATATCTTCGACTTGTTCATCAGAAACATCTGTAATTATTTCATTATTTTTATCGTCTTGAATAATTTCGTCTTCATTATTTTCGTTTTCATGAATATTTTCAATTGGTATTTCAACTGGAATAATATTGACAATTTCAGTAGGAGTTTTAATACGTGGTGATTCAGATACTATTTTAAGTTTTAAAGTTTCAATTTTTTTTTGTAATAAGTCTATAGTTAAATCTTTTTCATGTAATTGTTTATTCATAGCATTTAATAAACTAACTTTTTTAAGACTGGTCATTTCGTCTAATAATTCTTTATTACGTTTTTGTAAATCAATTAATTTATTATCTAAATCTGTTTTAATTAATAAATGTTTTTGATTTAATTGTTCAATGGTTTTTTCATATTGAATTTTAATATCATTTATATTTGATTGAGATTTTTCAAAAGTGTTTAAAGCTGATTCATAACGTTTAATTATTGAATTGCAATATTCACTTAATTCATTTTTAATATTTTCACTATCTAATTTAAAATTTTCTAATTCATTTGAATAATTCATTGTAATTAATAATATAATTATCAATCTTTTTAAATAAATATTTTATTTTATTTTCTGTTTTGTTTATTGACTTTATATGTTTTATAATTATTAACATCTGATATTTGTGATATTTGTGATGAAATTCGGTTCATAGTTTCCGGAGCAGAAAATAATAATTCTAATGGCATATGTTTTATAATCGGTATTTTGTTTTTTCTAGGTAAAATTACATTTTTAAATACTGTCATTGGTTTAAATATCATTGATGGATTAAATAAATATGTTGTTGCTAATGGTGCTACTACATCTACAGAGTTTGCCATTCCTTCTATAAAATTATTACCTCTATTTAAAACTTTATTTATTGTATATAAATTTGTAACAGTGACATCAACCATTTTTGCAAATGTTGGAAATATTTCCATTGCACTTATATATGCTAATCCCCATTGTTTTCTTGATATATTAAAAAACATACTTAATAAATCTAAAAAATGTTCTAATAACCATTCTAATGGTTTAGATGCTAATACATTTGCAGTAGATAAACCGGCGAAAAAAGTATTAACACCTGGTATAGGTATTGCAGCACCAATATTTAAAATTATTGTAATTATTATTGGTATAATTGGTCCGAAAAAGTTCATTATAAAACCACTATTATCAATCATAACACCGATTATATCGAGTGGTATTGATATTAAACCACCCACAATTGGTAAATTTTCCATTTGATATAAAGGAAAAAACACCCAATTTAAACCATAAATAAAAGCATCACCTGCAAATGAAACAACATTAAAACCTAATTTGATAGCATTTATTGGATTAAAAATATTAAATTTTTGAATATATTCTTGAATGATAGGTGTATTTACAATTTCCTTTGCATTATAAATAAATTCTGGATTTGTTAAACTTCTATCTATAAAATTATCTTCGTAAAATTTTTGATTAACATATCCACCATTTTGTATTTTATTTGGAGTTGCATCATTTAGATTTACTAATTTAACATTTGTATTTTTAAATGAATCATAGAATTTTATTATTGATTTTGAATAATTATTTAATACACGTTCTGCTAAACTCTTATCAATAAATTTTTTTCCGTCTCCATCTTCTAATTTCATTAATAATTCTATTTTTTTTTCATTACTTACTTTTTTCTTGAAAATTATATATGAATTATAAATTAATAAATTGAGATGATATAAATCATGCATTATTTTGGAAAAATCTAATTTTTCATTTTTATCAATGATACCATTATCAGCCATATATCCAAATATACGCTGTAAATTTATATAACGCTTATTTACAGTATCTTCCATTATATAATAAATTTATATTTTTATAAATTTTTTTTATTATCTAGTAATAATATAAATTACGAATATGTATTGTTCCCCTAAAAATTCAAAAAATGATATTACTTGTTTTTCAAATTTGTCTTTAATCAAAATTGCTAAAGAATATAATAAAAATTCATTACATCATAATAAAATAATAATTCCTGAAAAATTATCGAATGATTCACGCTCTAAATTATGGAATGATATTAAGAATGCAATGAAACAATATACACCCTGTGATTCTGATTATTGTCTTTTAAATACTGAATTAGTTAAAGGTATTAATGATTCAGAAATTAACAATACATTTAGACCTGAAAAACCTATTGAGTGGTATAAAAATAATAGAACTTGGTTATCTACTATAGATATTGATAAAGTTATGAGTCAATATGAAGATAATACAGATTTTAGTTTTATTGGTCCTGTTCCTATTGATTTTGATTATCAGATTGGTTTTGGACAATGTATTGCTAATGAGTTATGTAAATTAGATGTCTATAAACTTTATAAAAATAATAAACGTAAATTAGGAGTTGTTTTTAATTTAGACCCTCATTATATGTCTGGTTCTCATTGGACTGCTATGTATTCAGATTTAGATAAAGGTGGTATTTATTATTTCGATTCATATGGTGTATTACCACCTAAAGAAGTTATTGAATTAATGAGACGTATGAAAGTTCATGGGAATTTAATGATACAAAAAAATATTATTAATATTAATGATTTATTAAATGAACATAATTTAGTTTCCAAATATGAAATAGTTAATAATGAAAAAACTAAGCTTAAAGTTAATAATATTTCGAAATATCAAATTCATACACCAGTTTTCTTTATTAATGATATTAATAATACAAATGTTAATGTCGATGCTAATTATTTTAATACTATTAAATCGATTGGTAAAGATTATATTGAACTAGATAAACCTATTCGCGATAATGAAAATACTGGTATTTTATTGACTAAAGGATTTCAATGTTTTTATAACGACCAACGTTTCCAATTTAAAGATTCCGAATGTGGTGTATTTTCTATGCATTTTTTAACTGAAATGCTTAAAAATCGTACATTTGATGAAGTTATTCATGATATTATTCATGATGATGCTGTAAATAAAAAACGTGATTATTTTTATAGACCAAATATAGAGAAAATAAAAAAACATAAATAATCAATCTAATTTACGTATTAAACTATTGATAAATAGGCATAATTAAATACAAAATTACATTATTCGACATTATTTAAATGTAATAAAATGTGAGACTAGTATTGTTAATGCCAATTGATATTAACCAATCTAATTTACATATTTAATCATCGATAACTAGGCATAATTAAATACAAAATTACATTATTCGACATTATTTAAATGTAATAAAATGTGAGACTAGTATTGTTAATGCCTAATTTAGTAATTTAAATTTTATTAAATATTTATTATTTTAATTAAAAATTGTAATTAAAATAAAATATTGAATTGTTTTATTAAATCATTAAAAATTTTGGACAAATTCTAATACGAACATTATTATCTCGTATCGCTTTTAAATGAAAAGGTCTATGTTCGCTCTCATTAATAAAATGATTTGCAATATTAAAACCAACTAATTCAACCTCTTTATCGATAGAACCATCTGGAAATAGTGTTTTATCAATTTCCGAATCATATGAACTATTTATAAATAAATGCGTGCGATAAATCATAAAACCATTATACGCTGATAATACGGGTATTAACTCCGATGATTTATTCATTCTATAATCTAAAATTAAATTTGCAAGGTCTTCTCGCATTTTTTCAGCAACACGATTCCATGATTGAAAGTGAAGAACGCTATAAACATATGGTTCATACGATAAAGACCAAATATCTGAAAAACCGGTTGAACGATTGAAACATATAGCATCCCAATCATTTCTATCCAAAATATCTTTAATTAAATCAATATCAATTTTGGTATCTATTGTATATTCATTAATATCTAACATAATAAAATATGGTATAGATGAATAATTATTACGAATTTCATCTAAAATTAAATTTCGAGCATTTGCATATCTTTTTGTTCTTTGCAATCCTCCAACAGTATTAACATAATTTAAAATAATAACTTCTACATTAGGTATATTTATTTCTTTCAAAAGTGTTAATGTATTATCACTTGATTTATCATAAGATATAATAAA
>JACCDO010521250.1_pt1 | contig 15253 bp, 12 predicted proteins | sample 7446101 | NCBI WGS metagenome assembly JACCDO01 (sample SAMN15323440, study PRJNA562643) | freshwater metagenome | isolation source: river surface water | place: USA:Blue River Watershed | collected 2017-08-16
GGGGGGGGGGGGGGGAAGAAGAAACGGGGAAAAGAGGAAGCGGGGGGGGGGGAGCGCGGGCGGCGGCAAGGGTCGCCGTTTTTCGTTGGGGGCCGCAATGGCGGCGGGAGGTGGAGATTTGGCTTGGGGCGGAGTCAGCTCGGGACTTTGTCATTGGCCATGTCGTGGACCGAGCAGCGGATTCATTTTGTGGACTTCGAAGGGAGTCGGGGGTCGGGCGTGCTCGAGTATGGGGTGGTGACCTTGTGGCGCGGTGAGATTGTGGCGACGCGGACGCGGCTGTGTGCGGCGACGGGGCGCGTGCGGGCGGAGGACACGGCGGTGCACGGTTTGCGGGCGGAGACGCTGGGAGACGTGGCGCCGTTTGCGGATGACTGGGAGTATTTCGCGGAGCTGCGCGAGCGGGGGCCGCTGGCGGCGCACTATGCGGGCGTGGAAAACGGGCTGCTGAAATCGGCGTGGCCGTATCCGCGGAATTCGCCGGACTTCGCGCGGCCGGGCGAGCGGGTGATCGACTGGGGACCGTGGATCGATACGGCGCGGATCTACGCGCAGTTGTTTCCGCAGCTGACGTCGGGGCAGCTGGAGAAACTCATCGTCGAGACGGGGCTGACGGCGGAGCTCGAGGCGGCGGGGCGGCAGTATTGTCCGATTGAGCGGTGCCGGTATCACGCGGCGCTCTACGATGCGCTGGCGGGGGCTTTGTTGTTGCGGGCGCTGGGGCGGGACCCGCAGGTGGCGGCGTTGACGACGATGCAGCTGCTGGCGTTGAGCACGCTGGATGCGAAGAAACGCGAGGCGTTGCAGCAGCGGGAGCTGTTTTGATTTCGGATTGCGGATCGGGGATTGCGGATTGGCGCGGTGGGCGGGAATAGAACGGCGACGCGGGACTCTTACTGGCTATGACGATTGCACGTTGGCTTGGGGTGGGCGTGGCGCTGGTGGTGACGGGGCTGCTGCGGGCGGCGCCGGCGAAGGGGGAGAAAGCGCCGGACTTTGCGTTGCAGACGCTGGCGGGGGAGCGCGTGGAACTGGCGCAGGTGCGGACGGAGGGGCCGGTGGTGCTCGTGGTGCTGCGGGGGTTTCCCGGCTACCAATGCCCGTTGTGCACGCGGCAGGTGCACGAATTTGCGGGGCAGGCGAAGGCGTTGACCGCGAAAGGGGCGCGGGTGGTTTTCGTGTATCCGGGACCGGCGCCCGAGCTGCGCAAACGGGCGCAGGAGTTTTCGACCAACAAGGAATGGCCGGCGGAATTCCGTTTCGTGCTCGATCCCGATTATGCGCTGACGAACGCGTATGGGTTGCGCTGGGACGCGCCGAAGGAGACGGCGTATCCGGCGACGCTGGTGATCGGGCGCGACGGCGTGGTGCAGTGGGCGAAAGTGAGCAAGTCCCACGGTGGGCGCGCCACGGTGGCCGAAGTGCTGGCGGTGCTGCCGTGAGTGCGGTGAAGCCGGGACACGGTGTCAGGCTGCGGGTCCCTTTTCCGAGTGGAGGGAACAAAGCCGGGGCCGCAGGCTCCCTCCGGGAATGAACGGCGAGGCATTCAGCGGGCTGGTCGACGCGCACTACGCCGGTCTCTACCGGTTTGCACTCAGCCTTGCGCGCAATCCGGCCGATGCGAGCGATCTGGTGCAGCAGACGTTCTTCATCTGGGCGAAGAAAGGGCACACGTTGCGCGAGGAGGCCAAGGCGAAGACGTGGCTTTTCACGACGTTGTATCGCGAGTTCCTGCGGCTGCGGCGCGTGGAGGCGCGGACCACGCCGCTCGAGGAGCTCGCGCCGGAGGAGCAGGATTTGCCGGACGGAGAGGTGGACGTGATCGCGAGACTGGATGGGCAGCGCGTGCTCGAGGCGCTGCAGGAGGTGCCGCCGGGATTTCGCGAGCCACTGACGCTGTTTTACCTGCAGGAGCTTTCCTACCTTGAGATCGCGGAGATCCTCGAGGTGCCGATCGGCACGGTGATGTCGCGGTTATCGCGCGGGAAGGCGCAGCTGCGGGCCGCGCTGGCGGACAGGAGCCGGGGCGGTGAGGTGGTGAAATTTCCGCAATGGAGGGCACGATCATGAATCCAGACGAGGCGAAGTTTCTGCTGCGGGCACGACGGCCGGGCGGGCGCGATGCGAACGACCCGGTGTTTGCCGAGGCGCTGGCGGCGGTGGAACGCGATCCGAAGCTCAAGGCGTGGCACGAACGCGAGGAGCGTCGGGATGAGCTGCTCGGCGCGAAGCTGGGCGAGGTGCCGGTGCCGGCGGGCTTGCGGGCGGCGTTGCTGGCCGGCGGCCGGGTAAGCGGATCGCCGGCCGCGTGGTGGCGTCGGCCCGGCTGGCTCGCGGCCGCAGCGGCGGTCGCCCTGCTCGTCGGCGTGACTGCGGCGTGGCGCGGGCGGGCGGATCGGAACCTGGACGAACTGGCGCGGCTCGCGATGGCCGAGCTGGCGAGCGCCCACGACAGCCATGTCGGCCGGCCCGGGCCGCTCCGGGCCGTCCAAGCGCGGCTCGCGGAGCCGGGCCGCGGGGTGCGGGCCGCAGGTCCGATCGACGTCGAGGAGCTGCGCCGCAGCCGGTGCCGCACGGTGACGCTGGGAGGGCGGGAAGTGTTTGAGATCTGTTTCGCGCGGGAGGGCGTGTGGTTTCACCTCTATGTCACGTCCGGCGGCGGGAGCGGGGGGGCGACGCGGGAGATTGCCGCCGTCCCCGGCGAACGCCTGGTCGCCGCAGTCTGGAGCGACGCGCGGAATTCGTATGCGCTGGTGACCGACGCCGGTCGCGCCGCGTTGCGGCGGGTGTGGTAGCGGTCGCGCCGCCGGCCGGCGGCGGACGGGAGTGTTTGCGAGGGAGGGAAGATTCGGTCCCGGCCAGCAGTTCCGACTATCCGTGGTGTTTCGGCGGCGGAAGCGGGTAGATCCTCAGTCCCGCGCGTTGGGCGAGAACGTGGGCCGCAAAAAGGGGCGTGGTAACGAGGTAGCGGCGGCCGAGGCGGCGCGGCTCGGAGGCGAGGCGGAAGAGCCATTCGAGGCCGCTGCGCTGGATCCAGCGCGGGGCCTGGCGGACGCGGCCGGAGTGGAAGTCGAAGGCGGCGCCGACGCCGATGAGCAGGGCGCAGTCGAGCGTGGCGGCGTGGGCGGCCATGAAGTGCTCCTGTTTCGGCGTGCCGAGTCCGACCCAGATGACGTCGGGGCGCGTGCGGGCGACGTCGGCGTGGAGGGCGGCGGATTCGGTGGCGTCGAGCGGACGAAAGGGCGGCGTGAACGTGCCGGCGACGGCGAGACCGGGGAAGCGGGCGGTGAGACGGGTGGCGAGTTCGGCGGCGACGCCGGGCGTGCCGCCGAAGAAATAGTGGCGGAGGCCGATGGCGCGGCCGGCGTCGCAGACAGCAAGGAGGAGGTCGGGGCCGTAGACGCGGTCGACGCCGGGAGGGCCGAGCCAGACGAGGGGCATGCCGTCGGGGGTGGTCAGGTAGGAGGCGTTGTAGATGCGGCGGAGGGTGGCGTCGCGGCGCGCGAGGGTGAGTCCGTGGGCGGTGGCGAGGCAGATGTAGCCGCGCTGCCGCTGGCCGCGCGCGGCGAGCACGAGGTCGCGGGCGGAGTCGAGGGTGAGGGCGGAGATGCCGACGCCGAGGACGTTGTAGCGGGGAGGAGGCAGGGGCGGAGAACGGGGAAAGGTGGAAAAGAGGGAAACGGGGAAAAGTGGGAAAGTGGGAAACTGGAAAGCGGGGAAACGGGGAAACGAGGCCGGCGGATGGGGCGGGGAATTCGCAATCCGCGATCCGCAATCCGCAATCCGCGATTTCGGAGGGGCGCCTTGCCTTCGGGCGGGGGGCTCGCGACGCTGGGCGGTTTCCATGGCTATTGTGAGTCTTCTCGATGTGTCGCTGAGCTTCGGTGGTGCGCCGTTGCTGGATCGCGTGAATTTCCAGATCGAGCGCGGCGAGCGGGTGTGTCTCGTCGGGCGCAACGGTGCGGGGAAGTCGACGCTGATGAAGGTGATTGTGGGGGAGCTGAAGCCGGACGACGGGCAGGTGTTTCGTTCGCCGCCGGATGCGGTGGTGGCGACCCTGCGGCAGGAAGTGCCGGCGGGAATCGCGGGCACGGTGCAGACGGTGATCGAAGGCGAGGGCGGCAGCTACGAAGAGCACAACGACTGGGAGCGGCATGACCGCGTGGAGCGGCTGATCGAGAAGATGGGCCTGCCGGCGCAGGCGGAGTTTGCGTCGCTTTCGGCCGGACAGAAACGCCGCGTGCTGCTGGCGCGCGGGCTGGTGGAGGAGCCGCAGTTGCTGCTGCTCGACGAGCCGACGAACCATCTCGATCTCGAGTCGATCCAGTGGCTGGAGGAATTTCTGCTCGAGTGGGGCGGGGCGCTGCTGTTCGTGACGCACGACCGGGCGTTCCTGCGGAAGCTGGCGACGCGGATCGTCGAGGTGGACCGCGGCCAGCTGATCGGCTGGGCGTGCGACTACGACACGTTTCTCGTGCGCAAGCAGGCGGTGCTGGAGGCGGAGGAAGTGCAGCGGGCGCAGTTCGACAAGAAGCTGGCGCAGGAGGAGGAGTGGATCCGGCGCGGGGTGAAGGCGCAGCGCTCGCGGGCGCAGAACCGCATCAACGCCTTGAAGACGATGCGGGCGGAGAAGGCCGCGCGGCGCGAGCGGGCGGGCACGGCGAAGCTGGCGGCGCAGGAGGCGGAGCGGAGCGGCTTCAAAGTGATCACGTGCGAGGGCGTGAGCTTCGGCTACGGTGACCGCGCGGTGGTGCGCGATCTCTCGGTGCGGATCGAGCGCGGGGACAAGATCGGCATCGTGGGGCCGAACGGCGCGGGCAAGACGACGCTGCTGCGCGGCCTGCTCGGGCAGCTGGCGCCGCGGGCGGGCGCGGTGGAGCACGGCACGAAGCTGGAGATCGTCTATTTCGACCAGCTGCGGGCGCAGCTCGACGAGACGATGCGGGTGCAGGACGCGGTGGCCGACGGCAACACGACGGTGACGATCAACGGCCGCACGCGGCACGTGATCTCGTATCTGGAGGATTTTCTCTTCGAGCCGGCGCGGGCGCGGACGCCGATCCGCGCGCTCTCGGGCGGCGAGCGCAACCGGCTGCTGCTGGCGCGGCTCTTCACGAAGCCGGCCAACGTGCTGGTGCTGGACGAGCCGACGAACGATCTCGATGCCGAGACCCTCGAGCTGCTCGAGGATCTGCTGGTGGAGTTTGGCGGCACGGTGCTGCTGGTGAGCCACGACCGGGCGTTCCTGAACGAAGTGAGCACGAGCCTGCTGGTGTTTGAAGGCGAAGGGCGCGTGGTCGAATACATCGGCGGCTACGACGACTGGCAGAAGGAGCGGGAAAAGCGGAAGGCGGAGGGGGAAAGGCGGAAGGGGGAAGGCGAACGGCGGAAACCGGAGGGCGCGGTTGCGGGCGCCGGCGAAGGCGTGCCGGCGAAGGCGAAGCGGAAACTCTCGAACAAGGAGCGGGCCGAGCTCGAAGCGCTGCCGGCGAAGATCGAGGCGCTCGAGACGGAGCAGCGGGAGCTGACGGAGCGGCTGGCGGATCCGGCGTTTTTCAAGAAAGGCGGGGCCGAGGTGGGCAAGGCGACGGCGCGGCTGCAGGAGATCGAGGCCGAGTTGCCGGCGGTGTATCGGCGGTGGGAGCAGCTGGAGGGTTGAGCGCCTCGGCCGGACCGGTGCCGGCCGGGAGCGCGGGCGCAGAAAATCCGCGTTTCTGCGCAGAGACGGGACTTGTTTTGCCGGGGCGTTACTTTTTCCTCGGGGCGGAATTTCTTCCGTGAGCACGCCTTCTCCAGATCCGAAACCGGTCGCTGCGCCCCAGACGTTCGCGCAGATTTTCAGTCCGGAGCGCGCGCCGGCGGCGAAGAAGGATTCCGTGGAGGCGGCTCCGGCGGCGGCTGCGGCTGCGCCCAAGCCGGTGGATCCGGTGGCAGCGAAGCTGGCTCCGCGGACGATGAAAAATATGCCGGTCGGTGCGACGCGGCCGCCGCTGCCGATGGCGGCGGGTGCGGGTGGCCCGGCGGCGGCGGGCACGGTGGCGTTGCCGGGTAGCGCCGGCGCGGGGCCGACTCTGCCGACGGAGGGCACGACGCCGGCGGTGAGCGGCGGCACGACGAGTCCGCTGCCCGCGGGCGCGGCGGTGGACGTGCCGATCTCGGAAGGCGTGATGCGGCAGTCGAACTCGACCGTGTGGATGCGGGCGTCGGGTGTGGTGCTGAAGTGGGGCGTCTATGGCGGCATGGCGCTCGCGGGGTGTTTTGCGGCGGGGAAATACGTGGTGTTTCCGGTGATCAGCGAGCTGCAGGCGAGCCAGAAGGGCGGCGACGTGGTGGTGGACAAGAAGGCGTCCGCGACGGCGCAGGTGCTGCAGCAGACGCGGCAGGTGGTTTCGAAGAACAACGCCAAGGTCGATTATCTGAACGCCATCATCGAGGATCAGCCCGAGGCGGCGGAGAAAGCGGCCGCGAAGGCCGCGGGGGCGCCGAAAGCGGAAGCCCAGCCGGAGGCGAAACCGGTGGCGCCCAAGGTCGTGGCGGGCACGCTGGCGGAGCAGCAGCGCGAGGCGGTCGGCGGCTATCAGATCAAGGGGGCGCTGCACGCGCCGGGAGAGGAAGCGCGGATCCTGCTCGACGGGCGGCTGGTGAAATTCGGCGAGATTGTGGACTCGAAACTCGGGCTGCGGTTCATGGGGCTGGATGCGACGCAGGAGTTCGCGGTGTTCACGACGGGCAGCAACGAAGTGCTGCGGAAGCGCGTGGAGGCGAATCGCGAGCTGCCGGCGAAGCCGTAAGCGGCGCCGGCAGGGGGTGGGGTGCTTTGCGGCGGGAGCGGGATGCTCCCGCGCCGGGGGCGGCTACTTTTTCCTCCGGCGTTCTTTTTCCTGGTCGGACTTGCCGTCGCGCACGCCGGGGGGCGTGGGGACATCGGACTTGGGAAACGATTTGGCGAGCTCGGCCTTGACCGCGGCGAACTCGGGGCGGGCGGCGAGGTTGGTGTATTCGTGGGGATCCTTGCGCTCGTCGTAGAGCTCCTCGTCGCCGTTCTCGTAGCGGATGTAGCGCCAGTCGGCGGTGCGGGCGGTGTGGTTCTTGTATTTGTAGGTCGTGACCGCGGGCTTGGTCCACGGGGCGGCGGGGTTGGCGAGGAGGGGACGGAGGCTGGTGCCTTCGACGTGGGCGGGGGTGGCGAGGCCGGTGAGGTCGGTGAGCGTGGGGAAGATGCTCATGAAATCGACGGGCCGATCGCATCGGGTGCCGGGTTTGGTGAGGCCGGGTGCGACCCAGATGAACGGCGCGCGGGTGGCCTCTTCCCAGAGGGCGAATTTGCGCCAGTGGCTCTTCTCGCCGAGGTGCCAGCCGTGGTCGCTCCAGAAGACGATGATGGTGTTGTCGCGGTAGGCGGACTTCTCGAAGGCATCGAGCAGGCGGCCGATGTTCATGTCCATGTAGGCGATGGTGGCGAGGTAGGCCTGGACGGCTTCCTTCCAGCGGCCGGAGCGGAGCATCTCGGCGTGGTCGCCCTCGGGCTTGGCCATGCGTTTGCCGGCGGCGGGCACGTCGTCGAGATCGGTCGCGAGGTGAGGCGGCAGCTTGATGGACTCGAGCGGGAATTTATCGAACCACTTCCGCGGGACGTTCCACGGCATGTGCGGCTTGTGCATGCCGACGGCGAGGAAGAAGGGCTTGTCGTGTTTGCGGCCGAGGGAGGCGATGGCGTAGTCGGTGATCTTCCAGTCGGAGAGGTCCTCGTCCTTGCAGTCGAGCGGGGCGAACTTGATGCCGCCGACGCCTTCGCTCCGGCCGCTGGGGACGGACGGGTTGCCCCCTTCGCGTTCGAGGTAGTCGTCCCATTCGGAGGGGCGGCGGTAGGACTCGTGGTAGATCTTGCCGGCTCCGTGGACGAAGTAGCCGGCTTGGCGGAAGGTGTGGGTGAGGGCCTTCTCGGCCGGAATGTGCACGCGGAAGTCGATGTCGTTTTCGTAGACGCCGCTGGTGGAGGGACGGAGGCCGGACATGAGCGCGGCGCGGGAAGGGTTGCAGACCGGCGAGGCGCAGTAGGCGCGGGTGAAGGACGTGCCCAGGCGGGAGAGGCGGTCGATGTTGGGTGTCCGGGCCTGATGTTCGCGATCGATGTAGCCGACCCAGTCGCGGAGATCGTCGATGGCGATGAAGAGGACGTTGGGTTTCTGCGCTGCGCCGGCGGCATGGGCGGGGCTGGCGAGGAACGCGAACGAAAGGGTGAGGGTGAACGCGAGGGCGAGTGCGAGGGCGAACGGGAGGTGGCGGGGTTGCATGAGGGAAGAGGAATTCGGAAGCCGGGAACCGGGAGGGGAGACGACGGGATCGAAGGGGGAGATGCGGACTATTTTGGGGGGAGCGGACGGACGAAGGACGGAGGAGGGAGCAGGAAACCCGGAGACCAGGAATCAAGACAGGGGATGGGAGAGTTTACGGCTCTGGTTGGCGAGGGGAAGAATTCAGAAGCCGGGAAGCGGGGAGACTGCGGGAGGCATGCTTCGTGGTTTCGGAATTCCCGAGCCGGAAACCGGAAGTGGATGAGCTCCGATTCAGGGTTTCCGGGTTTCCTGTTTCGATCCTGAAGGAAGGAGAAATTCAGAAGCCGGGAAGCGGGGAGCATGCGGGAGGCATGCTTCTTGGTTTCGTGGCTTCGGAATTCGAGCCTGTGCGTTTCGCGCTAGGAGGTGAAGCGGGCGAGGAGGGCGGCGAGGGTGGTGTCGGCGAGCGAGGCGAGGCGGAGGTCGACGTGGGCGAAGTCGTGGTGGGCGGTGGATTCGTTGGGGATGGCGACCGCCCAGAGATTGGCGCGCTTGGCGGCGAGGGAGCCGGTGTGCGAATCCTCGAAGGCGATGGCTTCGTGGCCGCGGAGGCCGAAGCGGTTGAGGACGAGTTTGTAGAGGTCGGGTTCGGGCTTGGGGGACGGGGCATCCTCGCGGCAGGCGATGAAGTCGAAGCGGGCGAAGAGGCCGAGGCGGGTGAGGTGGGTGTCGACCCAGGAGTGCGGCGAGTTGGACGCGAGGCCGAGGCGGAGGCCGGCGGCGGGAGCGGCATCGAGGAGCGCGCCGACGCCGGGCAGAATCGGGAGGCGCAGCATGAGCTCGTCCTTCACGGTGCGGCGCTCGAGTTCGAGCGCGGCGCGATCGGCGTGGGGCGAGAATCCGTGCCAGGGATCGAAGGCGTAGTCGGCGTGGCCGACGCTGCGGAGAAACTGGGCGCGGTCGAAGGGCACCCCGTGGCGCGCGTGCACGGCGGCGTAGGCGTCGATGAGCGGAGTCTCGGTATCGAGGATGAGGCCGTCGAAATCGAAGATGAGGGCGCGGATCATGCGGAGAGCGGAAACGTGGGAAAACGGAAAATCGGAAAAGTGGAAAACGGTCGGCCGCGCCGGCGGTTTGCTTACGGGAGCAGGTGTGTCGGCAGACCGTCGATGCTGCGGGTGTTTTTCTCGGCCCAGTAGCGGCCGAGAGCGGCGGGGTCTTTTTTCGTCCAGTAGTCGGTGAGCACGTGGCGCGGACCGGTGTGGTCGAAGAACGGCACGGCGAAGCCGCAGGATGTCTGCACGCGCTCGATCTCGGCGACGATGAGCTGGCGCTCGCCGGGGAGCGGCGGGCCGAAGTGGGGGCGGAGGGTGCTCCAGTCGGGCGAGCGCGGAAACACGACGCGGCCGCGGCCGTAGAGGCGCAGGATCAGCGGCGGGCCCGCGAAGGCGCAGAACATGAAGGTGACGCGGCCGTTCTCGGCGAGGTGCGCGGCGGTTTCGTTGCCCGAGCCGGTGGAGTCGAGGTAGCCGGCGGCGCGGGGCGAGAGGACGCGGAAGGTATCGAGGCCCTTGGGCGAGAGATTGACGCGGCCCTCGCGCGCGGCGGAGCCGACGAAGAAGATTTTCTGGGCGGCGATGAACGCCTGGTGTTCGGCGGAGAGTTCGGGAAAGGACTTGGCCATGGGAGCGAGGGTCAGGCGGCGGCGGTGGGCTGCAGCGCGCGCCGCGTCTGGAAAACGCCGGCGAGGGCGAGGAGGAGAAGCACGGTGAGGACGCCGTAGCCGGCGGACGGCCCGTGGGTGTCGATGATGACCATCGCGGAGACGAGCACGGTGCGGAGGACGCGGTCGAGGACGTTGTAGAAGCCGCCGACGCGGCCCATGAATTCGTTGGGGATGGTGTGGAGGAGGAGCGCGCTGCGGGCGACGCGGCAGCCGGCGTTGCCGAAGCCGAGGAGCAGGCTCGCGGCGAGGAACGGGAGCGGCGACGGGATGAAGACGAAGACGAGGAGGCCGGCGAGAAACACGAGGAACGTGGCGGGAATGGTGTTGGCTGCGCTGTGGCGGCCGATGAGGCGCGGCAGCATGAACCCGGCGACGATGGCGCCGACGGCGAATGCGATCTCGCCGGCGGCGAACCAGCGCGGGCCGGCCTGGAGTGTCTGCGCGACGTAGATCGGGAAGAGGTAATTGCCGGTCATCACGATGACGAACGGGATGAGGGTGCAGGTGAAGAAGAGGGCGAGCCGCGGGCGGGCGCGGAGCCAGGCGAAGCCCTCGGCGACGGAGCCCCAGATGGACGTGCGGCGCGGGGCGGCGGTGCCGGAGGTGCGGGCCGCGAGATGCGTGGGGGCGTAGGGCAGCGTCGACTGGATCGCGAAGCTGACGAGGTAGGTGGCGCTGTTGACGAGCAGGATGGCCCAGAGCGGGAGCTGGGTGATGAGGAGGCCGCCGAGACCGCCGGCGATCATCATGGCGGTCTGGCCCTGGATCTCGAGGAGGCCGATGAGCGACTGGTAGTGGGACTTGTCGAAGAGCTGCTGGATGAGGGCGAACTTCGCGGGATAGTGCAGCGTGTAGTAGAGCATGCCGGCGAAGTAGACGGTCATGAGCTGCCACGAGACGGGTCCGTCCGCGTGCCACGTGACGCCGGCCATGACGAGGGTGGCGAAGGCGCCCCAGAGTTCGCTGCCGAGGAGGGCGGCCTTGCGCGAGTGGCGGTCCACCCAGGCGCCCCAGTAGGGCATGATGAGGAAGAGCGCGATCGTGGTGGCGATGGTGGTCCAGCGGAAGGCGGCGTTGCCGTCGGGCTGGTTCACGAGGAGCCAGGGCACGGCGAAAATGGTGATGCCGGCGCCGATCGAGCCGAGGGTGTTGGCGACGAGGAGGCGGCGGACGCGGGTGTCGCGGAGGAGATCGGTCACGGTAGGCGAAGGCGGAAGGACGAACGGAGAGACGGAAGGAGAGTTAACCACTGATGGATTTCGCCAAGGGGCGAAATCCCGGACGTGCGGCTGCGGAGGAATGGCCGCAGCAGGGGGCGGCGGTGATCCGCCGCGGGAGGAAGGTGGAGGTGGGAGCGGGGGAGGAGAAGCGTGGAGGCGGGGACGGGGAGTGTAGCGGTGGAGCGAGAGGACGGGAGACTGTGCGGGTGAAAAAATCTGCGCTGGTCAGCGGGGGGCGCGGGCGTTTGATGAAGACAGTGCTCACGGAAAACCCGACCCACCCCGCGGTGCTGCGCCGACTCGAGGCGCTGCTGCCCCGCGGGCGGGTGCTGGCCGGGGACGCGCCGCTCGTGGCGTATGAGAGCGACGGGTTGACGGCGTTCCAGCAGCGGCCGCTGGCGGTCGTGGTGCCGGAGACCCAGGATGAGGTGATCCGGCTCGTGCGTTTCTGCCGCGACGAGAAGGTGCCGTTCATGGCGCGGGGGAGCGGCACGAGTCTCTCGGGCGGTTCGCTGCCGATCGCGGGCGGCATCGTGATCGCGCTCAACCGGCTCAACCGGATCCTGACGCTCGATCCGGAGCAGCGCATCGCGGTGGTCGAGCCGGGCACGGTGAATCTCGCGGTCACGGCGGCGGCGCAGCCGCACGGGCTGCACTACGCGCCGGATCCCTCGAGCCAGTCGGTCTGCACGATCGGCGGCAACGTGGCCTTCAACGCGGGCGGCGCGCACTGCCTGAAATACGGCATGACCTCGAATCACGTGCTCGGGGTGAAGGCGGTGCTGGCGACGGGCGAGGTGGTGGAGTTCGGCGGGACGAGCCGCGAGCAGGCGGGGCCGGACTGGACGGGGCTGTTCGTGGGCAACGAGGGGCTTTTCGGCGTGGCGCTGGAGATCACGCTGCAGCTGCTGCCGCGGGCGGAAATGTTTCACACCGTGCTGGCGGGCTATCGCACGCTCGAGGAAGCGGGCGACGCGGTGGCGGCGGTCGTGGCGAGCGGATTGCTGCCGGGCGCGATCGAGATCATGGATGCGCTGGCGCTGGAGGCGGCGACGGCGGCGGTGCACGCGGAGTATCCGCCCGGCTGCGCGGCGGTGCTGATCGTGGAATTGGAAGGGCCGCGCGAAGTGGTGGCGGCGGACCGGGTGCGGCTGGAGCGGATACTGGCGGACAGCCGGCCGGTGGAGGTGCGGCCGGCGCGGGATGCGGCGGAGCGGCTGGCGATCTGGAAAGGGCGCAAGAGTGCGTTCAGCGCGGTGGGGCGGTTGTCGCCGGACTTCATCGTGCAGGACGGCGTCGTGCCGCGGCGGCGGCTCGGCGAGGCGCTGCGGCTGATCAGTGCGTGGTCGCGCGAGATGAACGTGCGGTGCGCGAACGTGTTTCATGCGGGCGACGGCAACCTGCATCCGCTGATCCTCTATGATGGGCGCGAGCCGGGGGCGCTGCAGCGGGCGGAGGCGCTGGCGGGCCGGATCCTGCGCATGTGCGTGGAGATGGGCGGCTCGATCACGGGCGAACACGGCGTGGGCGTGGAGAAACGCGAGTATCTGCCGGACATGTTTGCGGCGGACGAGATCGACTGCCTGAAGCGGCTGCGCGCGGCGTTCGATCCGCTGACGATCGCGAATCCCGGGAAGATGTTCCCGAGCGCGGAGGCGCCGGCGCTCGCGGCGGGGGCGCATGGGCTGCATCCGCTGGAAAAAGCCGGTGTGATCTCGCGCGAATAGGCCGACCGCACCCACGACGTGAACGACGGGAGCACACAAACAATGCCGGCGCCGGGGAGCGTCGCGGAGCTGGTGGAGGCGGTGCGCGCGGCGCCCCGCGCGATCGCGGTCGGCGCGGGCACGAAGCCGCGGCTCGCCGCGGTGGGGCCGGAGGTGACGCGGATTTCGACGCTCAAGCTCGCGGGCATCGTGGATTACGAGCCGAGCGAATTCACGTTCACCGCGCTCGCGGGCACGCCGGTGCGCGACGTGGTGCAGGCGTTGACGGAGCGCGGGCAGTATCTGCCCTTCGACCCGATGCTGGCGGATCTGGGAGCGACGCTCGGGGGCACGGTGGCGGGGGGATTGAGCGGGCCGGGGCGTTTCCGCTACGGCGGGTTGCGGGATTTCATTCTCGGCGTGCGCTTCGTGGATGGTGAAGGGCGGCTGCTGCGGCTGGGCGGGCGCGTGGTGAAAAACGCGGCGGGCTTCGACGTGCCGAAGTTTTTCGTGGGGAGCGCGGGGCGTTTCGGCGTGATGGCGGAGCTGACGTTCAAGGTGTTTCCCAAGCCGGCGGCGCTGCGGACGCTGCGGCTCGAGGCGAAGGATGCGGCGGCGAAGGCGCGGATCTTTGCGGAGGCGGGGCGGAAACGCTGGGAGCTGGATGCCCTGGAGGCGCCGCTCGAGGAGCCGGCGGTGTATGCGCGGATCGGCGGGCCGGCGGAAGCGCTGGATGCGCTGGTGGACGAGATCCTGCGGACCCTGCCCGGCGAAGCGATGCCGGCCGGCGACAGCAGCAGTCTCTGGCCGGGTGTGGTCGGATTCCGCTGGGCGCACGCGGGCGGGACACTCGTGAAGGTGGTGCTGCGGCCGGCGGACGTGCCGGAGTTTGCGGCGCGGGTGCGGGCGGTGGACGGCGCCCGCGGCTGGATCGGGGCAGCGGGCAACGTGGGCTATTTCTCGGTGGCGGCGGGTGGGAAGCGGCCGGCGTTGAGCTGGCCGGCGGTCACCCTGCGCGGCGAAGGTCCGCTCTGGCACGGCGTGCGCAATGACTACGAGATCGTGCGCGCGGTGAAGCGGGCGCTGGATCCGGCGGGGCGTTTCCCGGGAGTGGAAGGCTGAGCGCCCGGCGCGAAATTCGAACGATGCTGCACGCGATCAAAACGGAAAAGCACGGGGCCCTGGGCGAGCCGATGGCGCACGCGGTGCAGACGTGCGTGCACTGCGGGTTCTGCCTCGCGGCGTGTCCGACGTATCAGGAACTCGGGCAGGAAATGGATTCCCCGCGCGGGCGCATCGTGCTGATGAAGCAGGTGCTCGAGGGCACGATGCCGGCGGCAGCCGCGCAGGTGCACATCGACCGTTGTCTCGGGTGTCTGGCGTGCGAGCCGGCGTGCCCGAGCGGCGTGCCGTATCGCGATCTCCTCAGTCCGTATCGCGCGGTGGTGCAGCAGGCGCTGCCGCGTCCGACGGGCGAAAAGTGGCGGCGGTGGATTGCGGCGCGGACGATTCCGTATCCGGCGCGTTTCCGGTTGGCGCTCGCGGGCGCGAAGGTGGGTCGGGCGCTCGGTGCGCTGGTGCCGGAGGCGTTGCGGCCGATGCTGGACCTGGCGCCCGCGGAGGTGCCGGCGGCGGTGGCGCTGCCGCGGGTGTCGCCCGCGCAGGGTGAGCGGCGGGCGCGGGTGGCATTGCTGGCGGGTTGTGCGCAGCAGGTGCTAGAGCCGGACATCAACGCGGCGACGATCGAGGTGCTGACGCGCAACGGCGTGGAGGTGCTGGTGCCGGAGGCACAGGGCTGCTGCGGTGGGCTGGCGTGGCACACGGGCGATCTTGAAGCGGCGCAGGCGGCGGCGCGGCGGAATCTGGCGGCGTTTCCGGCCGACGTGGATGCGATCCTCACGAACGCGGCCGGCTGCGGTTCGGCGATGCACGAGTATCACCTGATCCTGCGGGGGACGGAGGACGAGGCGCGGGCGGAGGCGTTTCGAAAGCGGGTGATGGATGTGAGCGTGTTTCTCACGCGGCTGGGGCTGCGGGAAAAGCCGGCCGGCTGGGGCGGGGCGCGGATCGTGGCGTATCACGATGCGTGTCACCTCGCGAACGCGCAGGGCGTGCGCAGCGAACCGCGGGCGTTGCTGAAGGCGATTCCGGGTGTGGAGGTGCGCGAGCTGGCGAACGCCCACCTGTGCTGCGGCAGTGCGGGCACGTATAATCTGGATCAGCCCGCGCTGGCGGCGTCGCTGGGCCGGCAGAAGGCCGAAGCGGCGATCGCGACGGGGGCCGCGGTGGTGGCGACGGGCAACATCGGCTGCCTCACGCAGGTGA
>JACCDO010888125.1_pt1 | contig 15253 bp, 30 predicted proteins | sample 7446101 | NCBI WGS metagenome assembly JACCDO01 (sample SAMN15323440, study PRJNA562643) | freshwater metagenome | isolation source: river surface water | place: USA:Blue River Watershed | collected 2017-08-16
GCCGTTATTCTGGACTAAAGCATACAAGCGTAGAGTTTGGGTAGTATGGGGTACTGGGTTTCATATGGAACCAGAAACACAATATGCAACAGCATTTGATTTAATATCGGAAACAAAATGAACATTTATTTAGACATGGACGATGTAGTAGCAGACTGGCATGCACATGCTCAGAACATTCTTAAGCTACGTTGGAATAAAACGGGAGAACGTATTCCACAAGAGGAATGGGACAAGATTAAAGAAGACTTACGCTTCTATTTGGACTTGCCATTGATGGAAGGCGCACATGAATTGGTAGACATGTGTAAGACTTACATCAGTAAGAATCCGCAGTACCATTTGCGTTTCCTTACAGCACTACCACACGACTACAGTATGCCGTTAGCGGCACAAGATAAAGTGTGGTGGGCAAACAGACACTTCCCAGGCATTCCAGTTACTATTGGACCATTCAGTCATGACAAGTGGCGTCATTGTAAAAACAAAGGCGATATCCTAATTGATGACAGACATAGTAACTGTCATGAATGGGAAGCCCAAGGAGGCATTGCTCACATCTTTACTACATGGGATAACTGCAAGCCTTGGTTAGAGGAACAGTTATATGGCAAACCGATTTAGCAATGAACAAGCTCGTTATTACGTTAGTGATAAGGTAGGAATGTCAACAAAAAGTACACAAAAGTATCAAGTCTATGATAATGAAGTGTACGAGCGCAGGATCGTACATAGATTTCGAATGGGTGATGTTGAAGATCCAGACTTATATGTTGCCCAACCAATTTACGAATGGCAACAAACTGAACATGGAAAATGGGTAATGGAACATGGCAAGGATCCACAGTATCACATGCACATGGAGCCCGTTACTTACGGTTACCAAATTATAATTACATCACATATCAAACCAAAACATTGGACAGAATATGTCCTTAGAGGTTACTATGTTGATTGACACACTTTGCATTTGATGTTACAATTACAGCATGACAAAAACAATCTTCTACAAAAAAGTTGGACGTAGATATGTCCCTGTTCACGAATACGACCAAACACTGATGGACTCTTTCCCAAAAGGTGCTCATCTTGTGTTGTCATACCCGGGCGGGCAAAGTCGTAGGTTCAATGTTGATCCAGCCTATGCTCCTATGATTGCCGCCGGCCGTGTTGCTGAGGATAAGATTAGTGAAGTTATTATGAGAGCCACTGAGCTTCGTCGTAACTATAAAATGGCTAAGGAGATGACTCCTGGCCAACGAGATGCATGGAACAAACTGATTGAGGAGTTCGGTGACGATGCTCGCAGTTTGGAATGGCCTAGTGCTAGAGAAGCTTGTGAAGAAGCTGTTAAGGCAATGGCTAAGGAAGCAGAAGAGTTGTTGGAAAACCCAACAGTTCGTAAAGCATACGAAAAGTTTTTAATGGTAGCACAACTTACAAAGGATCATAAAGAATGAAAAAGTTTATGGCATTTTTGAAATGGCACTGGGACAGCTGGGACTTTTATCAAAAGATTTGGTTGTTAGGCGCAGGTTTCTTTGGTGCAGGCATTACTGACTACTGGACTACTGGACAACAAGGCACATTACTTAAAATTGCATTTAGCTTGTGGGCACTTGCATTTGCAAAGTGGTTCTTCTGGGACATGACCGTAGCATCGTGGAAACGTTTCGAAACAGAACGTAAAGATTTATTTAAAACTATTGACGAAGGCAAGTAACATGACGGACGAGAAAAAAGAACTTAAAGTTGAATTCGCACCTGGTGCTTTTGACCATTTTGACGGCACACAGGAAGAACTAGACGAACTGTTGGCAGAGATCCAAAACATGTTTGCCAACAAGACACCTGAAGAGATCGAAGCAATGAGTCGTCCACTTACAGAGGAAGACTTTGATGATCTTCCTGAAGATGTAAAACTGCAACTCATGCAAATTGATGAAGATGGTAATGTTAATGAATCTAAGAGGAGACTACAATAATGCAAGTACGAGTAACTGACGATAAAGAATTTGGTAAATGTGGATGTGGCCGTAGCCCAAACGGTAAATGTATTGGATGGCATGGCCTGTCAGAACAAGAATGGATTGAAGGTAAAACACAACTAATCCATAACTTCAATGCTGGACGAGTAAACCACATTACAGAAGTAGATAGCGAAGGCGGGGAACTATGAAATGGCTAGACAACTGGCTATATGCTAAAGTTCGTGATATGTGGGACAACCGTGAAAAGTACGAAGCACTAAAAGCGGAACGTGATTATAAAGAAATGAGGGCAATTAAAATGGTAGGCGCACAAATGGTAGAACGTGGATCTCCAGAAGGATCTGATCGTATTAGTTTTGAACTAAGCTCAGCAGTAGGCGGACGTATTCTTAATGTACGCAGATATGATGACCGCAAGGATAGACACGAAAACCAAACGTATGTTATCCCAAATGGTGAAGATGTAGGTGCTAGAGTAGCTAAGATTTTGAACTTGGAATTGATTAAATAACTTATCAACTTTGGAGACCCTGATGGAATTCCTATCATTTGTTGTAGTGTTCATTATTGCTATGTATATTGGATGGCACTTGCGTGGCATCATATTCCTGGCAAACCTAAGCGAGAATCCGGATCGTGTTATCAAAATGCTTGAGAAGATCAAAGAGATTAATCAAGAAGAAGCGGCATCCGGCAAATCTAAACAAGACGGCACTGAACTTAAAATTGAACGAGTAGGTAATATGTTATACGCATTTTCCTAAGACTATGACGATTTTAGTGCACAAGGCACAGATTTGAAAACTCTGCTGGTCTCTGCTCAAAAACGTTTCCCCGATAATGTATTTTTTGGTAATATTCCTAACGGAGATTCTGCCAAAGAACTTGTGTAAAAGATCTAACTGTATTATACTAGTAACACGCTGTTGAAATAACAGCTTAAACTATAAGAGGAAATACAAATGAAATTTTTTAACCCAGAAACAAAGACATACAAAGTTTTTAACGCATTATACAACGGCCAAACATTGACAGCTTCAGAAGCACAGAAGCGTTTTGGTGTAAAGAACTTAGCCGCAGAAGCATCACGCATCCGTTCAAACGGTTATGCTGTATATGCTAACAGCCGCAAAGCAGGTAACGGTGTTACAGTTACCGAGTATGTAATGGGCAAACCAAGTCGTGAAATTATTGCTTTGGGTTACAAAGCAAAAGCCATGGGTATCACTCTTTAATTGTTAAGAGGATAGGCCTATCCAAAAGCCCTACATCGTTAGGGCTTTTTTTATAAGTACACGATGATTAAAGACACTATAAACTGGATTAAACAAGACTACAGAGAATATCCTGTACGTTTCTGTTTGGAACTGCTTGCTTGGTTTATGAGCATTGGTTGTACTATGTGGATGGGCTATACATTACCAAACCCTCCCTTCATATTCTTATACCCATTGTTTATTATCCAATGCAGTATATTTGGATGGGCGGCTTGGACACGTGGTTCCACTGGTATGGTGGCTAACTACTTGCTAATCACAACTATCGATGTGATTGCTATTACTCGCATGGTGCTTACACAATGAAGTTAAATGATTTATTCTCAGACGGCAAGTCTAACGTTTTTTCTATTACAGGATTAGAGTTAAAAGATTCTGATCCATGGGTTTTGTACATTAACACACAGACAGGACAATCATACTCATGCAGGCAAGAAGCGTTCTTATCACGGTTCTCACCTTTGCCACAATCACACTAAACGGTTGTGCAGTATATACCGTTGCCAGTGTTGGCAGTTATGCAGTCACAGGTAAAGGTATTGGCGATCACGCTGGATCATTAGCATCCGGTGGTGATTGCAATTTAATCAAACACACAATTAACGGACAATACGTCTGTGAGATGCCTGTGGTGTATAATCGCTCGGCTTTCTGATAAAGTGCATACGCAAATAGCGTTCGGCTTCTTGATTATCCCAACACCAATATAGTCTAGGTATTGCCCATTCTAAACGGGTACAGATCCATGCGCCTAGCCGGCAGTTTGGGCTCTCTATCAATCGATAAAAAGTCAACAGTCTTTCCAATTCTTCTTCGGCAATATAGTCTGGAGTTACGGTTGTATAGAACATATTATTACTTACCAAAATAGATTGACTTTGGCATAAAGTGAATATATAATATGCTTATACACAGTAATAGTGTTGTGTATAAATGGCCAAGAGAAGGCCGAACAAATGGGCAAGTGAAGCCCGCAAAAAGGAATTGAACTATGACACAGAAAACCCACGCTCAACTTATCAACGAGCAATATCTCAAATCGGACAGCCACTTCGTTACTCTTCAAGAACGTTTGGCAGAAGCACTAAAAACCTCCCCTCTATTTGTTGGCCTGCTTACAGGTGTAGTTGACGAATTTAAACGTCGACACAAGGAGTGGGCAACTTTTGCAGACTTGCTATTGTGTAAAGCCATTATGGTTCCAATGGACAAGATCCTGATTGATACTACAATGCAACGTAGTCTTAATATGCGACACGTTCTAAACATTCTTCAACACTTCCGTAGCACAATGACTATGGCAATTCAAGTATATGAAGATGCCAGCAAGCCTGGTTACTACATTGCCTGGGACGGGCAACACACCGCAATTAGTCTTTACATTATCCTTACCAAAGTGTTTGGTGAACGCACAGCACAAACAATGGTGCCTGTGGTTGTGTACAACGTAAAGCACAAACTGGAAATTCGTCGTAACTTTATTTTGTTGAACGGTGATGCCAAAGAAGAACTTGACTTTATCGACAAGTACAAGCAAATGGTTTACGGCTCTAAAGTTGACGGTGCAGATGACACCGAATGGACTGACACGGCCAAGAAGAATGACTACCTGTCAGCCGCCGGCCTGTTTGCTACACACAGCAAGTTTGGTGACGAAGACCAACCGGGTGCATTTAGTTTGCTGGCTGACACACTTATGAGCAAGAGTCTAAAGACTCGTAAAGATCCAGAAGTTACTCGTATGTTTGCCACATACTGGACTTACTTGAATCAGGAACGTCCTGTAGAACCTAAAGAAGCTAGACAGTTGTACGAGTACTTCAACTTGTGCTACGAACAAGGTATTACTGTTGACGACAAGTACTTACTGGACTTTGCGGCATTTACTAAAGAATACTTTGACGGCGACTTTGGTCCTAACGGTCCGTTCTGGGATAAAGTCAAAATGGCTTACGAGGAATGGTACAAGAAAGCCAACCCAGAGTCATACGCAGAGTCGGGCTTGCGTGGCTTTACTTCAGAAATGCGTACAGGTATTCCGTTCTTGATTGCACAAGTTAAGAAGAGCACTAAACTGGCTGTTCCTGTATATTCTGCTAACAACGGTTTCACTGTTGCTAAGAAGGACTTGTGGTAATATGTCTAAGCTCAGAGATCCTAATAAGGACAAGCTCAAAGGACAGAGTATCCTTAAGGAACAGTATCGCTTACAATGTAAATGTAAGTTAGAAGATTGTGACAATGACCTTACAATCTTCGATGGTCCTGGTAGTGATGGCTATTGTCGTGAACATCAATTGCAATTGGCTGAATACGGTGGAATGGGTAAAGCGGACCGGCCGCACACATTCTATCGTGGCTGGGTATGTGAAAAGTGTAATTACGACCCCCGTGTTGATCCGCAGTTCGATGACATCGAAGATCCATTCCATAAGTTACGCTGTATGCGTGGCGTAATGCACGGAGACCATTTGGAACGTAAAAGCGATGGCGGAGCAGACGTTGCAGACAACATCCAAACTCTTTGCTGTCGTTGTCATATGATTAAGACTTACAAGGAAAAGGACTACCTCAAAGGTTCTGCTTCATAAATATCTAGAGAGGTAGCTATGAAGATTCTAATTACCGGCCACGAGGGCTTCATTGGTCGCAATATGTTAGGCTGGTGCCAAGCAGAAGAAGGATGGCAAGTTGACGGATGGGAGTGGGATCCAAAGAACTTCCCAGACGTCCATGCTTACGATTGGGTAATACACTTAGGTGCTATTGCTGACATGACTGAAACAGATGTTGATGCGGTCATGAAACAGAACTTAGAATTCAGTCAGTGGTTATTCAACGAGTGCAACAAACATGGTGTAAACTTACAATATGCTAGTTCTAGTAGTGTTTATGGTGACACTAAAGATTTTAGCGAACATGCCGCTTGTCATCCACAAACTCCGTATGCATGGAGCAAGTATCTATTTGATCGTTGGGTCTTTCAACAAAAGATTAACATCTATGTACAAGGATTCCGTTACTTTAATGTCTACGGCAAGTGGATGCATCTGCGCGGTAAACGTGCTAATGCTATACACAAGTGGCGCACACAAGCTCGCAAAGAAGGCAAGATAACTGTATGGGAAAACGCTGAACATATACGCAGAGATTGGACTTGGGTAGGCGATGTTTGCCGCTTGCACATAGACTTCATTAAACAAGTCAATGGGTCTGGTATATGGAACGTAGGTTCAGGGCTAACACACAGCTTCTTAGATATTGCAGAGGAAATTGCCGAGCAAGAAGGTGTTGAGATTGAGTTTGAATCAGTACCGCAAGCAGAGCTAAACCGCTTTAGACATACAACTAAAGCAGATTTAACTAATCTAAAAGCCACTATAGGCAAGCGTCCATGGTTAAATGTATTTGAGTTCCTAGCTCAGTAGGACGAATAAATACATAACTATGAGAGCAGAAGATTTCTTACCAGAAGCCGTATTCGGCACAACACCAAAGCGTCCTACTAGAGAAGGCAGTCGTCCAGCTAGAGGGCACGAACCACAACCTCGTTACAAACACTATTGTGATGCTTGTGACCGTCCTAAAGCTGATTGTATCTGCGACAAAACTAATGAAGGCATATCTGCATTAGAAGCAGAACTAGCTAGCATTGAAGAGTCCGGTAAAGCTAGCCGCCAGCTATGCAAGAGTTCAAAACCAGATGCAGAACTAGGCGCAAGTCAATTAGCAAGTTGTAAGAGTCAAGGCTTACGTGCTCGCGATGGCGAAAAGAGTCATTTAATTGGACACGGGTCTAGCTCTGTTCGTATTACAGTAGGTGGCAAGAAGATTAAAGGCAAGAAGTACGGCGGGCCATTGCCTGACTACGGAACACGTAAGGGTCAATAATGCGCTTTGCAGAATTTAAAATACTATTAGAAGAAGCCGGTACTTATTATACTATTGGCGATAGCCATGCTGTCGCAGTTGCTACCGCTGGCGGAAAAGGTTGGATTAACCTTGCCATTGGAGGTCGAAGTAGTACCGATACTGCAATGTTAGCTAACATTGCCAAGATACCAAAAGGTGCAACAGTATTAGTATCACAAGGTGCTAATGATACTGCTAATGCTATGCGAGCTTCAATGGAATCTAAAAAGCCTCCAAAAGATCCTAAGGTAATTGCATCTAATGTAGCCAACGTAGTGAGTAAAGTTGAATCACAAGGTGCTAAGGTAATCTTTATGTTATTTCCTAATGGCCCAGGACGTGGCCCAGGACTAGCACAGTACTACGGCGGTGACTATCAAGAAGCAGTTAGAAATGCAATTAAGTCTGCAATCAATGTTCCTATTATTGATATCAATGGTGCTCCGTTAACGGACGGTGTACATGCTGGCATGTCTACATATAGAGATGTTGCAAACCAAGTTAAGACTAAACAACCATCAACTGCACCAACTGCACCTAAACCAGAACAAGGTGGTATGCCCTCAACTGGATCGACTGGATTTTCAATTGAAGTTCCGGACGTTAGTTTAGGTTGGAAGGGTGCTAGTATCATGGACGTACAGAAAGCCTTAGTAGCATTAGGATATGATATTGGACCCCCAGGTGTCGATGGCATTAGAGGCAAGTACACTATTGCCGCAATTAGAAAATATCAAACAGACAAAGGATTAAAAGTTGATGGAGATCCAGGCCCAGAAACTGTTGGAGCACTTAACAAAGACATAAAGTCTAATCCTAACAAGTTTGCTAAAGTAGAGAAGAGTAAATCTACAGATGTAAAACAATCAGCTAGAGTTGGTCAAACTTATGCCGCCCAACCTGTCGCATACGATGCAGTTACTAAAGGCAAAGTTGGTGAAGTATTAAACTTCGTAGCCGGCCCTGAAAGCCGCGGTTATTATGATATGATGTTTGGTAGCGTTCGTAAACCAGAGATCTTAAAGATGACCATTGCCGATGCTAATCAGTTTCAAAATGCCTGGGCCAAACGTGCAGGATCTAGTGCTATGGGTCGTTATCAGATAATGCACTTTAATACTATTGACTATGCACGTAAAGCAGGATTAGATCCTAAGAAAGATTTGTTCGATCCAGAGAACCAAGATAAGATGGGCATAATCTTTTTACAAGAAAAAGGATTAGACCAGTGGCTTAATGGAAAGATGCGTGATAAAGATTTCTTACAAGGATTATCGCAAGTGTGGGCAGGTTTGCCGTCTCCATCTAAAGGCGGCAATAGCTATTACGGTGGAGTAGGACTTAATAGACATCAAACACAAGTTAGTATGAACTCTGCTCTTGATACGCTTCAAGATATTAAGTCTGCATAATACTAGTTGTTAAATAGTTTATGAATACATTAGTAGGCAATATCTTAATCGCGCCGCCCGCAGTCAAAGGCAACTTCTGGTACAAGACAGTTATTCTAATTACTGAAAACCACAACCAAGGAAGCGTAGGCCTTGTATTAAACAAACGCAGTCAAATGTCTGTTAAAGAGTTTGGTGAACAACTAGGCTACGAAATAGATGTACCTGGATTTGTTTATCTCGGCGGTCCTGTAAATGTTAAAAGTCTTAGTTTCTTACACAGCAATGAATGGTCTTGTAAGAACACAATGTACATTAACGAACACTTTAGTCTTAGCTCTGCCGATGACATATTGCCTAGAATGGCTATGGGAGATCGTCCAGAAAGATGGCGTTTATTTTTGGGCATGTGTGGCTGGGCGCAAGGCCAATTGGCAGGCGAAATCAAAGGCACTCCGCCGTGGAACAAAGAGCACAGTTGGTGCGTAGCCAGTTCGGACGCTGAAACCGTTTTTGGCACGGACAACAAGGATCAGTGGTGCAATGCCCTGGATCGTTCGGGTTTGGAGTTTGCTCAAAATATTTTGGCATAAGTACATTTGAGTGTATAATATATACTTCAAAGGTTGGGTCTGTAACACAATCAAAGAAGGAAATCAAAATGTCAGACACCCTAGTCTTAAACGCTGACGGACAACCAGTTAGTTTTCTCCCATTGAGTGTAATTAATTGGCAAGAGTCAATTCGATACATGGTTTTGGATAAAGCCGATGTATTGTCTTGGCACGAAAATTGGATCGTCCATTCAGCTACATGGGAAACACCTGTTCCTAGCGTTATCATGCTACGTGAGTACATGAAAGCAAAAAGCTCAGTTCGCTTCAGCAGAAGCAACGTCTATCTACGAGATGACGGCCACTGTGCTTATTGCAACGAACATGTAGAACGCAAAGACTCAACCCTTGACCACGTCCATCCAGTTTCAAAGGGTGGAAAAACAACTTGGGAGAATTGCGTAACAGCATGTGCTCCATGTAACGCAAGTAAGGCTGATAAGCATTGGAAACCAAAGAAGATGCCATACAAGCCAGACTATTACGAACTAGTAAACAAGCGTAAAAAGCAACCATTCCAAGTTAGACACGAGGACTGGTTACAGTTTATGAATCTATGAGAAAGTTCCTATGGACTAGCTTGGGCTTCCTTAGTTTAGGAATGGCCTATATAGGGGTTGTCACACCCGGCATCCCCTATTCACCATTTGTAGTGTTTGCCGCTTATTGTTTTAGTAAGGGCAGTGAGCGTATGCACAGATGGATTTACAATCACCCGTTATTTGGCCCGTTCTTAACAAACTGGAACGAAAAACGTGTATTTCCGCAAAAGATGAAATACTTAATGTTGGCCATGATGTCATTAAGTTTAGTGTTAATGTACATAAGTGGAGTTAAACCCATTGGTGTAATTAGCACAGCAGTCTTTATGGCTTGCGTAGCTGTTTGGGCATGGCGATATCCTAGTAGCGTAGCAGAGTATGACAAGCGTGTTTCTGAAGGGCGCAAGATAGGGTGGTTCAATAACTTTATCTAAAACAAAGCTAAATACTTTACAAATATGCATATAGGAGAGTATTATGCCAAGTTTATACGATTCAGACCTGGGTCAAAACACCAAGAGAATTATTCCTAGTTCAGAACTAGGAACACCTAAGATTACCCCCATAATTTTAATTACCAACAATCAAACATTGCCCAGCGGTGAAACAGCATGGACAACAACTGACACTAACAATGACAACTATCTTATTACTAGCGAATACAACACACGAGGCGACATATTCCTAGCAGTACAGGCTGTACAACAGTACTGCGAAGTCTATGAAGTAGGCTGTAACAGTAATAGTACTCGTTTAACTATAATGGTTAGAGATTCAAGTATTCCCTACGACGAAGGAACTAGTTTCCTCAACGAAGGCAGTACTATTACCAAACTGCGAACAGCGGTACGTGCGGCTCTAGGCGGCGCAGAAATACTCTTAGTGATTGGACAGATTGGCGATAGCGACACAGACGGTTAATAGCAGTTATTATTCCAATACCAAGCCCACTTTTATAGTGGGCTTTTTTATCAAATGATATTCAAACACAACGATAAATATTAGCTGTTAATATAGGATTTCATAATGAAAAAGTTTCTAATGCTTTTATTGCTAGTTCCAGCACTAGCACTAGCACAAAAAGCACCCCAAGGCGTTACATATAACGCAGAAATTATTAAAGTGAGTGATGGCGACACAGTTGTGATCGCCGCACCCTTTCTCCCAGCGCCACTTAAACCTCAGCTTGCCGTCAGAATCTTTGGAGTTGATACTCCAGAGAAAGGATTCCGTGCCAAGTGCGAATCAGAAAACCAACGTGGATTGGCAGCAAGTGAATTCACCAAAAAAGCAGTGGCGGCTAGTACCCAACGCCAAGTGGTCCTCTATGACTGGGATAAGTTTGGTGGAAGGGTACTTGGAGATATCATTCTAAATGGACAGAGTCTACGTGCTATGTTAATTGCTAACGGATTTGCGAGAGAATATTATGGTGATGCTAAACAAAGTTGGTGCCAATAATCCAAATGATTATCCAGTGTGGCCAGAAGACGATGGAACAGACAGTAAAAGAAATCCTTATAGCCCTGTATGAAGGATTAGCCCGCTTTGGTTGCGGACTAGGAGGAATACCTTATGAGAATGAATGAAATACTAAACGAAGATTGGAACAAGGTTAATCGTAAAGATAAGACTGACGGTCTTAGTCAAAAAGCTGTTAATGCTTATCGCCGTGAGAATCCTGGTAGTAAGTTAAAAACTGCCGTTACTACTAAACCTAGTAAACTAAAAGCAGGCAGTAAGGATGCTAAACGCCGTAAGAGTTTCTGTGCTCGTATGTCGGGCAACAAAGGTCCTATGAAAGACGAAAAAGGCCGCCCAACACCTAAAGCAAAAGCATTGCGTCGTTGGAACTGTGAAGAAGATATTCAGCAACTAGAATCGCAATTAGATGAAGTGAAGCAACGTCTGGATGCAAAATGCTGGAAAGGCAAGCACAAGGAAGGCACAAAGATTAAAGGCGGAGTTCGTGTAAACAACTGTGTGCCTAACGAAAGCGTGAACGAGATGGACAAGAGTCAGAAAGGTGCTCCAGGTTGGAACATCAGTGACCACAACTCAGACGGTAAAGAAAAGTATGTTAAACCAGCTAAATCTAAAAGTGTTGCTAAAGATGCTTTGAAATCTCTTAACAAAGAGATGGGCAAAGCTCACAAGAAAGAGGAAAGTTTGGAAGAAAAGTGGACACAAAAGTACAAGAACAGCATCAATTGTTCTAGTCCTAAAGGCTTTAGTCAAAAGGCTCATTGCGCCGGAAAGAAAAAATGAGAGCTTCTGAGTTTCAACCTAGCAAGTTAGTCATTTTTGATATAGATGACACGCTGGTTCATACTCAAACAAAAGTTCATGTTGTTAAAGATGGACAAGTAACTAAAGAATTAAACAGTCACGAGTTTACACATTATAAACTACAGCCAGGCGAACAGTTTGATTTTGAAAACTTCCGCAACGCACACGATTTCTTTCACAACAGCAAGCCTATCATTCCTATGATGAATCAACTCAAGCACGATATTGCTACAGGCAATAAAGTGGTAATGGTAACGGCTCGTGCTGACTTTGATGACAAAGAATTATTTTTAGATACATTTCGCAAGTACGGAATCAATATGAACAAAGTGCATGTTTACCGTGCTGGTAACATGACACAAAAAGTTCAAACAGAAGAAAAGAAAAAGATTATTATTCGCAACTTGCTAAACCAAGGACGTTATACAAAAGCAATTATGTATGACGATGCTGTACCTAACTTAGAAAGTTTCGTTGAACTCAAAGACGAATATCCTAAGACTAAGTTTTATGCTTGGCATGTAAGTTTAGAAGGCGAAGCAAGTGAATACCAACGTACAAACGAAAACTTTGCTGATGGACGTAATCCACAAGACAAAGGCGATGCTAAACGTCATGGCATTAATACCAAAGCCAGCATAAGTAGTTTACGTAAAACTGCCAAGCAAGGTGGCCGAAAAGGACAGCTAGCACATTGGTTAGCTAATATGAAATCAGGGAGAAGTAAATGAAGAAAGTTCTGTTAGTACTAGCATTTATAAGTTTAACTGGCTGCTCTACAATTAAGGAATGGATCCCAGTAAAGTGGGATGCCAACCAAAGCCAAGCAATAACATCAATTCAACAAACAACACGTAATTTTGATTGTAAAGCTGACATAGCACAACAATCAAAAGCATTGTCTAATCAAGTTGAATGGTTTACAATTTATTCAGAGTCTAAGCCAACACGCGATGTTGTACCTCTTATCAGTAAGATGAACGACACCGTAAAAGAATTGCAAGAACGCAGTAGCAAAGGACCAGTAAGTCCGTTATACTGTGACTTGAAGAAAAAGATATTAGTACAACAAGCTGATATGATTGCTCATACAGTACAGGGGAGATTCTAATGCAAGACCAACTATTACAATTAGCAGGGTGCGGTTTACCTTGGGCAGAGCAACGTGCTCAGATGGCCTTACAAATAGCCGAAGGTGTACAACAAGGTGCGCTTAGTAAAGACGAAGCTCGTGCTTTGTTAGAAGACTTAGTTAATACAGACAAGTTAAACGAAGAAGCAACAAACGCAGAAGCTCGTGCTATGTTAGTGTTTGGAGTTACTCAACTTGCTGGAATGCTAGTTTAAGAGCTTCTACTAAATCTTCAATCATCCCATCATCATGAAACGGAGTAGGTGCAAAACGCAACCGCTCCGTTCCCACATCAACAGTAGGATAGTTAATGGGCTGTACATATATTCCATGTTCAGCTAATAAGTAATCACTCATTGCTTTACACTTCTTAGCATCGCCTACAAGCACAGGTATGATGTGCGTAGTTGAACATTCCATAACAGTAATACCAGCTTTGATTAAACGATGACGTAGCTTACGAGCACGTTCTTGATGCTTGTCTCGAACCTCGTTATGCTCTTTCAAATACTTAATAGCGGCCAATGCACCAGCACAACTAACAGGACTCATAGAAGTTGTAAAGATAAAACCTGCCGCAACACTACGTATACAATCAACTACATCTGCATCGGCAGCAATATAGCCACCTTGGACTCCAAACGCTTTGCCAAGTGTTCCGTTGACTATGTCTACTTGATCTTGTAAGCCTAATTCTTCTAGTTTGCCGGCGCCTGTTGCACCGTAGAGTCCTACCGCATGTACTTCGTCGATATAGGTAATTGCTTTGTATTTCTTAGCCAGTTTACATATTTCAGCAATAGGGCTAACATCTCCGTCCATTGAGTAAACACTTTCAAATACTACGCATGGAGTCTTACCACGAGCAAAACTAATCTTAAGTTTCTGTTCTAGATCTTCTAAGTTGTTGTGTTCAAAGACAACTTTGTCCGCACGACTATGTTGGATACCTACAATAATTGAGTTGTGATTCTTACTGTCGCTGATAAACTCAATGTTGTCTACAATCTTAGCCAATGCAATCAAAGTCCATTCGTTGGCTACATAAGCACTGCTGAATAGTAAAGAACGTTCTTTCTTGTGTAACTGGGCAAGCTCAAACTCCAGTGCCTTATGATAGTGACTTGAACCTCCAATATTACGTGTACCGCCCGAACCAGACCCTGTATGATCTAGGGCTGTGTGCATAGCATCTAACACAACTTTGTGCTGGCCCATACCAAGATAATCGTTCGAACACCAGTTAACTATGTTCTTAATGTTATACGGTCCATACCAAATAGCTGTGGGAAACTTGCCTGCTTCGCGCACAATGTCGTTAAACACACGATACTTGCCAGTTTCTTTTAGGTTTTCTAGTAGTTTTTTGAAAGGGTCTTTGTTTATCATAGTAAGCTATTTAATCGATAAATATAGCACGAGGATTAGAACATGAATATTAGCGATATAATTAGAGGCATTTTAACTAAACTGGACGGCATTCAACAACCTGAAACTCCTACAATTCAAGTTGTAGTGGAACCAGAACAAGACCTTAGCCCACTTAGCATGGCCGGTGGCAGTGAAGATGACGAAGAACTACGCCGTATGAAACAGATTGCAGGACTTGTGCCAACTGATGATGACGCTATGTATGCAAATGAGCCTAATGAACAGTACGCAGACGTTGATAGTGTAACCGTAGATGCAGGCGGCGGTCCAAACAAACCTAAACATCCTAGCGATATTCGTGTTCAGCATCCAAGTGCTTATCCAGGACATCAGCACAAGGTAGGAGAGTAATATGTCAGCAAACGGTATCGCACATCTAGCAACTAAAGAACTGAGACAAAAAGCCAAACTTGATTTAGCTCAACAAGACAGGATCTCTGCTGGTAAGACTAGAACCTACTATGATATTACACAATTGCCTACACAATATGATGACAACAGTATTATTGACAATTCAAACGAAGGCGGATTAGTTGTCGGCCGTCCTTGGGTAGCAACAGATCCTACCCCTGCTCCGTCCCATGTTACTTCTAACTTAGTCTTATATCTTGATGCTGGTAATGCTTCAAGTTATGCAGGATCAGGAACTACATGGACTGACTTGTCAGGCAACA
>JACCDO011486014.1_pt1 | contig 15251 bp, 12 predicted proteins | sample 7446101 | NCBI WGS metagenome assembly JACCDO01 (sample SAMN15323440, study PRJNA562643) | freshwater metagenome | isolation source: river surface water | place: USA:Blue River Watershed | collected 2017-08-16
GGGTGAAAGTTCCCACTTGTGGGAAATATAAATCTTCTAGTTAGTTTTATATTAAAGAACAATTGATTTAAGTCTTCTGCAGCAAAGATGACAAAGTTTTCCAACACAACAATTTGGGCATTGGTTGGCGTGGTATTTTTGTTTAATAGCAAATGGAGTCCTTTGCGTAATGTTTTCAAGTGTCTGAGCTCGAGGCGCTTGCATCCTACAATCCTGAGTCGCTTTCTTGGTAATGTGTTACCAAGCTTTATGCTGCTGGACGATAAGAACGCATATCACTTTTCTCTGCCAGCTATCTTTACAGTCTTGCTTTATTTTATAATTAATTTGCTTGTGATACTCTTCAGCATACCTAAGGATGGCGCAGCAGTTGCTACAGGCAAGGCTGCTGTTATGAATATGTGGATCGCTCTATTACCTACTGCGAAGTCGTCATTGTTGCTATATATTACAGGCGTTCCATTTGAGAGAGCTATCAAATTCCACAAAATAGTGACATTGGTTGGGTTCTCATTGTGCACTGCCCACTTAATCTTAGCCAGAACTGAGATAGTAGATGCAGACGATGATGGCAGTACCGGCAGTAGTAACATATTTATCTTTAATGTTTGGTCTGATTCTGAAGTTCGTCCAGGATGGGGACTTCTCGCTTACATTGGGTACTGTTTGATGTTCGCTACCGCTTTCGAATTCGTTCGCAAGAGTAAATACGAGTTGTTTTTGTATGTGCATTACGTCTGGATCTTAGCCATAGTTTTCAATATGCTACACTTTGAGGCGGGCTCAAAGAACCAGCTTTGGTTTTTGCCTGGATTGTTCCTACATCTATGTGACAAAGTCTATATCATGGTGAGTCCTGCTCGCACCGCCGTGGTGAACAACATCTCCGCGACTGCCGAGAAATCTTCTGGTGCTCAGGTGGCGAATGTCGTATCAATGAAAGTCATCATGCAGACTAACCATTCCAGCATGTACTACATGTCGTTCTGGAAACGTGTGTCTGCTCTGTTGTCTTGCACTGATCCCAAGGCCTACGCAGATGGCGGCGCTTGGGAATACGACTCATTTCACGGCGGTCTTGGTCAATATTATTTCGTTAATGTACCCAAGATCAGTATGTTGGAGTGGCATCCATTCTCAGTCTCCGAGGTCATCGAAGGCGCAGGGGGCATGGATGTGCCAGGTGCCGTGACTTTCCACGTTAAGTCCATGGGTACAGATACGTTTACAGGTCGCCTGGCGAACCTCGCTCAGAGCGGTTCGTGCGAAGTACCTGTGCATCTGCGTGGTCCTTACGGTTGCCTTAACCTGAACTTAGCGGACTATGCACACGTCCTGATCTTTGCAGGCGGCATAGGTATCACCCCTATGCTGCCAATCTTGGACCGAATCCGCTTGGTGTGCAGCACTAATAAAACCCGCAAACTGCCACATTTGAAGTCCGTGACCATTGTTTGGGTAGCCAAGCAGAGCAAGGAAGACCAGGCGCTCTTTCAATACTTTGCAGACCGCATCACGAAGGTGCCGGACACGAGCTCGGCTGCTGCCGCCAGCGATATAAGCATCAACGAGAGCGGCTATCAAATGCCGACCCTCAAAACTAGTCTTGTCTCACAAGATGAAAGCGCGAAGTGTGTGTCATCCAGTATCATGAGCTGGGACGCGCAGTTTTACTGCACTGGGGCTGCGACGTCGGCGGTCACGGGCTTCACCACTACAGCTGGCGCTGCCCACAAGTGCCATTTAGGCAGACCAAACTTTACCTCCATCATCGATAATACACAGAAGGGCTCTGTCACAGAAAGAAAAAGCATAGGCGTGGTGATATGCGGCCCTGCGGAGATGAGCTCGGATGCAGCGAAATCATGCGCAGATGTGGGTGTGGACTACCATGTCGAGACCTTTGGATGGTGAAAATGAACCAGATGACGTTCACTGGGAATCCAAGTGCATGCGTATTATCCTCTTATTGTGCATAGAAGATCTAATGCTAAAATGTTTTGAATCTTTGTAACAGTTTATAGTTTGTAATTCAATAACTCCTTACACATCGTACAAAAGCTACAACACTAGACACACGAACAGAAATTTGGAACAATGGCGCTTTGTTCACCAACTCTTAGCATGGAATATTCACTGACAAATCAATACCCATTATGGGACAGCAATTAACATTATCGCTTGCTATTATACCAACTGAATAAAGGTGTGCCGCCAAAATCTCGTTCTCGTTAATCCGCGGACCGATTTCAGAGTAATTTAAAGCAGATCACGCCATAGGACAAAGACACCCAAATTTTCAAAATGATTACTGTTGTCTCATCCAAGGCCAACCAGTGCCTACACGCCCTCGAACGTCATCTTCTGTACTTTCTCCAAGCCAAGTGCCTGGCCCATTTGCCACACTTTGCTCACCCATTGTTCTCAACTGCTTTAACTGTCGATTTGCGTCAATTAAAGTACTTTTTAGTGACATAGAATCACGCAACTGCTGATTTTGACGAAAACTATTACGAATTTCGGTGCACAGGCTTTGTCTCAGATTTGCATCCGAAACTCTTCTTGCTGCCCGATTCATCGCGCGATAAAGATTGAGCACCTGCGCTCGGCGCATGAACTCTTTCAGTGGCAAGGTATCTTTAATACGAGACATACTGCATTAACATTATTTGATAAAAAAATGTTTAAATACCCCTCAAGAAGCGTTCGGACCTACGGTGTAAAATCGGACCTCAGGAGTTCCCCACGAAGCCAAGGGAAGGTTGTGTCTCTTGCAAAAAGTTTCAATAAATGAGAAGTTTGAGTTCAATTGAGGGGTTTCGCCCCCTCTAAGAGCCGTGTGTGCTCAACTTGATCATATATATATTTCATTAAATTTTGCTACTAAACATTTCTCATAGATCAAAATGCGATGGCTCTTATCAGAACGCATGAAACGAATGCTATTAGTAGGATTTCCTGTACTTTTGATTGTATTACTGCACATAGGATATGGTTTGCACCCGGTTCATGTTCAAATAACACTAAAACATACACTCCATAATACGTTAAATGGTAATCAAAAAGATAAATCTGAGTTCGGATTATGCGTAATTGGGAAAGATGAGCGGGACCTGCCAGAATGGGTGGAATATCACAAACGGAAGGGGTGCAGCAAGTTTTACATTTATGACAATGACAGCGAGGTTAAAATGTCTACTTATCTTAAAAACTATATTGATAGTGGTCTTGTTGTATACATTCCCACAACATTCAATGAGACTCTAGGAGATTTATCCCCTATCACGTATGCCAAAAATAATTGCACTCGCACATACGGGCATTTGCACAAATGGCTTGGACTGTTAGATGCTGATGAGTTCATCGTCACGGAAAACAACAAGAGTATCCCAGAAGTGCTACGCGACTTCGAAGGTTATGGCGGTGTGGCGCTGAACTGGATGATGTTCGGCAGCTCCGGTCTCGTCGAGAGCCCTGGCTCCATTCTGGGTCCACATTACACGAAGTGTGTCCCGAACATTCACGTCAAAGCCATAGTAAATCCAATGCATGTGTCTCTGTGTCGCAGCTCGCACTACTGTAACTACTACTACCCTTATTTCGCGGTTAACGTAGACAAAGAACGCGTAGCACAGACCCACTGGAGCGAGTCGCATCGCATCAAGACTCACACCATGTATATTAACCACTATGTGACGAAGAGCCTGCAAGACTTTCGCCGAAAGCAAAAGCGCGGCAGCGGTGATTACATTCCTGCGCGCTCCGATCAGTTCTTCCATGAAGTAGATAAGACCATGACACAGGACTGTCCTGCTCTGCTGATGCCTCCAGATCTGAACGCGTAATACATCTACCTGCAACGAATCCGATATGTTTTGCACTGACGCGTTTTGATACTGTTCAAGAGCTGCAGCATTGGGGTCAAGGGCAACTCCAGAAGCCTTGATGAGCCTAAGCTCGCATTCATGTTAATTAATGTTAGAAATTTATTTAGTATTGATATTGTATTATGTCTTACACTTTAATAAAGTGCGCATTCTTTTTTAATGCGCCATGTGCAAATCTGGTCTTAACGTTATTGACACGATTTAGATTGCGAGAAAAATAAAGTTAGAACATATAACAGAACATCAGAAATAGTCAAAACTGTAGATAACAGTAGTTCTACGCGTCCTGGTTAATTGGCAAGCACATGGCGCACAAAGTGCACGAATGCCAAAACGTAGAGGCAGCGAGCAGAAACGCCTTGTAGGCGAGAGTTGATAGGTGAGCACTGACGCAGCGATCGTCACTTCGCAGTGCGACCGCCACAGTGCCCCCTCGTCCATTACTCATCGCCGTCACAGAGAATACAGTTTATCATTAATATCAGTGACATCCATGTATTTCAATAACGCAGTAAACTACACACTTACCGCAAAAAAGAAATTAAAGCCCCAAAAGCAATCTATGTGGATCTTCAATTTTGTTTGCGACTGACTTCAAGAACGTGACGGCCTCCCGACCGTCGATCAGGCGATGGTCGTACGTCAGAGCCAAGTACATCATAGGGCGCGCCTTGATGGAGCCATCTGGCATGACCATAGGACGCATCTTCGTTGCATGCATACCAAGAATGGCTGACTGTGGAGGATTGATGATGGGAGTGCCCATTAACGAGCCGAATACCCCACCGTTGGAGATGGTGAATGTTCCACCAGTCATCTCTTCGAGGGCCAATGTGCCGTTCTTGGCCTTGTTGCCATAGGCTGAGATCGCCTTTTCAACATCTGCAAAGCCCATCTTCTCTGTGTTACGCAGAACAGGGACTACAAGACCAGTGGGTGAAGCCACCGCCACACTCACGTCCACATAATTACGGTAAACGATTTCTTGTGTGGCGTCGTCAATCACTGCATTTACTGCAGGGATCTCTTGCAAAGCACGTGTTGAGGCGTTCACGAAGGCGCTCATGAAGCCCAGCTTGACTCCATGAGCCTTTTCGAACGAATCTTTATAAGCATTACGCATCTCAATCAGATTGTGCATATCCACTTCCTGGAAGGTAGTTAACATGGCAGCAGTGGCTTGAGACTCCTTCAAGCGCTGTGCGATACGCACGCGCATACGAGTCATCTTTACTCTTGTTTCGGTGCGACTACCCTGTGCAGCAGCAGGTGCTGCAGGGGCGACCGCTTTGGGAGCGGCAGGCTTGGCAGCGGCAGCAGCGACAGGAGCGGCGGGCTTGGCAGCTGGGGCAGCAGCCTGCTTTGCAACAGCCGGAGCAGCAGCTTTAGGCGCAGGGGTAGCACCTGCCGCACTCGTGGCACCGGCATTGATGACAAACAGAGGGTTACCTACGTTCACTTCGTCTCCAGCTTTGGCGAGTAATTCGGCCAAAACTCCAGCGTGCGGCGTACGCACTTCGACCGTGACCTTATCTGTTTCGATAGCGGCCACTACATGATCCGCTTGCAGCTGATCCCCCACTTTAGAGAACCAACTGGACAAAATGCCAGTAGTGATGGATTCGCCCATAATAGGTACGTTTACGGTGCGTTTTTCCACAGGTCCAGCATTGGCGGCGGGTGCAGGTGCAGCAGCGACAGGCGCAGAGGCTTTTGGAGCCGACGCAGCACTTTTAGCATCAGTATTTACCCTATAAATGTCAGCGCCAACACTGATCTCATCGCCCGCTTTGCAGAGCTGTTCGCCCATAACTCCAGCTAACTTGGAACGGATGTCCATAGTCACTTTATCAGTCTCGACAACACCAATGACATCATCAGCAGCAACAGCATCGCCAGGTTTCTTGTTCCAACTAAGGAGCACAGCAGTCGTAATACTATCGCCCAAGCTTTCGAGCTTAACTGTTTCGATGCCTGTTGTGAGATAAGAGAAGGGGAAGGTTTATCACTGGTGAGCCTTTAAATTAAAGGTAAAATGACAAGCGCGCACAAAAAAAAGTTGGCATTAATTCAATTACACAAAGAGTATCAACCGCAAATCATGTTGAACTTACTCATTGAACGGATCCCCATATTGACCACGACATTACTGGGCTTCGTGCTTCTTACTGTGCCTGCAATCAAACTACGAGAAGAAGACTTTGCATAAGCCGCACTGCGTGCAAAACTGATAGCTGGCCGAGAACCTGTTCTAACAATTCGGGATAACATGGCTAAAACTGAACCCTTTCTCTCACCCTAACCTTTTCTTCTTTTTTGCCTATATCGGGCAGAAAAAAAATGCAAGTGACTGCCACGTTTCATTATTTGTTCGGTTCTCCTCTAGAAGCTTACAATCGACATGGCTTCGCCACAAGGTTCCTCCGCTCCGGCCGGAGATAAGGCCAAACATCATTCAGCTCCGTTTAAGACCAGTCCAAATATTCCTGGATGGTTTTGGATAAATCCTCTCGCCTGGATTTTGATAATTATCGACAGCGTTCTAATGTTCGTAACTTTCAAATGGCTTGGCATTTTCAAGTCATTTTCACCTGCCGTTGCAAAGACCTCAGACGGGGCCACACGTTTGGCATCTGCCGCTGATTCTTTAGCCAATTCTAAAGGTGAGAATTCTGCTTGGGACTCCGTCGCGAAGGCTTTCCTTAAGTTTGGCAACAAACGAAGTCTTGGTACCCGTAAATATCTAGGAGATCACGCCGAACCCGGCGTTCGTTTCCCTAAAAAGAAATTCGGCGCGATTTCTTGGCAAACGTACAACCAGGTGGCTGAGCGCGCTCGAAACATTGGTAAAGGTCTTATTGCTGTTGGCATGAAGTCATTACCCAAAGATGAAGGTAAAGTTGGTGGCACTAAATTTGAAGAAACGACTGCGCCACACACCGTTCTAATTTACGAGGAGACCTGCGCAGATTGGCTGACTTTTTTGTTCGGTGCCTGGTCCCAGAGTTTGGCCGTGGCTACCAGCTATGCTACTCTCGGCGTTTCCAGTGTTGCTGATGCTGCCGTAGAATGCAACGTTAAGGTTATTCTCTGCAACTACAAAGATGTTGCCAAGATCGCTGCAGCATGCGCAACTATGCCAACCCTGACTCACATCATCTATACCCTGAACAACGTTACTGAATCCGAAGCCACTGTGAAGCCTACTGCCGCAAAGTCTAATGTCACCGTCATGTCCGTTGCTGAACTTGTCGCTCTGGGACAAAGCTCAGTCGGCTACGATAACCCGCCCTCCCCCGATAACATGGCCGTCGTCATGTACACCTCCGGATCAACTGGTAAACCTAAGGGTGTTTGCCTTCGCCAAAAGAATGTACGTGCATCTATGGATGCGCTTACTAATATGGCGATCGGCACTGGCTTGTCAGAGGGTGTAGAGACCTACCTTGCTTACTTACCAGCTGCACACATTCTGGAGCTCGCTGCGGAGAGCACCATGTTCACTTTTGGTGCTGAAATCGGCTATTCTGACCCCAAGACCATCTCTTCCAAGGGCGCATGCCGCCTAGATGAGGCCACTGGCAAACTGCACGAAGATGCCAAGATGTCTTACCCTGCTGACGAAGCCCAGAACTTCGCTCCTGGAGGCATCCAGGCCTTCCGCCCCACTTTCTTGGCTGCCGTACCCAAGATTTGGGACATCTTGAAGAAAGGTGCGGAGGAGGGTATGGGCACAAAGAGTGGCTTTGCACAGGGTTTACTCAAGCTAGGTTTTGCATGGCGCAGCAAGATGCAAGCTATGGGTATGGATTCGGTATTGTTCAGTATCATTTTCGGAAAATTAAAGCCTCTCCTTGGCGGTCGTCAGAAGCTGTTCGTAACTGGCGGCGGACCATTGGCTTCTGAAGTGCAATCTTTCGTTCGTACTGTTTTTGGTGCTCCTCTTGTTCAAGGTTATGCTCTCACTGAAACTACCTGCTCTGGCTGTGTGCAATACTCATCCGATCCTCGCGACGGTGTGGTCGGCCCGCCTGTGAATTCTGTTGAAATCATGCTCCGCTCTTGCATGGATCCCCCGGAAGGTCAACCCAATGCCGCCCCTGTGCCATCTTGCCTAGATCGCAAGGGTAAGGCCTACATGGCTACCGATCGTGACCACTACGGTGAACCCTGTGTTGGCCGTGGAGAAGTGCTTATCCGTGGCCCTGCCGTGGGTGCTGGATACCTGAAACAACCCGATAAAACCGCTGAAGCTTTCGATGCTAACGGTTGGTTCCACACTGGTGATATTGCTATCTTCACTCCTGATGGTTGCATCAAGATTGTTGATCGCTTGAAGAATTTGGTCAAGCTCAAGGGTGGTGAATACATCGCTATTGAGAGCATGGAGAAGGAGTATGCGAAATCCATCTTTGTCAACGCGATTAATGGTGGTATTCTGTGCTATGGTGATGGATCTATGGACCGTCCCGTGGCATTGGTGCAAGCCAATCTGTTGGAGTTGCGCAAATGGAGCAACGGTCAGAACTTGAACTTCACCGACGACGAGGTTATGTGCAATGATCCTAAGGTGGTGGCCGCTGTTCTGGCGGATCTCAACAAAGAAGGCAAGCTGGGTGGCGTGTCAAGCCTCGAGATCCTCTGCGCTATCAAGCTCATTTCCGGTCGCGGAGACCCTAACAAGCCTGAGCTCAATTCTCCTTGGACTCCTGACAACCTGTTCCTCACGGCTTCTAACAAGCTCAACCGCAAGCCCATTCAACAAGGATTAGATAGTTTGCTGCAGCCCCTGATCCAGCAAGCTATTCGCTAAATGAGAAACTACTGCTGCAGTCGTCCAAGACATCACAAGCGATTGCTTGACGATTCCAACGTACTTGATAGTCCCAGAGACCATGATAATATCCATCGATTTAAATTATTTAACAAAAACAAAACAAAGTAGTATTCATTATACTCTATAAGCTCCAGCACCACCTTTGCGACCTTTAGAAATAATCTTCTTTCTGCGAGTATCACGGCGGCGACGCTGATCGCGGGCATCCCCTAGTACATGACGTTTGATTGCGATGTTCACGTGACGCTTCGCCCCGACACCACGCCCTTCCCCCATGCCGGTGCCACGACGTGACTTGGCATTGTTTGTTAGCAAGTGCTTGCGAGTGTCGGTTCCTGCAGTCTTACGCACGACAAATCTCACAGGAACGCCCCGCAGGTCGAACGTTTCCTGCAAACGCTTGCGAAGATACCGTTCAAAAAAACCTGGTAATTGCTCCACATTTGCAAACAACAAGAACTCTGGTGGGCGGCTACTAGTTTGGGTGATGTATTTTACCTTCACGGTCTTGCCTGCCACACGTGCAGGTGCTGCACTCAGCAGCAAATCTTTGAGCCATTTGTTCAGAACCCAGGTGTCTACACGCCGGGACCACGCGTCATGCGTGCGCGTCACTTCTTTCAACGCACGGCGTAGACCTTTGCCTTGCAAACCACTTGTTGCGACAACAGGAATATCTCCAAATTCAGGTAAAAATTTCTCGCAATGTTCTTTGACCTGGGCTTCAAAGCTGTCACTGCCACTGCTCAGCAGATCGTGTTTGTTGGCTAGGATGACCAGTCCTCTGCCTTCCGTCAGACATAACCGCGCTATCTGCAGATCGATCTTAGAGAATTGCTGTTGTGTTGACTCGATCACAAGACATACTACCTGGGCGAAACGCAGCGCATTCAACGCGCTCAGCAACGCCAGTTCTGACACTTGATATGAGAATTGCGATGGGTCTTCGTTTGGGTCCACCACATCAATGCCAGGCAGACGCACTGGCACTTTTGTTGGTGGACCTTCTTCTGTACCTGCAACCCCTGAGGTGTGCCCAGTAGCTGCAACGCCTGTGGCTTCCTGTCGTGCAACTCTCTTGTTTTCCTTCTGCACATCCAACAGTTCTTTCACTGGTTTTGTACGAGTCAGACCAGCAGTGTCAACCAAGCGGAAGCGTCGTTTGCCGAATTCCCATTCGACATGTACCTGCAATGTGAGAGAGGAAGTGGGTTATTCGAAGAAGGGAGATCACGTGAGTGTGGAAGTAGACTTTAGTGTGCAAGTTTCGGAGGGCCGGAGGCAGGTAGGGGTGGAGGGAGGGTATGTCACTTACAGAGTCTCTTGTCAAGCCCGCCATAGGCCCTGTAATGGACCTTTCATCGCCTACAATTGCGTTCAATATCGTACTCTTACCGACATTTGGTCGACCCATAATGGCCAGTTGGATCAAGCGTTCCTCTACAGGCATGGCGTTGTGTGAAAGGCGCTCATGAGCTGCTGGCTTAGCGCCAGCCCTAGCCGAGCGGGCGATGCGAGCGCGACTGGCGCCCGGGCCTTCAACCACTTCTTCAAGACAACCGCGACGCTGCGCTTCTTGCATCAGAACAGTCGCGAGATCTGCTAAGCCGTCACCGTGAGCAGCGGAAAGTGGGAGAGACTCGCCAAATCCCAAGCGCAAAGCCTCTGCACTTGTATCCAATAGCGAGTCACTGTTATGTGCACCTTCAGCTTTGTTTGATATGACAAATACGCTCTTTTTCGCAATTGTAGAAGAATTGGTAGCTGAGTCGCCGATAGTTTTACGTAACCAAGTTGCGAAATGACGGTCCAGTACTGTGACACCTGCTCGTGAATCAAGCATAAAAAGCACCACGTCTGCATCATTTACTGCCTTTGATACTTGATATTGGACGGCGGAGGCAACCTCACCACGATCGTCAAGCCCACCAGTGTCCGTCACGTGAATGGGAAGACCAGCCAAATATCCAGTACCTTCTCTACGATCTCGTGTAGTTCCTGGGACTGGAGAAACAATTGCGAGTTTAGTTCCTGTGAGTCTGTTGAATAGAGTCGACTTTCCTGTGTTAGGTCTACCAACAAGTGCTACTCGAAGCAGAGGTGCAACAAGGGCAGCTTCAGAGACATTGCTGATACAGCGATGAACAAAGATCTGAGATGGAAAAGCGAGCCAGGGCTTTTTAATTCTCAAAGTCCGGAGAAGCATTCCAGAATACAAAACGCTTCTGGGATCTGGTGTTCACCCCTAATCCTTAAAAAATCCCTTTCTCTCGGTTTTGGACACCTTAAAAGTTGACGAGAGCCGGTGTGGATCATGTAATAAAAAGCAAAAATCTTCTAATTTACAGAGGAAAATATCTGTAAAAAAGCAGGTTTGCATTTCAAATCTACATTTTCTGTACGAATTTTACATTAGATCTGATAAATCATGAGTATTGTTCACCAAAATCTTCCTACAATGCCGACTTCTCCCTTGCGAGGCAACAAGACACCTAAAACGATTTTAAGTCCACATAAGAGCACGGCAACACATGGCGGCGCTGCAACTACATTAGTTTCAATGTATGCTAACTTGGATCACAGCTATAGTGCAAGTGCCGCCAAGAAGAAGGCAGAAAGCCTAGAGCCTAAGACACCTTTTGAAACGCAAACGACATCGTTTCAAATTGGATTAGAAGTATCGACAATATCATTGCACAACAATCGCAGTAAAGTCAATGGTAACTTAACCGTTAAAATACGGCTAGATGGAGCAGAAACAAGAGTTCTTTCGCAGAAGAGTTTCAAGATGAAAGATGGCAAGGCGAATTATACCGTGTCAGATCAAGTCGTGTTTGTAACAAGTCATCGTCGACCTAGAGTAACAATAGAAGTTTTGATGAATAACAAGTCACTGGCGAGTGGAGGCATCGGTGTGGACGTGGCAGACTATCTGAATCGACCAGCTCATAATACGGCAAAGCAGCTGTCGCGCTGGCATGCAGTGCCGCTTGTATCCATCCTCGACACCACTAAGCACATCCAACTTTCCGAGACTGTTGGCATTATGCTTTTAGGTCTTGATGTCCGCGATGTGAGTTCTTGGTCAGATTCCGAGAGCGAAGGTTCTTCCAACAGCTCTGCGGCCACACCCAACTCTAATCTCGGTAGCCTGCAGAAGTCGTTAGCGAGGTCTCCCATGTCTCACCTTGGAACTCCTGCAACAAACACTACTATGACTCCCTCTCTAACACCCTCCCTTGCGATGGGAGACAAAGAAAATTGCACGCCATCTGATTTACCGCTGTATGTAAATATGTCCCGCGGCAGCGTCTTGCCAGATAGCCTGCTGAAGCGAACTCCCTTCACCAAAACTCCGGCTACACCGTACGCTAGTGCAACACCTGCTACGCCTTTAATCAGCATGGAAACACCGAAGACCTCAATGCCGACATTAAGCATACCAACCCCACATACAGGCACACACGATGGCTTAAAAGGTGTAGGCAGTGCAGCTCACAATATCACTTTGGGCGAGATAGTAATGGCGGCATCTCCAGCTTCTGCAAATGCCAAGTCTCCCTTTGCCGCTCCAGCGTACACAACAACCCCGATGTCTATTGCTGAGGCCATCAGTGCGTCCGTCAAAGCGGACAGTGCACGGAGCTCACCAGTGACTTTAAGCGCAGAAGACCTGGCGGAGAGTGAAGGAGCAGTTGCTGAGAACACAGCATCTACATCAAGCTTGCCAGACAGCACCTTGCATTTGTCTGCAAACTTAGATTCCGCACAAACTACTGCTGATGAGCATGTCCAGGCTCCTGCAACCAGCGTTGAGAACACGCCTGTCGCTGACCAAACTGCGGAAGCGACACCTGCATTTTCTGCTGATGCTGTTGCACCTATATCTGCTAGAATGGCGGCAGCAGCTGCAACAGCAGCAGCAGCTGCAACAGCAGCAGCAGCAGCTGCAACATCGGCTGCGTCAACAGCGGCAGCAACTGCCGCACATGTCGCGTCTTCGGCAAAAATAGTAGCAGTGACAGCCTCCGCGGACTTAGTAGCTGCACTTGCGACGCTAAAGTATGGTGTTAACCCTCGCACAATGTCTGTCGCTGCAGTGTGCGCTGTATTGCTGGCAAGACTTACGTCAGCTTTGGCATCGCCCCCTGAAAAATAAAGCGCAGATCCGAAGAACATCGACCCAACCACATCAGTCCCAAAATGGGCAATCTACCAATTGTAGTTCGCTAACAGATAGATATAATGTCAGTAAGCACAACACATATTTCGTTTTCTTCTTTACTTCAAAAGCTACAAAAACCTCTAAATTTTACAAGTATGGTAACATTGTGTCGCTTAGCACACTTTGCACCTTGCCCTGGTTGCTTCAGTCCCCCAAGTTAAAGGAAAGCGTAGCTACACGACAAAAGGTTTCGGAGAAGGCTTCAGACAATGGGCTGCACGGGAAGCGGGATAATGGCCCAGGGGACATCAGGCTGTCCGTGCGCGCTGCAATCGGCAATGACGCTGGAGACACGGAGAAGCGTGGCCGCAGCATCGCAGGCCTCGGGCTTAAACTGCTGGTCTCAGGACTCAACATGAGCAACGAGGGAATGCTTATGGGCTCTGTGGCCATGTCTCCCTGACCACAAGGTGAGTGCAGGAGCGGCGACACGGCCTGCTGTTCGGGTGCCGAGCGAAGTGAGCACGCCAGCTGTGCATGCACTGGATGCCCACCGAGAGATTTGTTTAGCGAGCGTGGGCTGATTGACAACGCGGAATCGCAACTTCCCCACAAGTTAGGAAAGGTGTCATCGTCGAGCATAGCTGAGCGGTCGTCCAGCCACAACGCGGAGTCGTAGCTCAGAGCCACGTCACTCGATGCGTAGTTGGATTCATTTCCCAGGGTTGCAATATCCACCGTTGGCAAATATGTGTCAACCATTGCATTTGAGCGCCGGCGCTTTATAGTTGGCACGTCAGTATCGAACGCGACATCAGGGTGCGCGGAAAAGCCACCGTAGGACGGCCACATGCCCGTACCCTGTTCCGTCGTCTGCAGTGCTATCGGCACGGCTAGCGTATCTGCCAGGTGTGGTACTGTATCTACAGTCATCAGCTCGCGCACACGCTTACTGGATCGAGAGGAGCTGCTGCTCTGAATGGCCACAGTGGGCTTCTGCCTGGAAGTGTTCCCCCAGCGGTCGGTATTCTGGCTCCGAGCCTGCCCTGCAAGCTTCATAGCCTTGCGCTGTTTGCGCACTGGTCCACATTCTGGGCTGGGTAGGAGGAATGTCGTAGTCTTATTTGGGAAATCCAATCGGAAAGACATGATGATCTGTCCTACTAAGCTGGTGACTAGTTTTGGCAGGTCTTGAGTGTAGGAACAGAGTAAATCCAGCTTTGTATTCCAGCGCCTGCAGCAGAGCAATAAAAGGGAAAAGGTTAGATTCATGCATTGCTGCTATGGATATATGAGGTAAGCTCAATTTTGTGCGGTAATAGTACTCATGGCATGCAGGATGGCAGAGCGCACGCACCCTGTGCCAGTGGAATGCGGGCGGTTATACGCTTGTGCCCGTTGGTTCGACTGAAAGGACGGAAAGGCAGAGAGACTACCAGATGATAAATTAGGGCCGCCCGCGAAGAGGATCTCATCAGGGAGCGAGATAGCAGTAGAAGGCACGACGTGCGCTTCAGGGACGGGTTGGTCGTTTGAGGCAGACATCTTAAAGGGCATCGGCTTTACATTGAAGTCGCGAATCAGCTTGCACTTCAGAATGCTGAATGATCCCCAACCCGAGCTTTCAACTTCTGTGACGTGAATGGGCCTGCTAAAATCTTGGAGTGTCACCGTGTCTCTGTTTGCCTCTCCGATTGCTTCGATGTAAGAGTTGAAGACTGAAAGTTGAAGAGCCAGGTGCTGATTGAAAGAACGCCGCTTGGAGACGCTAGCATAACCATCTACCTGACTAGAAGTCTCACACGGCCCATTTTCTGTGCAGGAATATTGTTGATACTCAAGCTGTAATTTATGGCGTTCACCAGACAGTGTACGCTCTGCATGTAAGATTATAGAATCTAGAAGGAACAATGACCACCAGCGCTCTTTTGCGCCTTCTACTTGCTTTTCTCGTTTCATCGCTTTAAGAACATGAGCTTCTGTTGTAGATTTATCGCCCAGTTCGAATTGACTAGAATCAAAGAAGGCCTTCTTGTCTCCATTACCAAAGGTTGCCTACAATATCAACAAGAATACAGTTAAAATCAGAGTAAGATAAGATAATTAGGAACATAAAACCGTTTATTATTATTTCTTTGTCTTTTGATCTAGTATCTGAACTAAAGTATCATTTGGCACATATCTGCTAACTTACCTTAGCCATTTTTAAGAAATAGTCAACTATAGAGGGCCATCTTAAAATAATGGGAGTGTTTAGTGGATTTCCCTCGATTCTCGACATCAATTTATCTTAATGACTAAAATTCAAACCGATACAAGGGAATGAGTTACCCGCTCTAGAATTCGCCCGAATAAAAATTAC
>JACCDO010012160.1_pt1 | contig 15250 bp, 18 predicted proteins | sample 7446101 | NCBI WGS metagenome assembly JACCDO01 (sample SAMN15323440, study PRJNA562643) | freshwater metagenome | isolation source: river surface water | place: USA:Blue River Watershed | collected 2017-08-16
ATGGCTTATCTAAATTCGCAGAAACAATGTCCCAAGTAATACTTGGATTCATTGACATCCATCTAAAGTCCCATGGCTTATCTAAATTTGCGGAAATAATGTCCCAAGTAATATTGGGATTCCTTGACAATACATTAAAGTCCCATTTTTTGTCTAAGTTTGACTTTACAAATTCTATTAGTTGCATAGTTTGATTAACTAAAAGTACATTTTCAAATATAACTTGTTAAAAAAATAAATTTTACTCCACGAAACTAAAAGTACTTATTTAATTTTGACGCGCAAAATTATTATTTCGCGAGCAAATTATCATTTGGTGAGCCACTTTTCGCATTCTGCTTGGTACTCTTCCGGAAACAAATCTTTAAGGTTTTCATTCCAGTTATACGACCGTGAAGGCTTACACGCTTTTTCGATTAGTTCCTGTTCGAATATTTTTAGTCGCCGACTTGTCTCGCGTTGTCGAAATTGACGCGACTGAAAATATGGATCATAGTTGAATTGGTTGTCTATTAAATATTCGAAGCTCCAAGGCAAACCTGGGTTATCATCTATTATTTTCAAACTAATGTTGGGATTCCATGACATATAAGAGTAGTTCCATGGCTTACTTGGACAAACCTGTATAATGTCCCAAGTAATATTTGGATTCTGTGATAACACTTCAAAGTCCCATGGCATCTCCAAATTCGAAGCGACAATGCCCCAAGTAATATTTGGGTTCGTTGATAACCATTTAAAGTTCCATGGCTTGTCTAAATTTGTGGAGACAATGTCCCAAGTAATATTGGGATTTTTTGACAACCACTTAAAGTCCCATGGCATCTCCAAATTCTTACAAACAATGTCCCAAGTAATATTTGGGTTCGCCGATAACCGCGTAAAGTCCCATGGCATCTCTAAATTATTCTTGACAATGTCCAAAGTAATATTTGGGTTACTCGACATTAATCCAAAGTCCCATGGTATCCACAAATTCGCGCTTATGATGTCCCAAGTAATATTTGGGTGATTTGACAATGATTCAAAGTCCCATGGCAAATCTAAATTCGCACAAACAATGTCCCATGTAATATTGGGATTAATCGACATCCAATCAAAGTCCCATGGCATCTCTAAATTTGCCTGTACAAAGTCCCAAGTAATGTTTGGATTACATGACACACATTTAAATTCCCATGGTATATCTTTGTTATTTTGAATGTCTGACCAAGTTATATTTGGATTTGCTGACAACACTTCAAAGTCCCAATCTTTGTCCAAATTCTTCTTGATAAAGTCAATCAGTCTCATGATTTATTTAACTAAATGGGATTCAATTTTAACTTAGTAAAAAATAATTTTTATATTTGACTAAAGTGCCGTCATTTTGCGAGCAAATTATTATTTGGTATTCAAAATTATCATTTGGCATTCAAAATTATCATTTGGCATTCAAAATTATTATTTGGTGAGCCACTTTTCGCATTCGGCACGGTATTCTTCCGGAAACAATTCTCGCAGATCTTCATTCCAGTTATACGACCGTGAAGGCTTGCACGCTTTTTCGATTAGTTCCTGTTCGAATATTTTTAGTCGCCGACTTGATTCGCGTTGCCGAAATTGCCACGAGTGAAAATATGGTTCATAATTGAAATTATTCCATGACAAACATCCAAAGTCCCAAGGTTTATATGGATTACTTTCAATTGTTTTTAGACTAATATTGGGATTTCTTGACACATGATAGTAGTCCCATGACCTACTTGGATTACCCTGTATAATGTCCCATGTAATATTAGGATTCCTCGACAACATTTCAAAGTCCCATGGCATCCCTAAATTTGTGGAAACAATGTCCCAAGTAATATTGGGATTCCTTGACAGCCTACCAAAGTCCCATGGCAACTCTAAATTTGCGGAAACAATGTCCCAAGTAATATTCGGGTTACCCGATAACCTTACAAAGTCCCATGGAATTCCCGGATTGTCCTTGATAATATTCCAATTAATATTCGGATTATCTGTTAACCTTCTGAAGTCCCACTGTATTCTCGGGGCTCCTTTGACAATGTCCCAAGTAATATTTGGATTCATTGACATCCATTTAAAGTTCCATGGTTTTTCTGGTGCTTCCTGAACATGTGCCCAAGTTATATTAATATTATTCGACAATACATTAAAGTCCCATGGCTTATCTGGGTTATTTTTAACAATGTCCCAAGTAATATTCGGATTCATTGACATCCACATAAATTTCCAAGGCTTGTCTAAATTCGCACTTATTATGTCCCAAGTTATATTCGAATTTGATGACAGCCATAAATAGTCCCAAGGTTTCCCTTGAGTACTTTGTATATTTTGCCATGTTATATTGGGATTTCTTGACAATCCAGGATAAGACCATGGTAATTTTTCATTGTCATTAACATCAGTCCATGTTATATTTGGATTCATAGATAAGCAATAATAGTCCCAATCTTTGTCTAAGTTAGACTTCACAAAGTCAATTAGACGCATTTGTTTTTAACTAAAATTGCTGTTTCAATTTTAACTTGGCAAAAAAAATAATTTTTTGTATTCGACTAAATGTGTCGATTAATTTTAAAGTGCGGTCATTTAGAGTGCAAAATTATTACTTCGAACTTGCACCCCTTGCGAGCAAATTTGTCATTTTGCGAGCAAAAGGTTATTTGGTGTGCCACTTTGCGCATTCTGCGCGGTATTCCTCAGGATGTTCTTCGGCTGCGATTTCATCCCAATTAAAAAGTCGGCGCTGAGTGCATACTTTAGTAATTAGTTCGCGCCCATAAATTTTAAGACGGCGTTTAATTTCACGTTTGCGAAATTGCGGACTTTGAAACCAAGGATCATAATTAAATTCATTCATTGATAACATATAGAAGCTCCATGGTAATTTATTTTTTTCAGCAATAATTTTCCATGTTATGTTTGGATTGCGTGATAACCAAAAGAAGTCCCAAGGCTTGTCCAAATTCGACTCAATAATGTCCCAAGTTATATTCGGATTCATTGACATTCGCTCATAGTTCCATGGCATGCCCAAATTTTTCTGTACAATTGTCCAAGTAATATTAATGTTCTTTGATAGTTCATTAAAGTCCCACGGTTTATCCGAATTCGAAGCGACAATGTCCCAAGTTATATTTGGGTTTCCAGAGAGTCCGCTAAAATTCCATGGTTTGTCTGGGCATTCCTGAACATGCGACCAAGTAATATTTGGATTTTCCGATAAATACTCATAGTCCCATCGTTTATCTGGGCTCGCCTTAACGATGTCCCAAGTTATTTTTGGGAACTTTGATAACCAATAATATACCCACGGTTTGTCATGACTTTCCTTTATCATTTGCCAAGTAATGTTCGGATTTCTTGAAAAACTATGATAACACCATTTTTTGTCTGGGCAACTCTGCACGTGGTCCCATGTTATATTAGGATTCATTGACAAGAATGTATAGTTCCACGGTTTATCTGGGTATCCCTGAATGTGGTCCCAAGTTATATTTGGATTCGCCGATAACCAATTATAGTCCCATGGCAAATCTGCGGACCCTTGAACATCAGACCAGGTAATATTTGGATTCCTTGACAAACAATAAAAGTCCCATTCTTTGTTTTGAGCACTCTTAATAAATTCTATGAACCTCATCTATTTATCTAACCAGATTAAATATTCATTTGGTTCATGTGCAAAAAATAATTCGACATTCATTATCAAATGGTCATTTGGCCATTTGGCCATTTGGTCATTTGGCTCACCAAATTGGTTATTTTGAATGCAAAAGGTCATTTGGTGTGCCACTTTGCGCATTCTGCGCGGTACTCTTCGGGAAATAATTCTTGAAGGTCTTCGTTCCAGTTATATGACCGCGAAGGCTTGCACGCTTTTTCGATTAGTTCCTGTTCGAATATTTTTAGTCGCCGACTTGTTTCGCGTTGCCGAAATTGCCGCGAGTGAAAATAATTGGTATTGCCGAATTCATTTAAAGCTAACAAGTTAAAATTCCATTTTATTTGTAAGCATCGAAATTCGCGATAAGTTAAATTAGGATTTAACGAATACCATGATAAGTTCCAATTCTTGTCAGGATTCTTTCTAATAATGGCCCAATTAATATTTGGATTTATAGTTACTTGTTGGTAGCTCCACGGTAATTCAGGGCTTCCTTGAATGTCTGACCAAGTAATATTAGGATTCCTTGATAATCTATGAAAGATCCACGGACAATCAGGGTTACTCTTAACCTGGTCTAATGTAATATTAATATTATTAGATAATGCCGAAAAGTCCCATGGGAGCCCAGGGTTTTCCAGAACTATTTTTAGTGTAATATTCGGATTACTCGATAAACCAGTGTAGTCCCACGGCTTATCTAAATTATCTTTGACAATTTGCCAAGTTATATTCGGATTACTCGACAATTCAATAAAACTCCAATCATGTTTGTCTAAAGTCGCGGAAACAATGTCCCAAGTTATATTTCGATTGCCCGATAATTTTTTATAACACCACGGAAATCCAGGGTTCTCCAAAACAATAGACCAAGTGATATTTGGATTAGCAGACAGCATAACAGGGTCCCATCTTTTTTTTGGATTCTTTTTAATAATGTTCCAAGTAATGTTTGGATTACCTGACAACATTGAGTAATTCCATTTAAAATTTTTATGTTTCTGAACAAAAGCCCAGGTTATATTTGAATTAACAGACAGACATATGGGATTAAATAAATCCAATGAATGTTCGAATATTTCCATATTCTGTAAATTCAATAATGTCCATTTTCAATTTTTAATCACAGTCGGCACTAAATTTGAAACCGCGATTTTAGTTAATTAACAAATGCGGCTAATCGATCTTGTCAAGAATACACAAAACGAAGAATGGGACTATTATTATTTGTCAAAGAATCCTAATATTACTTGGGCTGATATTCAAACCAATTTAGATATACCATGGGACAAAGCCGGTGTATGTTTGAATCCCAATGTGACATGGGCCAACATTCAAGAATGCCCAGAATTACTTGGCTACAGTGGTAGTTTTTCAGGAAATAAAAATTGTACTTGGGACATCGTAATGTCCAATTTAGAAGTTGATTGGGACACATTCGGGTTATCGGCGAATCCAAATATTACTTGGCAAACAGTTGTTTCTAATCCATGGTTTGAATGGAATTACCCTTCTTTGTCGGAAAACCCTAACGTAACTTGGGACATCATAAGTGCGAATTTGGACAAAGATTGGGACTTTGACTATTTGACAACAAATCCAAACATAACATGGTACAATATGATTTCAACACCAGAATTACCTTGGCGAGCTGAAAATTTAAGATATCCACCAAACCTTACTTGGGACATTATCCAGAAGAATCCAAATGTAAATTGGGACTATTATTATGTGTCAATGGACCCGAATATTACTAATTGGGACCTCGTACAAAAGAATCCAGACAAACCATGGGACTACACTGGTTTATCGAGTAATCCGAATATTACTTGGGATATTGTGTCAGCAAATTTAAGAATGCCATGGCATTTTGGTGAAATGTCGGGTAACCCAAGTATTAATTGGACCATTATACAAGAAAACCAGAATATAAATTGGCGATTCCGGTCATTATCGTGGAATCCCAATATTAGTCCAAGAATAGTGTATGAAAACTTAGACGCTTACTGGGATTTTGAAAAGTTATCAGAAAATTTATTTAATTATGACTCATATTTCCAATCAAATGGGTACCGCCAACCTGAAACTAAAAAGCGCCTTAAAATATTCGAACAAGAACTAATTGCGAAATCGTGCAGACCTGATCGACTTTTCAACTGGCATGAAGGTGCAGCTGATGAATGCCCTGGGGAATACCGCGCAGAATGTGCAAAGTGGCTTACCAAATGACCAAATTTGCATTCAAAATGACTTTGTTGGTAGCTTATTTTTTTACTGGTATTAAAAATTGAATCGGTTGTTTTATAATTAAACCGCGATTTAATAGACAATGGTGCATATTGTTAATGTACCCGCAATGATACTCACGAATATTAACCGTAAGTATGATTACATTTTAAATGGCGAATTTAGATCTATTGTTGACAACAATTCCGATATAATTAGTGAAAAGTACAAACTAAACGATAACTGTGACCACTGTTCAGTTATTAAACCTAAATGCCCACATTATGAGTTATATATCTTCGTCGTTGTGATTCCTGAGACTAATGCTAAAATTAATCGTTTCAGTATTGTACACGTAGACGGAGACAAAAGAAGAATAATTCCTCTTAGTGAATTTTTACACGAAACAAAGTTAGCTTATATGTGTGCTAAACTAAACAAGCAGAAATTATCTATTTGCAAAAGAATAACTAATTATATTTGTAACATAGATAAATTATGTGAAATAATTATGTGGCTCGCGTTATTTATCATTCTATGTACCTTAGTGCTGGTATTCATTGATGGCATAACGCATAGTTGAATAATCAATGTTATTTATTTTTTGGCTAACATTTATAAGTTATATAAAAATTGAATTGGACATTTTATAATTAACCCACAAGCTGACATCAAATGTCACACAGTTTGAATATACCATCAATGATACTTACTTCCGATAAAGGTGATCATGAGTTTATCGCAAATGGTGAATTTAGATCTATTGTTGATGAAAATTCCATTATGATTAAAAATCAGTACAAACTTGGTGATCGAGATACTTATGATGAATCCAACGGTCCATATTACGAAGTGAGAATTAATACTATTATTAGAGAAACCGAGGATAATTCTAAAATTGTTCGTTATGATATAGTAGAAGTAAATAATGACCAAAGAAAAGTAATTACACTTAGTGAATTTTTAAGCAAATCGGGATTGGCTCATACATGCTTTAACATAAGGCGAAAAAAGACTTCTATTTGCAAAAAAATAACTAATTATATTTGCGATAGAGAAAAATTAGAATATAGATTCTCATTTTCCTTGATTTGTATTATGCTATGTTTCATAGTAGTATATGCAGTGTGGTCATTCATTGACGACATAAAGCATCGGTAAATGCTGACCATCATTTATTTTTTCACTTCCAAGTGCCGCGCATATTAAAATTGAATTAGGTATTTCACAATTAACCCACAAGCTAACGACCAATAGCGCACATCGACATGATGACCTCAATGGCATTCGATAATTGTGAAAGTGAATACAATTATATTTTAAATGGCGATTTTAGGTCTATTATTGACAATAATTCTGATACGATTAAAGAAAAGTACAATCTGGACGAAGATTATAATCCTGATACTAATGATACCAGAGATTCTTATTATGAGTTATGCGTTGCCACTGTTATTGTAGAAAATGAAGATAAAACTAAAAATACAATTTATCGTTATAGTGTCGTAGCCGTAGATGGTAACAGAAGAAAAGTAATGCATTTTAGTAAATTTTTACACAAATCGGGAATAGCATATACTTGTTCTAAACTAAAGCAAAGAAAATTACCTATTTGCAAAAGAATAACTAATTATATTTGTGACAGAGAAAAATTAGGGACAAGAATTAAGACGTTCCTAATTTGTTACGTTGTTTGCATCGCAATAATATTTATGGCATTTATGTTAAATCGTGGACTCCAATAAATAACAACTGTCATTTATTTTTTGACCAACATTTTATGGGCCATATAAAAATTGAACCAACTAAAATTGACAAAATAACTAATACAAATACAATGGACTACTCTCAGAAAACTGTCAAAGAATTGATTACTCTTTGTAAGGAAAAGAAAATTAAGGGCTACAGCGGAAAAAAGAAGGCACATCTTGTGAAACTATTAATGAACTTTACTAATAATGAAATTAACTCACAGAATACTATTACGAAGGTGCCAGAGTCTATGACCGCGACTGATGCGGCGATTGCGGTCATTGTCGAGGCAACAACAGAAACAGTTCGCGAAGAAGGCCTTGATAAGTTTTATACAATTCCAACAATATCTGAAAAATGTTTAGCGAGTATTTCTTCTTGGTATGAATGGCATGAATGGGAGCTCGTTATAGAACCAAGCGCGGGAAATGGTAGTTTTCTTACCAGAATTCCTACGACCAAAAAAATTGGAATTGATATTTCACCAGAACATGAAGATATTATCAAACAAGACTTTCTTACTTATAGTCCCCCAAGCGACATTAGTAAAATTCTTGTCGTCGGTAATCCTCCATTTGGCAGAGTAAGTTCGCTCGCGATTAAGTTTTTCAATCATGCTTCAAAGTGGGCATACACAATTGCTTTTATTGTACCGCGAACATTCCGCAGAGTGAGCGTTCAAAATAAACTAAATGCGAACTTTCATCTAATATTCGACGAAGAAATTCCTACGGAACCTTGTGCGTTTAATCCTCCTATGATGGTCAAATGTTGTTTTCAAATCTGGGAAAAACAGGAAACCAAACGCACTATTATTGATCTTTGTATAACGCATAATGACTGGGACTTTTTAGGATTCGGTCCGAAAGATGAAAAAGGGCAACCAACGCCACCAGAAGGAGCGGACTTTGCGATTCGCGCTTATGGTGGAAAGTGCGGTGACATAGTTAGTACCGGTCTGGATAAGTTGCGTCCCAAAAGTTGGCACTGGATTAAAGCCAAAATAAACAAAAATACGCTTATTGAACGTTTTGAGGCTCTTGATTATTCACTAAGTCTGGATACGGCGCGGCAAAATTCTATAGGTAAAAGAGAACTTGTGCAATTATATAGCGATTTATATAATTAAATTTCATTTTCATGAATTCTAAACGACATTAATGCTTTCCAGCAATTATCATTTATAGTCGGACGCAGAGTGTATTCTTTCACATTCTGTTCATTGTTCAAAGATTCAATCGTAATGGGTCCTTGCCTCTTGATAGTTCCATGAGCGTATCCACCAAATGACGCAATTATTTTTTTGATATCTTCTTTTGGAACTTTGAAGATATATAATTCGCCTTCTGATTCTACATTTTTAAACGAAAGATGATATGCTGTAAGTATATAAATATCGCAGTTATGAGAAGGTCTAATTTGGACAAAGTTAAATTTTGTATGAGTTGTACCCCCAAGTGATACTTTTACTTCTAAATTCTTTCCATTCTTAGAGCAATCGCCAAGGCAGTCTTCTGGTTTATTTTTGATATATTTGAATTTGGTTTGTATAAATTTTTCAATTAATGGTCCATATTGCTGTGCGGACACACTATGAATAACACAATATATATGTGCATCTTTTAGAGTTGTAAGTTTCATAACTTGGTCTTCATGGTTTATCTTTGAGAGAGACAAATGTTCCATCAATTTTTTTACACGATATGTCTTATCCATAGGTACAATTGATGAGGCATCTAATTCTATCTTCACGTTAGTTTCTGCCTCAATTTTTGACACCGAAGTAATCCCATTTTTAGTATTAGAAGACAATAAAACTATTAATACTGCCTTCTTTTTTCCGCTATAGCCCTTAATTTTCTTTTCCTTACAAAGAGTAATCAATTCTTTGACAGTTTTCTGAGAGTAGTCCATTGTATTTGTATTAGTTATTTTGTCAATTTTAGTTGGTTCAATTTTTATCGCAAAGTACGGATTTGAAATGTTCATGTGTCTAATAATTTGGGACCCCTAAAAAGTTTATTTGTAAAAAAATATTATTCAACAGTCATTCTGTATCAGAACCGAATTTTTAACCGATATTAAAAAATTCGAGCCGCTGATTAGCAAATAGGCGCAATCATTTTGGACGCATGAATTTGACCATCGTCGTCAGACATGAACAAGAAATAATAAGTTCCGTAATTATCGTAACTAATTTTATCAACTAAATCATCATCAATTAGTGGTCGCATTTTTTTGATTTCTTTAGGGACTTTAGGATAAAAGCCAGTGTCGGTATATGAACCAGTATAGCCTGTTTTGACAAATGGCAAACTACCATGAACTTGCGAAAATATTTTTTGATAAACTTTGACAAAAGACAGACCGTTTTCGTCATCGTTATCATTAGTATCGAGATACCATATAATTTTGTTTTCCGAGCCTAAATTTTCGACTAAATTAATTCTGAATTCAAATGGCGCATTTGGTAAATTATGATAAACAAACATCGCTTCTTGTTCATAATATTCGGGGTCCTCTGCCGCTTTGATGTCATAGTCAGTTTCATTTAGGCATACCAGTGAAATTCCACTGCGATAATCACTCGAAGTGTAAAACGCCAACTGTTCGCTCATATTCGTCTTTGGATAAATAACTAAATACGTTTTCATTTTTAAATTGCGCGGCTTATCAATTTTAGCGCACATTTAGTTCGCGATTTATTAATTTTTGTTTACACTTATTTCGCGGCTGTAAATTTACCAAGAAAAAAAATGAATTTTGTAGGTCCATAATTAGAATCAATCGAGATGAGTGTTTCACTTCTGTCACGAAAAGTTCCCCAAATGCAATCTGGCGAGACGGCTGAAGAGTTTCAAGTGCGTAGAACTAACGAACGAGTTATGGCCGAACGCGAGTTCGACTATGCCTTGGTCGTGTTTTATGTGCGAGACACTAACATGAGCATTGGGGAAATGAAGACACTTCTTGGTCGCATGATCAAGTATATCGTAACTTCTGAACCACGTTCGGAAGCCGATGAAGTCTTTACTTTCCAAATCTCATGGGGGCTCAAGAATGTCATTGTATCAGGGACATTTTCAACCTTTGAGGCTTATTTCTGCGCTGCATTGCAAGGAGATAAACTTTGAGACCCACCAAGCCGAATCAAAACGCGTGACCACGCCGCGTTTTTTTGACCATATTTTTCGCGACTCAAAGTGCTCGTTTTATTAGCGAAAACCAAAAAAACAAAACTTGACACTCTTGTCAGATTAATAAACATGAAATTCACAAGCATTGAATTCACGAAAGCGAAATTCATAGGTAGTCACTCGGAATATATGAATTGCATATTTGTCGGTGCCCTATTTTAAATCTTCCGGAAAACATAAAATTGTCTTTAAATGTATCGCTATTTAAGTACGACACTATTTTTTTTAAGTCGCAAGTTTTTTTAGGTTTCATCATTATTAAATTGCCACCAAAATAATTAACTTTGCCCAAAAATGACACTTTTTGTTTTCGCGTTAAATTGTAAATGTAAATACAATCTTTGCCGATATTATTTTCTATTGTAGTAATATTCCTTGGTGCTCCCCATTCAAACCAATTATTTTCGTTAAACTTTCGCATTTTTCTTTCAATGAGCTCTTGTTTGTAAAATTCTAAATGTTTATTAATTTTTTCATCATCACAAGGAAAAACCTCGATATAAATGTATCGCTCAATCTTGTTTTCGCCATTTAATACTTCTATGTTACCAAGTTCGTCATTTTTATAAACTTTTTCTTTTCCACTAACCAGACCAACATAAATGTCAAAATAGTCTCTGAACAAAATATGGTCGGTACTTTCTTCTCCGAAAGTAATTAAGCCATTACTGTTTGTGACATATAATAATTTGTCATTGTATAATACTTTTTTATCGATTAAACTATTTTTGCAATATCTAAAAACGATAACATCGATTGATGCATTCTCGAACATTTTTTCATTGTGATTATGAAATATGTGAGTAAATGTCCCATTTAATATCATAGAATTTAATAATTTTGATGCGCTTGTTAATTTAAGAAAATCAGATGGAACAATGAAAATCAACTCACCTTCGTTGTCAAGTAAATTAAAACATTTTTCCGTAAAATCAATATATAAATTACCCTTTTTAATTCTAACGTAAGGTGGATTCCCTACTATTGTTTTATACTTTTTTGTAATTTTTTGCATCATAAAATCACCATAAATGACCTTTTCTTTTTGTATTTTATCCAATAATTTGATTTTCTTATCAATTTCAAACATATCGAATGAAACATCTGGTATTTTATTTGTAATAAATGCAACTAAATCACCTCGCCCTATAGACGGTTCTAAAATATTAGATGGCTTATTTAAGATAAACTCGAATACCTTTTCTTTAAGTTCAATATTAGTTGTAAAATATTGTCCTAAATCATGTTTCGATGTCATATATGGTATTGTTGTATTTAAAATTTCTTTTAAATCAATTTTTCATTTTCATTTTTAATTTTATCCAATTTCTTATCAATGAATATATCGAATTCTTTAGGTCCCACTAAAAGTTTTTGATAGACAAACTAAAAATTGAATTATAAATTTTATAATTACAAAGACTATTAAATGCCAGGTACTATAATTGCCCTTAATAGTTCGAAGGATCAATTGATTTATGGGTACGCGATTGTAGTTCCTGTTGAATTATTAACTAAAATTGACATCGCGCAAGTAATTGATGACGATATTAAAAAAACGTCGGTCATCGACCCAGCAAATTATTCGAAAGTTATTGAATCCCAGGCGAACCTAAAGGACTCACCCAAGGACCTTGCTTGGAGAATGTTTTTATTCTTGTGCTTGGTTGCATTCATAATGTTAATTGGATTTTTACTATTTGCGCTTATTAAAATTGATGAATTTAAAAACGGACCCCGGTAAAAAAATTAACTAATTAATTACAAATTAATATTTTTTACTCAATAAAATATTGCATCGAATTTTATTTTAAATTTAATGACTAGTTTAGAACTAAAATAACAAAGTTTAAAAATAAAAAAAATTTTTTTTGCCTTTTCGCTTTTTGCCTTTTTTCTCTTTCGCTTTTTGTTTGTCGAGGTCCGATTAAGAACCAGGATTAACATCGAGCAAGTTTGAAAGCGCGCAAACGTAACTCGCGAGTGCTCGGCCTGTCGAACAGCTTCAAGTCAATTTGGGCGCCCCGAAAGTTCGGAAGCCCACTGACGCCAGTTGAAGCTCCGGGCTCTGCAGACCTGACGGACTCGTAGAATTCCGCCGAGCTTTTCAGCTTGTCCATCAGTTGTCGAAAGCCCTTGTAGTCACGCGAGGTCCTCCACAAAGAATCGATGTACGCCCTGACGATTTGGTTGCCCATGAGACTCAAGACGTAACCAATCTTTAGTTTGTCACTGGTTCCAGATTGCCACGCATGAAACAAATGCTCCAGACCTAAAATAATATTAGTTCCGTCGACTTGAATCGCCACAACTATGATGCGGAACTTTAGTTCGTAAGATACATGACGATTTGCAATCGAGTCAACTGACCACCATAAACTGCAAATTAGGTCGCTCGCCTTGTAAATGCTTTCTTCATTGCATATCCTGATTGCTGAAACTAAATCGCCAAACTTGATCGCCTTATTGAAGTCGGTTTGAGTTTCGGCGGCGAAGTTCGCGATAGTTAGCAAGACGTCAGTCGGAAGAACCGGTAAGCCTGTTTGATAGCTTCGTGTCATGACCAAAGACAAATTTGTCATAATGTCGCAGACAGTTGTTTGGCTCATATTCTTCGTCGAGAATTATTTATTGTCTAAAAAAAATCAATTTTTTTGACTAATGACAAATATACTTTAGTGAATAAAAGCGAATTAATTTTAACAAAATGCGCACTTGAATACAAAAAATAGAGAATTAATTTTAACAAAATGCGCACTTGAATACAAAAAAGTGGAGCGTTTAACGTCAGCTCCGGACGGCCATAATTCTTTCGGGTGTAATGGCGCCACCCCCCCGCTAGTCACCTCACTAGCCACGTGCCTTGATCCTCTCGATCAACGAGTCCCACGCTTCCAGAAGCGGCATTTCGAATCTCTCCGAAGCCGCATAGTCTCTTGCAGACTGCATTTTGGTCAGAAAACTGGGACCAAAAGCAACCGACAGAGAGCCTATGGTCCTTTCGACCTTAGCCTGGTAACGAATGACATCGTCGAATGACAAGTATCGCATACCGGTGAAGTACACGACATGTCGGAAGAGGACCATCCAAGTCCTGCACGGGACAAATCCAACACTGCGGCCAATGAACACGCAATACTGAATGTCTTCGTCCAAGGTATGCACGCCTTTGAGGTACTGGATGAGGGCAGGCTCGAAATCAATAGTGGGAATCGCTCTGATGAACTCTGTCGCCATAGTTGATTGTAATTATGGACTTATAAAATTCATTTTTTTTCATATAATTGGGTCAGGAATAATTTAGTTCATTATGACTAATTTAGTCATATTTATAAATTGAACCGCTAAATTAATTATATGGAAAAAAATGATTTTTTAAAGTCGATATTTAGAAACCTCTTGAGATGTCTCACAACGCGAAGAACCAAGTACTCGAGTGTGCTCGTCAAGTTTTCAAGTTGTCAAAGACTCATGGCCTCAATTTCGATGACTGCATGTTGATTATTCAGAAAATGTCGGATTCGTATTACGAAGCTTGTCTTCTTGATGCGTTACGATCTTTTCGGAGTCCGGACTTCGATGACCTTGTCACTGAAGCTGCACCGAGACTCTCCAGAAAGTCGATAATTTCCGTTGTCGATCAATTTCTTGAAGAATTCCTCAACACTTGTTTTATCCCGGATGCCGAAAAGTACGACTTGTGCCGGAAAATCGTGAGACGCTTTGGGTTCATGCCTTTGAGGAATTGGTATTTTCTGGTTTCCAAAGTTGCCCGGGAGCCTTATGAATTTCGATTCATTGACCACCAAGACCCATCCTATGTCTTATTCCACGAGACTCGGGCCGATATCGCGGAGAGTCTTGGCGACATTGGTATCAGGCAGATGGCGACCCATGGATGGATGTTGGTCAGCCACCCCGATCCCAAGGAAAACTGGCTCTCTGATAGCTGGGTATCCCTCGCGCACCTTCTTCGCGAGCACCTGATCTAAGGTCTGCAGGTCGGCACAGAGGGCTTGTCGTTGGCCCTCTCATAAAAAAATAATGACCGTCGGTATGGGTACGAAAACCCACACATGTCTAGATGTTTCGATGTTTAGATCGGCTTCAATTAGATTGTTGCCAATGGCGGTACCAAGATGTACCAAGACGAACTGGGCTTTCTCGTCATAAGCAGCCCCTATCGACTTAGGTTGATCCTGGAACGTGCACACCAGTGACAAAAACACAACTCGCTCTGACGGCGTAAGAGAGGAAGGTAATCCTCTATAATCAATTCCGATTTTTTGTACTTTGTATTTCGCAATTCCGATTTTTTGTACTTTGTATTTCGCAATTCCGATTTTTTGTACTTTGTATTTCGCAATTCCGATTTTTTGTACTTTGTATTTCGCAATTC
>JACCDO012226466.1_pt1 | contig 15250 bp, 15 predicted proteins | sample 7446101 | NCBI WGS metagenome assembly JACCDO01 (sample SAMN15323440, study PRJNA562643) | freshwater metagenome | isolation source: river surface water | place: USA:Blue River Watershed | collected 2017-08-16
AGTCAAATCGGACTTCAATTTGACGAATCGAAATCAGAAAATCCATTTGCATATTATACTGCTGCTGTTAACAATTCATTCACACGTATTTTGAACATCGAAAAGAAAAATCAAAACATTAGAGATGATATGCTCATTGAACATGGATTAGCACCTAGTTCGACAAGACAAAATCTACAAGAGTTCGCTGAAGAAATAGCAAGACAGGCTAACCTTTATAAAAATGCAAGAATGCCGAAAAGCGAAGAAACTGTTGAAGATGAAGAGGAAACCTCTTGACATTAAGTTCTATAGTTGCTATTATGCCACAGAGGAGATCCTATGGCATTGTTTAAAAAGGTAGCATGTTTTACAGACTTACATGTTGGTGCTAAATCAAATAGCGGTATTCACTTACAAGATTGTGAAGAATTTGTAGATTGGTTTATAGACACTGCCAAGAAAGAGAATTGCGAAACCGCAATCTTTCTTGGAGACTGGAGTCATAATCGTAATAGTCTAAACTTATACACACTAGATACTAGCCTACGATTATTAGAAAAACTCGGTGCTGCCTTTGAACAGTTCTTTTGGTTTCCGGGCAATCACGACCTATTCTACAAAGACAAGCGTGATATTCATAGTTCAGCGTTTGGGCGTCATATACCAGGCGTTACTGTAGTTGAAACCGTGACTACTATTGATAATGTAACGTTAGTTCCATGGTTGGTAGGTGACGAGTGGAAGGCTATGAAGAATGTAAAAAGTAAGTATGTGTTTGGGCATTTTGAACTTCCTAAGTTCATGATGAATGCTATGGTTCAAATGCCCGACCACGGTGAACTTCGTGCTGAAGACTTTCGAGGTCCGGATTATGTATTCAGTGGACATTTTCATAAACGACAACAGAACGGTTGTGTGATCTATATAGGCAATGCCTTTGCTCACAATTATTCAGATGCTTGGGATGACGAACGTGGTATGATGATCCTAGAGTGGGGCGGAGAACCTAAATTCCATAACTGGACCAATGCTCCCAAATTTAGAACTATCAAACTCAGTGATCTCATTGATCGTCAATCTGAAATAATGAAGTCAAAAATGTATCTCAGGGTAAACTTAGATATTGATATCAGTTTTGAAGAAGCCAACTTTATCAAAGAAGAATTTACTAGGATCTATGACATACGAGAAATCAGCCTCATTCAAGACAAGAGTAATTTAGAAGGTTCCTACGAGGATAATCCAGATACACAATTTGAAAGCATTGATCAAATTGTATCAGAACAATTGACAAATTTAGATAGTGGTAATTTTGATAAGAAACTATTAATGGACATTTATAATGACCTTTAAAATTAAGACGCTGACAGTTCGTAATTTTATGAGTGTAGGCAATCAAACTCAAGCCGTTGATTTTGATCAAGAGCAGTTGACCCTGGTGTTAGGATCTAATCATGACCTGGGTGGCGATGACACAGGTTCCAGAAATGGCACAGGCAAGACCACAATAATCAACGCCTTGAGTTATGGCCTTTATGGCCAGGCATTGACCAACATTAAAAAAGAAAACCTAATCAACAAGATCAATAATAAACATATGTTGGTCACAGTTGAGTTTGAAAAGAATAATCTAAATTATCGTATCGAACGTGGCCGTAAGCCTAATGTTCTTAAATTGTTTGTTAATAATCAAGAAATCACCGCAGACAATCAAGGAGAAGACGAAAGTCAAGGAGACAGTAGAGAAACACAAAAGTCTATCGAACAAATGTTGGAAATGAGTCACACCATGTTCAAACATCTTGTGGCTCTTAATACGTATACCGAACCTTTCTTGGCCATGAGAGCCGCCGATCAACGTGAAGTCATTGAACAACTATTAGGTATTACTCTGTTGTCAGCTAAGGCAGAAGAATTAAAAAATAGAGCAAAAGAAAACAAAGATTTAATTGCCAGAGAAAATTTTAGAATTGAAGGTATCAAATCAGCCAACGAAAATGTTCAGAAGAGTATAGAAAGTCTAAAACTAAAAAGTTCGGCGTGGTTCAATAAACATGACCAAGAATTAGAATCATTAGGTCGTGCCATTGTTAATCTTGAAGCAGTGGATATTGAATCGGAGATACAGGCTCACACAGCCTTAAAGACTTGGTTAGACAATGATAAAAAATTAACCAGCCTAAGAAAACAAAAGGCAACTTTGGAAACTGCTGTTATGCAGGCAGAAAAAACTGTGAAAAAATACACAGCAGAAGTAGAAAAATTAAAAGATCATAAATGTCATGCCTGCGATCAAAAACTTCAAGATCATAAACATAAAGAAATGTTAGATGATGCTATCAAGCACAAAATGGAAGCAGACGAATACGCTCTAAAAGTAGTCAATGATTACGGACTGATTGTCAATGACATTGAAAAAATTGGTAGTCAAGGAGCAAAGCCTACTACATTTTACGAAACTGAGGCAGAGGCATTGGGACACAAGAATAATTTAACCAATTTAGAGAAAGCCCTAATACAGAAATCCGAAGAATCTAATCCTTATGAAGAACAAATTGAAGAATTGAAAAACTCTGCCATACAGGAAATAGATTGGACAGCGATAAACGAATTAACCAAGTTGCGTGATCACCAGGACTTCCTTTTGAAATTGTTAACAAATAAAGACAGTTTCATACGAAAACGTATTATTGATCAAAATCTATCATATCTAAACAAGCGTCTTAGTTATTATATCGATAAATTAGGATTGCCTCATCGTGTGATTTTTCAAAACGACCTGTCGGTAGAAATTACCCAGTTAGGTCAAGATCTTGACTTTGATAATCTTAGCAGAGGCGAACGAAATAGATTGATTCTAAGTATGAGTTTTGCTTTTCGTGATGTATGGGAAGGACTTTACCAACCTATCAATTTGTTATTCATCGACGAACTCGTTGACTCGGGCATGGATTCAGCAGGCGTTGAAAGTGCGCTAGCCGTATTGAAAAAGATGGGTAGAGAACGTAATAAAAATATCTATTTGATTAGTCATAAAGATGAACTACAAGGTAGAGTAAACAACGTTCTCAGAGTAGTCAAAGAAAATGGATTTACCAGTTATTCAAATAGTCTAGAATATGTCAACTGAAAAATTAGAAGAATATAAAAAACTTTATTCAGAATACGTTAACCTGAATGTAGAATTGCATAATTATCATTTAAGTTTTCTACATCGCAGTAGTAAGCCAAATAGTCAAGTATGTAAAAGAACTATTAAAAAAATGCGACTATTGCTGTATAGTATGGAAAAAATGATTTATAGGGTTAGAGACGAATTTATTGAGTCATGGCGAGAGGAAATCGCCGAGATAAAAGTATTTCATCCCGATGGTAGAGTTAGAAGATACAATTACGAAAAAAGGAAAAAAAATGACCTCATCAAAAGAACAATTAAAAAGCCTGTTTGAAGAATTCCTAAAAGAAGATGACAAATTTACAGCAGGCAATTCTGCTGCGGGAACTCGTGCCCGCAAGGCTTTAGCAGAAATTTCAAAAGCAGTTAAGGCCAGACGTAATGAAATCACAGAAGAAAAAAATGCTCGCAAGGAAGCCAAGGCTGCTAAATGATCGATGTCTTGGTATTATCAAGGTACGATAGTCAATGAATTACCCGAAGATTGTATTGGTTTCGTGTATCTCGTGACCAATACAATTACAAATAAAAAATACATAGGCAAAAAATTAGGCAAATTTTCAAAAACAACCTACAAAGTAGTAAAATTAAAAAACGGCACCAAGAAAAAGAAACGTATTAAAACAAAAATAGACTCAGACTGGCAAACATATTACGGCTCAAACGATCAACTCACAAAAGATGTAGCACAATTAGGCACCGACAAATTTCACAGAGAAATATTATATTTTTGTAAATCTAAGGCAGAATGTAGTTACATTGAGGCACGCGAACAATTCACAAGAAAAGTATTAGAATCAGACGAATATTATAACGGACAGATATCTGTTCGTGTCCATGGCTCACACATCAAAGGCAAATTAATCGGTTAACGGCTCGCACAGGCTAACTTCATGTGCCCTAGACCTGGACCACGTGTCGCAGGGACGGAATGCTCACCGCCGCAGTGAGAACTCAACCACTACCCGCAAGGATGAAGATCACAAACTGCCGTGATTTGGTTGTTTGAACATAATGTAAAGGCTAAAAGACGCTCTTAATAGAGCACGTTTTACAAATGTGATAGCGTATGTTTGTAAGACCGCCGTTGTAATGAAGACGGGGATGGAGGTACCGGACAACCGCCTCTGCTAAACACCCTAACGCTGTGTGACTATGCTACTCAGATGATGCATAACTTCGCCCGCCCTGGGCGAAGTGTGACCACTTAATCTAGATGATACTAGAAGACAAAAATGCTTCGAGTCTCGTAGACGACGAAGCAAACGAACGCAGTTCGTTACTAAATACCGGATACTGTCAATAAATCATGAAATTATATCAAGCCCTTGGTCAAGAAACTATATTTGAAAGTATAGGTAATAACGATCCCTATTTCCGTACATGGCAAAAAGAAATACATCCTGTTCTATGTGAAGTTGCTCTACAACCCGATCAAATAAATCAATTATTCAAATCGATTGAGAAGGGCGGAGGGAGAAGTCTCATAGGCAAGGCCAAGGATGCTGCTGGAAAAATTAACAACATATGGTTTGATAAATTCGGTGGTATGCTACAAAATAGCACCCCTGTCCAAGCATTTGATCAAAAATATGAACAACTTAAATCAAGCATAGCCGCTAAGAATCCTAAGGTAGCTGCTAGTTTAGCCAAGTATGGGGATTTCGCAAAGAACAACCCTAAATTACATAAATTTTTATTGGCAATCGCTGGTAGCGTGGCTGCTGCACTAGGTGTAGCGTTTGCAGGAGGGGTAGGTGCTGGAGCATTGGCAGTGGGCACAGGTGCAGGCATAGCAACAGGTATCATCAATATTGCTGACCGTTTATTACAAGGACAACGAGCTAGCACTGCTATTGGTAGAGGCGCTACTACAGGAGCCATTGCTGGACTAACTGCTGCGGCTGCTACAAAAATTGCTGGATCGATAGCAGATAGTTTTAGAGCAGAATATGTTCAAGCCAGAGGTGCTAACGATCTAATGAAAGGCACATTCGATCTCAATGGTCAATGGACCTTTGTCACAGGCAAGGCTGAAGATGTTCGTATGCTGAACAAACTAGTTGATGCTGGAGATATGAACGGTTTTTATAACCTAGTAGCTAAGATGCGAACTCCGGAATATGTTCAAGGATTGAATGCTTCTATGGACATTATCAAACAGGCTGCTCAACATTATCAAACAGCTAAGGATACACTGACAACATTGGCACAGGTAGCTGCTGCCGGAGCAGGCGGTGCTGTCAGTGCGTCTACAAGCGGTCAACCTACCACTGAATCAGTATCCCGTAGACAAATTACAGAATTATTTGGCATCACTGGTAATAAGATAGATGCTAGTAAATTAGAAAAAGCATGGACACAGGCTGGCTCTCCTACAGACAGTGAAGAAATTAGAAAAATTTTACAAAGTGCGGGCGTTGAATCTAGCATTATAGATCAAGCATTTCAAGATATAGGTGTTCAAAGCTCAGTTGGAAACACAGCAAATAAAACAGTTACTCAAAAGGTAAATACGCAGGAAATAGTGGCAAGAATACGAAAACTTACTCCTGCCCAACAAAAGGAAATTTTGGCCTTGTTAGGGAAATAATATGAGAATTAATGAATTACTTAGTGAAGATCAACTTGATGAATTAAACCTAAAAGGCTTAGGTACAGGGTTAGGTAAAGTTATCGGCGGCGCTGCTGGAGGTGTAGTACAAGGTGCAAAAAATGTTTGGTCGGGGATGAAACAAGGCTATCAAGGCGCTCAGAATGCATTGGCTCCAGATAACACAGCAGCCACTACCGCTGCTACTGGAACTACAGCACCGGCTACAACTGCTACTGGAACTACAGCACCGGCAGCCACTACCACTGCTCCTGAACCGCAAGCAACACCAGATGAACTTGAAAATATTAAAGCATTAGTGCAAAAACTTAATCCAGAACAAAAGCAAGAAGTAGCAGCAGAATTGCAAAAACCAGAAATCCAGCAACCTAGCACCCCAACTTCTGCACCACAAGCGCAGTCAACACAGCAACCCGCTGCCCCTACAGGAACAAGTGTAGATATAGGACAAGTTAAGCAACAAAGTGCTCAACAATCCCAAGCAGCACAATCTGAAAAACAAACAGCTCAACAACAGATTGCAGCCACTCAACAGGCCAATGCTCAAAAGGCTCAGCAGGATGCTGCTATTAAAGCCGCTAAAGATGCTGCTATGGCTAAACCGGCATTTCAACAGACCGCTGCTGATAAACTTGCTATTCAGAAAGCCAAGCAAATGGGAATTCGAGAAGCAATTAAGGAAAGCAAACAGCCTAAAAAACCTGCACCAAAACAACCTGCTAAGAAACCCTCTCCAGGTAAAAAGAAAAAAGTTATTGTTGAATTTAAAAGTAAGTTTTTAGGTATTGAAATTTAAAAGAATGGCAATTGAGTAGTCTTAGTAGTTTCTAAATTTTCCTCAATAATTTTTCCAATAATCTGTCTCTCGTCGGGAGTGAGCAAATGACTTTGATCGTAGGTTACTCCTCCCCGCATAAACCAACATATTTTCAAAAGGTCTTTTTTTAAGGCTTTTGAATCTTGGTCATAGTTTTTTACTAATTTTTCTATGCCTTGATTATCTAGATTCAAAAGCCTTATACGAAAAAAGTTGCAGGATCAAATACTAAAGGAATTTGTATTCTGTCCTCCATAATTCCTTGTTCTCTCATTTCTGGAGTAACCTCAATGTCGATCGGTTTTATCGAGTTACGCTCACGGAGGTATTCTAGATGTTTTTGCACAGTATTGAATATTTCTTTGTCGGCATTGTCTATAAATTCTTTTATAAAGTCTTTATTCTCTACAGTACCTTCACTTGTTTCGACTTTAAAAATACTTTCTGCAATTACACCTGTAGTTACCTCTGACAATTTGCTGAAACTATCTTTAAAAATTTGTATTTTTTGATCTTCGCTTATATTCTCATTGCTCACTGCCTGCATGATTTTTTGTGTTTCAAAGGTGCGTATGGCAGTTTTAGTCATCTGTTGATAATTCAACGGTTTAACATATATTGTCATATTTTCATTGATCGGGATTACAGGATCCCATTTGACTGTGTCCAGTAAAGAATCCATTACTACTCTTAGATCAACTTGATATTCAAATTCAAAACCTTCCTTGAGTGTAACAGGCGTAACCATCATTTCTCCATATGTGGCTAGTCTTATTGATAAAAGTATAAGGTCTAGATCAATACTGGGAATTTCCCATGCATTTTTGATACTAGGTATACAATTTTGAATAACATCTACAACTGCTTGACCGTTCATCAGAGCATCTGGTATGTTTAACATAAGTTCATCTTTGGCCGTCATGCTATAAACTGCAAGTTGATTACTTTCTGGCATCTCAATACTACCCTCTGGGTAATATAACCCGTCACTAGGTAAACTGATAAACACCTTAGGTTGTCTCATAAACGCAGTAAGTGGATTATGATGGGCTTGTTGTGCCATTTTGAATCTCCGATAAATAAACTATATTTGTATGATCTTATATTTATCTACTACTATAACCACTAAACTACAATGGCAGATGTAACTGGAACCATAGGCAGTGAAAGCGTTGTGCTGAATAATGCAGCCACAGAAGCAACTCTGCGATTATTGTTACAGGCTACATTAAATGCTAACAAGCAAAGTTTGGGGGCAATTCAACAACTAGCACAAAGCAGTGGGCTAAGCCCTCAAACGGTGCAAGCAGCCAGCCAAGGTCTAACTTCTACAGGTCAGGCCGGTAGAGCAGCAGGTCAGCAATTACAAGGACTTAATACAAGTCTTATCAATACTGGTAAGATTTTTGGTAATCTAGACGATATATTAAAAAAAGCAACTGCTGGTAGTCTTCAAAGTAGCGATGTAGCAGCAGCATTGGCACAAATACCTGGTCCTGCCGGTATGGTGGCTAATGTATTTCAACGAATTGCAGAATTTCAAGAAGCCAATATGCGTACCTATCAACAGATTAGTTCTGTTGGTGCTAATTTTGCAGGTAGTCTCACGGGCATGAGATACGCAGCGGCAGGTACAATGATGACCTTAGAGCAATTTAGCACTATGGTTACTAAAAACGCAGATATTTTAGCCTTAATGGGTGGAGGAGTAGAGGCTGGAACTAAGGCATTCACTCAACTTAGTAAGCAATTATTAACTGGTGATACAGGCCGTCAACTAATGGCAATGGGATATACCACTGAACAGGTTAACCAAGGTCTATTAAATTATGTAGGAATGATAGGTGGTGTTACAGGCGCTGAATTGAAAAATGTTGCTGTTACTAAGCAATTAACAGAATCAGCAGGAGAGTATCTAGGGCATCTTGATGGTCTAGCAAGATTAACAGGACAAAGTAGAGAACAACAACAAAAGGAATTAGCAGAAGCACAAAAAAATGCTGCATTTCAGGCCTACATGCAAACTCTTAGTAAAGAGGAACAATTAAAAGCACAGAAAGGAATGGCCAGTGCTATGGCATTGGGGGGCAAAGGGGCAGTTGATGCATTTCAAAGTAAATTAATGGGCATTGCACCTGATAAAGCAGGTGCTATGTTTATTGCGACTGCTGATAAAACTGCAAAAGTCGTAGATGATATGGCTGACATGGTTAAAGATGGTAATGCTAAATCTAGCGATATCAATAAAAAGACTGCTGAAGGAATGCGAGCCGCACAACAAGATTTTGCCAAATATGGCAGAGAAGGACTTTATGCTATTCTTAGACAAGGCGGTCCAGTAGCAGATGCCCTACAGCGTGTTGGAATAACTGCGAATAGTGCAGCCCTAAAGACTGATGAAGAAATAGAAGCAGCCTTAAAGAAGGCAGAACTTGATAAAACCGAAGCCGATAATATGGCTCAAACCAATGCTAATCTTAAACAACTTGGGGAAGCAGTGATAGGAATAGTAAGTCCTATTGTGTCACTTTTAACACCAGCCTTTAGTATTTTATCAGGAATAGTATCTTCTGTAGCAACATTTATAGATAGTTTTCCAGATCCTTTGAAAAAATTTGCTAGTATAGTAACACTAGCAGGAGTAGCACTCATGGCCTATTTGGCCATTATGAAAAAACAAACTGCTGCTGCTGCCGTAGGCAGTGTTCTTCCAAGTGGTGGAGGAGGTGTTCCAGGTATGGGAAATGCTGGGGCCACCGGAGCGGGAATAGGGAACTTCTTACAAGGATTAGGCAGCGGTGTAGGCTCAATAATGAAAGGCTTGGCCACCGGCTTACAATCATTTAATAATCCGGCAATATTGTTAGGAGCAACTATTTTTGGTGGAAGTGTGGCCGCTATAATTGCAACAATAGGAGCAGGAATAGCCGCTGCAAGTTGGATTATGGGCAAGGCATTACCTACGCTTTCAGAAGGAATTGACTCTTTTGCAAGAATCGACGGCGATAGACTTGTTACCACTGCAAAGGGAATTACAGCATTAGGCGGAGCGTTGGTAGCATTTAGTGCAGCAGGAGCACTGGCAGGAGTTGGAAATGTTTTTAGTAATATCATAGGCGGGATAACAAAGTTTTTCGGAGGGGACGATATAACTACCAAAATATCAAATATGGTAGCAAAATTTACACCTTTGGCCCCCCAACTAAGTGTGTTAGGTCCTTCGATACAGAGTTTAGGTACAGGACTTTTAGATTTTTCAAAAGCAATTAATTCTATAGATATAACAAAAGCAGAAAAGGTTAGAGAATTACTTGCTAACTATAGTGCTACTGAAGCATTAAAAACTGTTACAAATACTACTGAAGGAACGCCATCTCCTGCCACTTCCGGAGGTACAGAAACTTTATCAGCATCATTTGATTCATTAAATAAGACACTAACAGAAATTTTAAAATATACCAAGGAAATGACAGACAACACCAAACGAACAATGGAGGGTGTAAAATCATTGAATCCTAATTTATTTCCTTCTTAATTAAATACACTATGAGTTGGCGAAAATACTTCACACCTGTACAAAGCAAATCTGGATCCCTAAGCGTTATTAGTGGTTCATCTGGTCAGACCAACCCTACTCATAGAAATTATTCTAGTTTTCTCCCTGATGTTTATTCAGGGCATCCAAATAGACTAGAAAGATATGGCCAATATGATACAATGGATAGCGATAGCGAAGTAAACGCTGCATTAGATATATTGGCAGAATTTTGTAGCCAAACAAATGAAGAAAATGGTACTCCTTTTAGAGTAGCATTTAAAGATCAAGCCACAAATGCAGAAATTACCGTTATTAAAAAATATCTGCAACAGTGGACAAAACTTAACAAGTTTCAACTACGCATCTTTAAAATTGTAAGAAATGCATTTAAATTTGGAGATGTATTTTTCGTTAGAGATCCGGAAACACAAAGTTGGATGTTCGTAGATTGTGCAAAAGTTGATAGAATAATAGTAAATGAAAGTGAAGGCAAGAAACCTGAACAGTATCATATAAGAGATTTTAATCCAAATTTTGAAACGTTGGCCACGACTGCTATTAATCCTAGTAATGTAACAGGTGGCGGAAGTCAATATGCAAGCAGTTATGCAGGTAATGCCAGCGGAGCAGGATACAGTAGAGGTATGACAGGTGCATTTCCTACAAATATTTCAGGAACTAGATTTGACAGAAATGATCGCCAATATGTAATAGATGCAAAACATGTCATTCACATTTCTATGAGTGAAGGTTTGGATAATAATTTTCCGTTTGGAACAAGTCTTTTAGAGAGTATATTTAAGGTATACAAACAAAAGGAATTGTTAGAAGATGCTATCATAATTTATAGAATTCAGCGTGCACCTGAAAGGCGTGTTTTTTATATTGATGTAGGAAATATGCCTAGTCATATTGCTATGAGTTTTGTAGAACGTGTTAAAAACGAAGTAAATCAACGAAGAATTCCCTCAGTTACAGGAGGAAGCCAATCAGTTATTGATGCAGGCTACAATCCTTTATCAATTAATGAAGACTATTTCTTTCCACAGACAGCAGAAGGTAGGGGATCTAAAGTAGAAGTATTACCTGGCGGAACTAATTTAGGGGAAATAGATGATCTCAAATACTTTACCAATAAGTTATTCCGTGCTCTTAGGATACCTAGCAGTTACTTACCTACAGGCCCAGATGATGGAGGCAGTAATTTCAACGATGGAAGAGTGGGAACTGCTTATATACAAGAACTTAGGTTTAACAAATATTGTGAACGCCTACAATCCTTAATGAATGAACAATTCGATACTGAATTTAAATTGTATTTGCACAATAAAGGTATCAATATAGATAGTAATTTGTTTGATCTGAAATTCAACCCACCGCAGAATTTTGCTGCATATAGACAGGCTGAGATGGATACTGCTCGTGTTAATACCTTTAATACAATGGTCGCTGTACCATTTGTTAGCAAACGATTTGCAATGAAAAGATTTTTAGGTATGACGAGTGAAGAAGTAGCAGAAAATGAACGTATGTGGAAAGAAGAAAACATAGATGAAGGTGTTGAATTAAGTTCAAGTGCGCAATTGAGAAGTGTCGGGGTGACCGCAGGAGGTATAAGCGGAGACCTAGGCAACATTACAGGTGCAACAACACCGCCTGCACCTACGCCCTTAGATCAAGAAATTGGACAACCTAATTCAACCGACTCTCAGACCTCTCAACCTGCATAAATATTTTTATGATACTAAGAGAATTCATTTATTTTGACAAGAAATCTCCAGAAATGGTAGACGATGGTCGTTATATTTCTGATAATGATACTAGTGTTCTAGAATTAATAGATACTAGAAAGACTCGTTTAACCTTAAAAATGCTCAGTGAATTAAGAAGAGCAGGAGAATCGAGAGAAAAAGAATATAGAGAAGAGATGAGTCTCGTAAGAAAAATGTATGCTGCTCCCCCGCCCGAAGCCGCTGCTTAGATTTTTTTATAAAAAATAATAATTACTAGGCATAAAATCATTCATTTTTAGCCTATTTTCTACCGACTTTTAAATCATTTTGTAAATATCCTTACAGCCTTGCCGCTACCATTTAAGGAGAATACAAGTCATGACGAAGTTTGAACAACTTCTAGACTATATTGTAAACGAAGAACATGATAAAGCTAATGAACTTTTTCATGAAATTGTTGTAGAAAAGTCTAGAGAAATTTACGAAAATTTAATTGCTGAAGAACAAGATGAAGATGTAGAAGAAGCATCCCACGAAGACGCAGATGAGTCAGTGGATGAAGCAGCAGATGAGGAAATGGATGAGTCAGAAGAAGAAATGGATGAATCTGCTGACGAAGAAATGGACGAAAGCGAAGACGAAGAAGCCGACGAAAGCATGGATCTAGAAGATTCATATATGATGGACGGCGACGACGAAGAAGAGCCGATGGGCGGAATGGACGACATGGGCGGAGACGCTTCCGACGACCTAGAAGGCGATGTTAGTGCTGATAGTCCAGAAGAAGAATTAAAAATGAGCATTCAAAATGCCATGGCAGAACTACAGGCTGCATTTGACGCTGCTGAAGATATGTCAGGCGGCGACATGGGCGGCGATGATGAATTTGCTGCTGGCGACGATGACATGGGCGACGAAATGCCAAAAGAAGACGATATGATGGGCTTCATGGAAGGACGTCGTATGACACGTGAGTACGTTGAGAAAGTTGGCAACGATTGGGACAAAGGCAGCAACATGAAGCAGCAGGCCAAGCATGTGGGTGCTGGTTCTGGTGATACCGAAGGTGCTCCTGTTGAAGGTCGCAGTCCAATTAGCAGCGGTTCAGGAAAACCTAATACTGGTGCAAATGCAAAAAACCTAAACCAGAGTCATCATGAAGGTGGTACCAATACTGGAACAAGTCCAGCAGGAAAAGCAGGCGGATTCTTAAGCAATGCTAAAGAAGACAATGCAGGTAATGGAAATGTTCCTGGTGGAAAAATGGGCGTTAAGAATCTAAAGAAAGTTAGCGGCGGTCACGGTGCTGAAAAGAAAGGTTCAGGTCCAGGTCCAGTAGGTTCGGGTACAGGCGACAAAGCAGGTCAAACTAGCATGGGTAACCAGGCTCAATTGATCAAGCATATTAAGTAATTTGAGAAGTCTGATGAAACTAACTTACCTAAGAGAACATTTAAGTTTTGATCAAGCACAAGCAGTTCTAGAGAGTGACGATAAAGAAGGTCGTAATCTTTATCTAAAAGGAATTGCTATTCAAGGCGGGATCCGTAACGCTAATCAGCGTGTTTATCCTGTTGATGAAATAGAACGAGCAGTAAAAACTCTAAATGATCAAATACAAAGTGGCTATTCAGTTTTAGGTGAAGTAGATCATCCAGACGATCTAAAAGTAAATTTGGATCGTGTCAGCCACATGATTACACAAATGTGGATGGAAGGTCCTAATGGATATGGGAAGATGAAAATTCTTCCCACTCCTATGGGCAACTTAATTCGTACCATGCTTGAAAGCGGTGTAAAACTAGGTGTCAGTTCTAGAGGCAGCGGAAACGTTGATGATTATTCTGGCAAAGTATCCGATTTTGAGATCATTACAGTTGATATAGTAGCCCAGCCCAGCGCCCCTGGTGCTTACCCTACTCCTGTTTATGAGCATTTAATGAACACAAGAGGAGGAAATAAAGCATACAAGGTAGCACAAGAAGTAAGAGAAGATCCAAAGGCCCAAAAATATCTTCAAGAAAGTCTCTTGAAAATTATCAAAGGTCTAAAATAAGCCCGAGGAGAAAAATAAATGTTGGACGCATTCAAAAAATTAGTAGAGAGTGGAGCAATTTCAGAAGATGTGGGATCTGAATTGCAAAGTGCTCTTGCTGCTAAACTTCAAGAGAATCGCGACCAAGTAACCGCTGAACTTCGTGAAGAATTTGCACAGAAGTATAACCATGATAAAAGTTTGATGGTTGAAGCAATCGACAAGATGTTAAGCGACAGATTGGCCGCAGAAATGGCCGAATTGCATGAAGACAAAAAGGCTCTAGCAGAAGCAAAATTACAATATAAACAACGTATTAGTGAAGATGCTCGCAAACTGGAAAGTTTTGTCATTAAGCAACTAGGCAAAGAATTAGTTGAATTCCAAGGAGATCGTAAAAAAGTTTCCGAGAATTTTTCTAAGTTAGAACAGTTTGTAGTACATGCACTGGCTAAAGAAATCAATGAATTTGCTATCGACAAACGTGACCTTGCAGAAACGAAAGTTCGTTTAATTCGTGACTCTAAGATGAAATTTGAAGATATTAAATCTCAATTTATTAGTAAAGGTGCAAAAATGGTTGAAAGTGTTATTACGCATAAACTTACTTCCGAGATTCAACAATTGAAAGAAGATATTTCTAGTGCTCGTAATAATGATTTTGGCCGTAGAATTTACGAAGCATTTGCACAAGAGTATTCAAGTTCTTATTTAAATGAAAAATCTGAAACAAGCAAACTGTTAAAGATTATTCAGAAAAAAGATCAAGAACTTGCAGAAGCAAAACAAGCCGTTGCAGAAAAACAGACCATTGCTGAATCTAAGGACCGCGAACTTCGTGTTACAAAAGATTTAATGGAACGTAAACAAGCAATGAGTGAGTTATTAGCGCCGTTAGGTGCTGAAAAAAGGGAGCTGATGCATACACTTCTAGAATCTGTACAGACTAGAGATCTTGCAAAAGCATATGAAAAATACCTACCAACAGTAATGGAAGGCGAAATTAGGAAGACAGCTAAAAAACCTGTTCTAACCGAAGGAACCGAAGTAACTGGTAATCGTGAAGCAAAGCCCGAGGTAGGCTTAGATAACATTATAGACATCCGCAAATTAGCGGGTCTAAAATAATTCAAGGAGAAGACATAAAATGTCAAAACTTTTAAATGAAAGATGGTCAGAGACCAAAGACGCTCTGCTTGAAGGCCTACAAGGTAACCGTCGTCAATCCATGGCAGTATGCTTGGAAAACACACGTCGTTACTTGGCAGAAGCCGCTACAGCAGGTGCAACAAGCACTGGTAATATCGCTACATTAAACCGTGTTATTCTTCCAGTGATTCGTCGTGTAATGCCAAC
>JACCDO010025191.1_pt1 | contig 15247 bp, 21 predicted proteins | sample 7446101 | NCBI WGS metagenome assembly JACCDO01 (sample SAMN15323440, study PRJNA562643) | freshwater metagenome | isolation source: river surface water | place: USA:Blue River Watershed | collected 2017-08-16
AACGAGCCATTAACTGCGGGGGCAGCTAAGCCGTGCGAATGTCGCACATGTCATGTGAGGTCTAACTGATATGTCACAAAGCAGAAAACACCGTGGCTATGCAACGCAGCGAATTGTAGCAGAATACTTCCAGGCACAAGGCTGGGAGCATGCATTACCTGTTGGAGCTGGTAGAGATGGCTCAGATGTAACAGGTATTCCTAATGTTGACATTGAAATTAAAGCACGCACAAAGCTAGACCTTCCGGCTTTAATGCGTCAGCTATCAGAACGCAAAAAAGACACCGGTCTAGGGGTAGGTGTCTTGCGTCTAAATGGTCAGGGTGAGAAATCCGTTGAGCAATTCGTTGCTGTTCTCACTCTGGCTGATTTAGCTTACTTACTAAAAGCTAGTGGCTACTGATCCGATACAGCTGCATAGATGTTCAAGCTGTGGAGCTTGGATGTATGCCATCAAAGAAAGGTGTAATACGTGCCAATCTACGTATTCAAATGCGAAAACTGCCAAATAGAAGTTGAGCAGACATTTAGCGTTTATACAAACGCAACGATCTGGTGTCAACCATGCCAGATACCAATGAGTAAACAATTCACAGCACCAGCAATACATTTCAAAGGCACAGGATGGGGCAAGGATGCCTAAACTATTAGATTTGTTTTGTGGGGCTGGTGGAGCGTCTATGGGTTATAACAGGGCAGGATTTGAAGTAACTGGTTTGGATATAAAGCACGGCAAGCGTTATCCGTTTACCTATATGCGTATGTCTATTGAACATGTGACTGTGGATATGTTAAAAGAATTTGATGTGGTGCATGCTAGCCCACCCTGCCAGACATTTAGCATAACTCAAAATTTACGCAATGCTCAGGGTAAATCAACTAGTAAGCTAGATTGGTTGCCTACCACAAGAAAGTTATTGCAAAAATGGGGTGGTAATTACATTATTGAAAACGTACCGGGTGCGCCATTACATGATTCAATTATGTTATGCGGTAGCGCATTTGGTTTGAAGGTAAGAAGGCATAGGTTGTTTGAATCTAACATGAAGTTAGTTGGCACTCAATGCAATCATAAGCAGCAGGGCAGACCTGTGGGCATATATGGAAGCATGCGTGATGAAATACCAAATGGCGGCAGAACTGCACACACAATGCAAGAAGCCAATGAAGCTATGGGTATTGACTGGATGATATGGGGCGAATTGGTTGAATCCATACCGCCTGCATACACCGAATATCTGGGCAAACAGATAGTGTGATGCACGTCACACAACCAACGACACGCCGAAAGGTTACGCTCAAATGATGAATAAACTTGACAAGCTCGGTATGCTTAATCGCCTTGCGCGCCTTAAAGGCAGCGCACTTCGGCGAAAAGCATTAGGGCGGGCTATTGTCATTTTGCTGTTAGCAATGACACATAGCGTTGCCGCATCAAATGCATTACAAACGCAACCAATAGATGAAAAGCCGTTTGACCGATATAACACAATGAATTTAAAACTCTATCTACATAATCAGATCAATGATTGGAATGAGTTTGAATGCGCTAATGAGTTAGCGTTTAAAGAATCAAGCTGGAGAGTAGATGCAGTTAATAAGACTACTGGTGCTTATGGTCTATTCCAACACATGAGTGATTATGCTAAAGAGTGGGATGCATTCAAACAGATAGATAAACATGTAAAATATATAGACACTAGATATAGTGGTAGTTGGTGTAAAGCACTACAACACTTAGTGAGGAATGGATGGCACTAAAGCCATATAGAGCAACAGCACATTGGAAGAAGCTAAGGCTTCAGGTGCTACGTAGAGATGCATACACGTGTGTGTACTGTGGTGATGTTGCTAATGAAGTGGATCATGTAGTGCCTAAGGTTAAGGGTGGGGAAGATACTCTTGATAATTGCGTAGCTGCATGCCGTAAATGCAACATAACGAAGAAGGATAAAGACGAAGCGGTTTTTTTAGCACAAGCGTCTACCCCCCCTGCCTTTATGTTCAAAATCTCCCCGATCCGCACCGGTTCAAACCAATCTGGACAAATCGGACACACTTCAGTCCAGATCAGTTCAGACAGTCCATTCATTGCACCTGACCAATCGGGGGCTATTTAGAAATGGCTACTCGTAAGGGCGCGACAAAGCCACGCCTGAGCAACGCACCGCTTAAAGGCAAAAGCCGCATAGATGAGGTGTTGCCGTGGCTAAAGGAAATCGGTCAAGAGCTGCTTCCGTGGCAAGAACACGTACTTACCGACATGCTGAAGGTTGACAAGAACAATAACTTTATTCGCAAGACAAATCTGCTGTTAATTGCAAGGCAGTCAGGAAAAACACACCTAGCACGAATACGCATACTTGCCGGCTTGTTCTTATTTGGAGAAAAGTCTATTATCGCTATGTCGTCCAACCGCAGCATGGCTCTTGATACCTTCCGCAAGGTCTGTGACGTGGTTGAAACGACACCATCACTTAAAGCACAACTAAAGCAAATCCGCGTGGCTAATGGTCAAGAATCGTTAGAGCTTTTATCGGGAGCTCGATACGAGATAGTCGCGGCAACACGAGATGGAAGCCGTGGTAAGACCGCGGATTTGCTTTTTGTGGATGAGTTACGCGAAATCTCTGAAGAAGCATGGACAGCAGCAAGACCTATAACACGAGCAAGACCTAATAGCCAAATCCTGTTAACCAGTAACGCTGGGGATGCCTTTAGCACGGTTTTAAACGGTCTTAGAGAGCGTGCTAATAGTTATCCGCCTAAATCCTTAGGCTATTGGGAATACAGCGCACCAGACTTCTGCGATATACACGATAAAGACGCTTGGTATCAAGCAAACCCTGCTTTGGGCTACATAGTCACAGAAGAAATGATCGCTGAAGCCATTGCAACCTCTAGCGTAGAAGCTACGCGTACGGAAACACTTTGCATGTGGGTGTCTGCGCTTAAATCGCCGTTCCCATATAGAGCATTTGAAGATTTGACTGTTCAAGACCTAAAGATTGCACCTGGCTTGCCAACTATCTTTGCTTTAGACGTTTCTGTGACTAAACGAGATGCCAGCCTTGTTGCCGGACAAATCCAAGAAGATGGACGCATGGCTGTTGGCGTAGTAGCCACGTTTCATAGCGATCAGCAGGTAGATGAGCTGAAGATTGCCGTAGAAGTTAATGAATGGGCGCGTAAATACAAACCACGCATGATTTGCTTTGATAAATACACGTCTATGACCATTGCTGAGCGTCTAAGCCTATCTGGGCAGAAAATCCAAGACATGTCAGGCTTAGTGTTTTATCAGGCGTGCTCTGATCTATTGGATAGCATCGTAAACCGCAGGCTTGTGCATAATGGGCAGACTGAGCTAGTGGATTCAATAAACAGTTGTGCCGCTAAAGAAACAGATGCTGGCTGGCGCATAGTCAGGCGTAAATCAGCCGGAGATGTAACAGCTGCAATTGCCCTGGCTATGGTTGTGCATCAACTAAATAAGCCACAAATAAAACCACAAATTATTGCGGTCTAAATGTCGGATTTATAGTATATTGTGGTACTATATCCGGTAATGGGTATCTTTGACCGTTTCCGTCCTGTGAAAATTGAAGCGCAAGCTGCACCACAGGTAATGACCGATTCTTTCAATTATTACATTCCAACTGCGCTAACTCCTGTTGGTCGCACAGAGGCTATGTCAGTACCTTCTGTTGCAAGATGTCGTAATTTACTTGCTGGCACAATTGCTTCGTTCCCAATGGAGCTATACAAAAAATCTACAGGTGAAAAACTTGGAAAACCATTATGGTTAGAACAACCAAGCGCACACCAACCAAGATCAACAACAATTGCATGGACAGTAGACAGTTTATTGTTCTATGGCGTTGCATATTGGCAAGTAACAGAAGTTTATGCAGATGATGGTCGCCCTTCACGTTTCCAATGGGTTGCACCAGGTCGCGTATCATTTAGAACAGATAGCTGGACAAATTATATAGTTCAATACACCGTAGACGGTACAGATGTGCCAATGTCCGGTTTAGGTTCACTTGTTACATTTCAAGGATTAGATGAAGGCGTTTTAGAACGTGGCGCACGCACATTGCGTTCTGCAATAGATTTAGAAACTGCATCACGTGTTGCAACTGCAACTCCAATGCCATCTGGTGTATTAAAAAATAACGGTGCAGATTTAGCACCGGAAGAAGTACAGTCAATTCTTGCATCTTGGAAATCTGCACGTGAGCGCAGAAGCACAGCATATTTAACAAGCACTTTAGAATATCAACCAACTGCTTTCTCACCACGCGACATGATGTTTGTTGATGCAATTCAGCAAATGTCAACACAAATTGCACGTATGATGAATGTGCCGGCGTATTACATAAGCGCGGATCAAAATACAAGCATGACTTATGCAAACGTTCAAGATGAACGCCGTCAGTTTGTTTCTCTTTCCCTTGCGCCATACGTTCACGCCATTCAAGACCGTCTTTCAATGGACGATATAACGGCGCGAGGGAACATTGTTAAGTTTGACGTTGAGGATGCATTCCTTGCCGTTAATGCACTAGAGCGTCTAACAGTTATTGAAAAGATGCTAACTCTTGGCTTGATTACAGTTGAGCAAGCTATGGAAATGGAAAACCTATCACCGAATGGAAACGATACAGATGCACCTAACGTTCTCTAGCGATATTGAATGCTCAATTTCTGAGCGCACTATCTCTGGCAAGATTGTGCCATTTGGCGGCGAGATTGGTCAGACATCTGCCGGCAAAGTTGTGTTTGAAAAAGGCTCAATTGAGATTCCAGAAAACCCAAAGCCAAAACTTCTATTAGAGCATGATCCTAAGAAGCCAATTGGTCGCATGATTTCATTTAATGAAACAGAAGATGGCATTTATGCTACTTTTAAAATATCCAACACAACACGCGGTAACGATGCACTTATTGAAGCATCAGAGCAATTGCGTTCAGGTTTGTCTGTTGGCGTAGAAGTTTTAGATGGCAAGCGCGATGGAAATGTTTACCGCGTACTTGCAAGTAAAATGGCAGAAACAAGTCTTGTTCAGGCAGCTGCATTTAAGAGTGCAGAAGTACTGAGCGTTGCAGCTTCAGAAGAAGAAGCTGTTGAAGAAACACCAACCCAAAACGAAAGCGAGGCAGTCGTGGAGAACACTCCAGACACCGCAACCGTTGCGCCTGTGGTAGAAACCCCTGCGGTGGAAGCTGCGCGCCCAACTGTTGCTGCACCAATCTATGCAAAGCCACGCATCCAAGTAACTAACGAGCTATACGTAGAGAACACAATCCGTGCTTCTCTAGGTGATGAAGCTGCTCGTCAATGGATTGCTGCTGCATCAGATACAGATACAACAAATGACGTACCAGGTCTTGTACCAACACGTCAACTAACCGAAATCATCAACCCAAAGACAACTGGCGTACGTGCTTCTATTGAAGCAATTTCATCTGGCGTTCTTCCAGATGCAGGTATGAAGTTCCAGATTCCACGCGTTAAAACTGCTCCAACTGTTGGACAGGTTAACGAAGGTGGCGCATTTGATGATACTCAGGTTGAAATTGAATACATTGACGTAAACGTAAAGAAGTTTGCTGGAATGCAGCTATTCTCTGTTGAAGTTCTAGATCGTACTTCTCCAGCGTTTTTTGCTGAACTAACAGCACTTATGTCTGATGCTTATGCTAAAAAGACCAACGAATATGTTGCAGCAACTCTTGCAACCGATGGAACAGCAGACGCAACAACCGTAACACTACCGTGGGATGGCGATGAGTTCTCAGCATTTATTGCACGTGCTGCTGAAAGCATCTACACAAACACATTTAAGTTTGCAACTGGCGTTATCGTTTCACCAAAGCAATGGTCAAACATCATTGCTTTGAACGACACAAGCAAGCGTCCTCTATTCTCAGCAGCTGCTCCTATGAACGCATCCGGATCAGTTGCAGTAAACGCTCTACGTGGCGAAGTTCTAGGTTTGCCACTATACGTTGACTACACCCGCACAGGCGAAGATGACAACTCAATTTTGGTTGTCAATCGCGATTCCTACACATGGTATGAATCACCACGCCTACAGCTCCGCGCTGAAAAGGTCGGAACTGGCAAGGTTGAAGTTGGTATCTACGGATACGGCGCAGTTGCAACTAAGGTTGCTGCTGGTTGCTTCCGTTACCAAAAGGCGTAGTAATTAGAGTTGCCCTGCCAGTTCAGCCCTGACTGGCAGGGTCAACATAGAAAGGAAACATGGCAGCCACATACGTTACAGAAGCCGAATTGCGCAGCGCGCTAGGTATCGGCAACTTATACAGTTCTGCCGTTGTTGAAGAAGTCTGCCAGGCGGCAGAAAACATTGTTAAGGGTAAGCTTTGGTTCAATGCGCAAAGCGTTTATGCCATAGAAGCTACCGGTACAACCGGACGAATCTACATTTATGAAAATGCCGATCAGTTTATTATTGGCGATACAATTACTGTTGAGAATGTGCGTCAGCATTTCAACGGTTCACATGTTATTACTAATGCCAATGGCATTTGGCTAGAGTTTGTTAACGCACAGATTACGACACGCGCATATCACACAATTGCACCGTGGGGTCGTGTTTACGGCACACAAGCTATAGATTACGCAACTTTGCCTGAGGTAAATCAGGCTTCACTAATGATAGCCATTGACATTTGGCAAGCACGTCAAGCATCAAATGCTGGCGGTATTTCACCTGATTTTCAGCCGTCGCCTTACCGCATGGGAAATACCTTAATGGCAAGAGTGCGCGGGCTATTAGCTGATTACCTAGCTCCGGGCGGTCAAGTAGGGTGAGTGCTATTACAACCCTGCGGGGAACAATCGCGACTGCGCTAAGTGACAATGCGACGTGGCAGGTCTTTAGTTTTCCCCCTGCAACGCCATTGGCTAACTCAATAGTCGTACAACCAGGCGATCCATACATTGAGCCATCTAATGACCATTACAAAACGGTTAAACCCAAAGTTAATTTTACTTTAGTTGTGCTTGCACCTATGTTTGACAATCAAGGCAACTTAACAAACATAGAAGATTTTTATTTAAACATCGTTAATAAGTTGGAAGCGTCGTCTATTGCATATACAATAGGCACTTTCAGCGCACCCACAGTCTTGACCGGAACAGCAGGCGATCTGCTATCTGGTGAAGTACAAATCAGCGTACTATCCGATTGGAGCTAACAATGGCTGATAATGACAAAGAGCGCGAGGCTTTTCTAATCAAAATTGGTCAGATTAGCTCAGCACCAAAACCATCCGCAAAGAAAGACGAGGAATAGTTAATGGCTATTTTCTTAAACAACAAAGTCGGTGTGAAAATCAACAATGTTGATTTATCAGACCATGCAACATCTGTAACCCTTAACTATGCCGCTGATGAGTTAGAAGTAACGGCAATGGGTGATACAGCTCACAAGTTTGTCAAGGGATTGGAATCAGGAACTCTAACTGTTTCATTCCTTAATGACACAGCAACCTCACAAGTTCTACAAACACTAAATAGTGCTTTTGGAACAACTGTGGCTACTAAATTAATTCAGGAAAAAGGTACTACTGTTTCTGCAACCAATCCTGTTTACGAGTTTGATATTCTTGTAAACAACCTAACACCAATCAACGGTGGCGTAGGCGATATGGCAACACAGGACATTACCTTTACGCTTAATAGCAAAGTAACTGTCAACGCGGCAGGTACATTCTAATTTAGAAAAGGGGCATCATGGCAAGACTTAAAGTAACCAGGGCAGATGGCACGGAATCAACTCACGAGTTGACACCAGCCATTGAATTTGCTTTTGAGCAATACGCTAAGAAGGGTTTTTATAAAGCCTTTCGCGAAGATCAAAAGCAGTCAGATATTTATTGGCTTGCCTGGGAATGCTTGCGCAGGGCTGGCGCACCAGATGTAAAGCCATTTGGCGATGCGTTTTTAGAAACTCTCAAAGCTGTAGAGGTTCTTGACGATAACCCAAATGGATAACGCGTGATACCTGGACGTACCGAATAGCTGAGCTTTCAGTACATCTGGGTATTGCGCCTAGCGAATTTATCAACATGGATAGCTCGCTCTTAGCAGCCATCTATGACGTACTAAAGAAACAGGCGGAGCAAAACAAAAATGCCAGTCGTGGTAGAGGGAATCGTAGGCTTTAGAAAAGCCTTGAATAAGCTCGCGCCTGACATTAAAAAAGAGATGGATAAAGAGATAAGAGAAGCTCTTAAACCTATTATCAAGGATGCTCGCTCTAGAGTTCCAGGATCTGCTCCTGGCGGTCTTTACAACTATAACTACCCTGGATACGACCGCAAAAGCCGCACAGGTCGTAAAAGAGCCTTCCCATCTTACGACCCACGAGCAATACGAAAAGGCTTAACCTACTCATTAAGCACATCACGTTTTAGCGGTAAAGGTTACGTTTCTGTATTTAGTTTGCTAAACAAATCAGCAAGCGGTGCAATCATAGAAACATCAGGACGTGCCAACCCTGGCGGTTCACCAAGAAGTCAATCTAATAACCCAAATGCCGGACGTAGATTTATTGCTGGCATGAATGGTGTTGGCGGTTTAGTTGACTATGCTGGACGTGGTAAGAATACAACTGGACGTTTGCTTTATGCGGCTTATGCTCGCAACGAAGGCAAGGCTTTAGCTGCAACTATGAAAGCAATTGAAAAAGCCAAATTAGTGTTTGCAACAAGAGTTAAAGATTCACAGAAAATGGTGGCATAATGGCATTAACAGAATCTGAAATTAAAGTCATTATTGCTGCGGAAGTCCGCAAAGCAGGTTTTGATAAAGCTGCTAAAGCAACTACCGGTTTAGATGCCACGTTTAAGCGTTTAGGTAAAACAATTGCCGGAGTGTTTGCCGCACGACAAATTATTGCTTTTGGTCGTGCTTCTGTAAATGCATTCTCTGAGGCTGAACGCGAAGCCAACATGTTGCGTTCACAATTAACCGGTATAAATCTAGCTTTTGCAACACCTGTTGTTGATGATTACATAGACAAGTTGGAACTTTTAACTGGTCGTGCAGGTGGAGATTTAACAACTGCTTTTAACAGTTTGTCATTAGCAACACAAGACATAACTAAAGCGCAGCAAATGTTAAACCTTGCTTTAGATATTTCAGCAGCTACAGGTAAAGATTTAACCACCGTTTCTGGTGCTTTACAGCGTGCTTACAAAGGCGAAGTCACAGCAATAGCACGTTTGCGTGTAGGTCTAACAACGGCAGAACTTAAAGGTAAAAAGTTTGCTTTTGTTGTTAGAGAATTAGAACGCCGTTTTAGTGGATCGTCTTTACGTGCTGCTGGTTCATTTGGCACTTCCATAGATCGTTTGCGCCGTTCAGTAGAACAAGCACAAGAGGCTATTGGAGAAGGTTTTGTAAAGGGATTACAAAAATCAGGCAAGAGCATTGAAGAAACACAAGAGGACATTATTGCCCTTGGTAAAGCAATAGGTGAAACCGCAGCCGCGTTTACAACCCTTGTAACCGGCATGACAAGCCAATTAGAAAAGTTCTTAAACAGTAGTGCTTATACAAAGTTTAGAGATGCAATAGATTTCTTGTTCCGTCAGGCTAACTTTGTTGTGACTGGCGAATTGCTTGTGCCTAAGAACTCTGCAATGGAAGCAGGTAATAGACGTAGAGCAGCCGAAAAGGCAGCAGCAGCTGAATTACGTGCCAGAAATCAAATCTTAAAACAAGAGAAGAAAAACGCTGAAACTCTAAAGAAGATTAAGACTGAGGAAGAAAAGCGACGCAAGATTCAAGAAGCTCGCAAGCGCGCTCAAACCATATTTGATATGGAAAATATACAGATTGTTGCTGCTATGCAGGGCAAAATTGACGGAGAGCAACGCATGCGCCTTACAACGTTGTTGGCTCTCAATACTGAGAATTACACAGCAGCTGAGAAACTATCTGACATTATCGTTAGGCTTAACGCTCCAGCCCTAGCAAATCTCGGCGTGCTAATTCAAGCCGGTGACACGATAGATGATGTGATAAAGAAGTTAATTACAAGCCAGGCCAAACTGGCTGGCTTACAACTAATGGCTGAGGATTTCCCAGAATTAGACAACCCATTTGAGGATTGGGAAAGCACGCTTGAAAATATCCTTGCCTTGCTAATGCAAATACTTAATATGTCACAAAAGTCTAAAAACCTCACAGGCATCTATGCTGTTGATTCTTTAGGTTTCTCTAGCCCACAGGCTTATCAGGATTACCGATCGGGTGAGCGTGCGTCTATAGTTAGAAGCTCTGCATCAGGTACTGCTCAATTCAACAATAGCAGTTTGCCATCTGTCACAAACAACAACATGACAGGTACAAATGTCGTGGTTAACGTTGCTGGCAATGTAACAACTCAAAGCGATTTAGTAAGCGCAATCACCGATGCTCTTTACCAGTCACAAAAAGACGGTAAGAACATTCTCTACAGCTCAACGGCTATCTAATGGCAGTACCTCAAATACGCGTCTTTGTTGACTTTGACAGCGACACAGCATTTGAAGTCAATCCTTTAATCCTAGATAGCCTTACTAAAGGGATTTTAGGTACTAACCGTCTTGGCTCAGGCGTGCTTCCTGTTGAGATTACAGACCTAGTAGAGCGTGTATCTATCCGCCGTGGTCGTAACCGTATTACCAGCCGATTTGAGGCTGGCACAGCTGATGTTCAGTTATACGATCAAAATGGTGACTGGAATCCGGTTAACCCATTATCTGCTTATTATCCGAATTTAGTTCCTTTACGTCAGATCATTATTTATGCAACCTATGGTGGGAGCGACTATTACCTATTTAGCGGCTTTATTCAAAAATATGACACCGCATTTTGGCGTGGTCAAGAAGATGTGAGCCGCGTCACACTACGTTGTGTTGATGGCTTTAGATTGCTTGCAGGTGCTGAAATAACGACCGTAGCAGGGGCTACAGCAGGACAAAACTCAGGGGCTAGAGTAAATGCCATACTGGATCAAATTAACTTCCCTGTAAGCCTTAGAAACATTGAAACAGGGGATACTACGTTACAAGCTGACCCGGGCACTCAACGCAACGTTTTAGATGCCTTACAGACTGTTGAGAACTCAGAACTTGGTGGCGTATTCCTAGATGCTCAGGGTGCTGTTAACTTCAAAAACCGCACCAACATGATTACCTCAGCTTCAGTTGCCGCTTATACCTTCAACGATAATGGCACAGAGATTTCTTACCAGGATGCCGTTTTAGCTCTAGACGATACAACGCTTTTAAATAGCGTTTCAGTCACACGTTTAGGTGGCACAACTCAGACTGCATTTGACCAGGCTTCAATTGACAAATTCTTTATCCATTCTGGCTCACGTAGCGACATTCTTGTGCAAACAGACGCAGAAGCTCTAAACCAAGCCAAAGCCATTCTTGCTACTCGTAAAGATCCAGAAGAACGCATAGACAGCATTGTGCTTAACCTCTATGACGATGTTAACCCTAATAAGCCATTGTCAGGCATTGACATGGAGCTATTAGACGGCATCACTATAACCAAGACTATGCCTGGCTCATCTAGCGTTACTCAGTCAAGCGTGGTTATCGGCATAAATCATGACATTACTAAGGCTTCATTTGTAACGACCCTAATGACTTCAGAGGCACTCATAGCAGGGTTCGTGCTCAATTCAACAATAGACGGTATACTTGGCTCAGATGTCCTGAGCTACTAAAGGAGAAACATGGCAGGCGCAGGTTATAAGCTGTTTAATACAGGAGATGTATTAACCGCAGCTCAGGTAAACACATATTTACAAGAGCAGGCTGTTATGGTATTTGCCAATGCGGCAGCTCGCACAACCGCTCTTTCTGGCGTGTTAGCCGAAGGAATGATCACATATTTGAAAGACACAGATGCCGTTGAAAAATATGATGGCTCTGCTTGGGTTTCAATTGGCGGTTCTAGCGTGCCAGATTCATACGGATTTGCAGCTGGAAAAAACAAAATTATAAATGGTGCATTTGATATTTGGCAAAGAGGAACATCCGTCAATTTGTCAAGCAATACCTCTACCTTTTTAGCAGATAGATTTGCTTGCAGCGTTGTTTTTAGCGCAGGTACGGCATCCATTTCGCAACAAACTTTTACTCCCGGTACTGCTCCAGTTAGCGGATACGAAGCCCAATATTATCAAAGATTAAATACAGGGACAACGGCAACATATTTAGAAATGCAAACAAAATTGGAAGATGTAAGAACTTTTGCTGGTAAAACAGTAACGATTTCATTTTGGGCAAAAGCATCGTCAGCCGTTACATTAAAAAATTTGATAAGACAAAATTTTGGTTCTGGTGGTTCGAGTAGCGTAAATGATGAAGCAAATTTTAATATTACGACTTCGTGGGTTAGATATTCCAGAACACTAACTTTAGGGTCAATGTCAGGTAAAACTATTGGTACTTCAAGTTTCTTGCAAATTTTCTTGTATCAAGATACCGGAGCTTTAGGTGGATTGACGATAGATTTATGGGGAATGCAATTAGAAGCCAATTCAACTGCTACTACATTCCAGACAGCCACGGGAACTATTCAGGGCGAACTAGCTGCATGTCAGAGATATTATCTTTCACTAGGTGGAGATGCATACCAACCATTTGGTAATGCAGCAGTTTATTCTTCTTCTGCTGCAAACGTTATAATCAATTTACTTGTGCAAATGCGAGTTGCACCAGCCTTTTCAACTACTGGAAGTTTTGCACTTGTAAATTCGACAAATGGTGTGGCTGCCGTAACAGGCACATCGTTAGATAGAGCATCAACCACTACGGTCAATTTTGGTGCAACGGGTGCTTCAGGATTGAGTGCCGGAAATGCTAGCCGATTTATTGCTAATAATGACGCAACAGCACGACTACAATTTAGTGCGGAGTTATAGATATGAAATATGAAATAATTGAACAACAATTTGGCGCAGTTCTAAAAAGAACTGATAAAGATGGAAAAGTTTGGTGGATTCCAATTAATGAGGGCAATATCGATTATCAGCAATATTTACGCTGGTTAGAAAATCCAAGCGCAGAAGAATTTGGCACGATCTCGTAGAAGTATGAGTTGGCGATTATGTGCAGCCGGTTTAGCTTTACGCGACCAGGTGAACCGTGCATTTCCCGATAGAGATAGACGCAGCGATGGAACTATCGGCGATTCGTCGCACTCATCTCGTGTATCTGACCATAATCCTGATGGTAAAGGCTGGGTACGTGCCATTGACATTGACGCCGATTTGGCTAGGGATAGAAAAGCCGCGTTTGTACTTGCGAATCAGTTACGAATACTTGCCAGACGTGATAGAAGATTTAAATACATTATATTTGCTGGAAAGTATGCATCAAGAAGAACTTTATGGCGATGGATCAAGTACAGGGGCATAAACCCACACCAGCACCACGTCCATGTTTCATTTACAAAGAAAGGTGACAAAAATGGCAAACCCTTCAAAGTCGCTATCCTTGAAAGCTAAACCGTTTATTTATGCAGCTGCATCATTTCTAGCAGCTTGGCAGATTGACGATTTTTCTTTTGAAGCGCGTTCAATTCTCGGCGCACTAACCGCATGCGTGTTGGGCTACGCATCTCCTAAGAAGAAGTGACACCGGCAGAATGGGCGGCGTTTGTTGCCGCCATTCTTTCCTGCTGTGCGTTAATTGTCGGTGGACTTCGTTACATTATTAGACATGAAGTCCCAACAATTATTGAAGCATCAAATCTCGTGTCGCGCATGGATAAATTAGAGAACATGGTTCTAGAATTGCTTACTAATGAGCGCAAAAAAACCAACAAAAAAAGAACTCGCCGCTAAGCGTCAGCGGAAAGAAGCGGCTGCACGCCGTGACAAACGCGAACTGCTCAGACCAATTGACTTGTGGGCTGCCGAAATTGTTGAATGTTATGAAGCTCTAGTTAAAGCTGGTTATGGCGAAGATAAAAGCCGTTGGTACATAGAAGAACGCATGCGACTACCAGATTGGTTAGTTGGCAATCCTACCTTCACGCCTTTTGAGGATGATGAAGAAGATGAGGACGAATGAAGCGAATCGTAGTTATCAGCGATTTACAAGTACCCTTCCATGACGAGAAAGCCGTAAGAAATGTTGCCAGGTTCATCAGCAAATTCAGACCTGACGATGTTCTATGCGTGGGTGACGAGATTGACTTTCAAACCATTTCACGTTGGTCAACTGGGCGTGATGAGTGGAGCGGAACAATTGGCAATGATAGAAACACTTGCCAAAACGTTCTCTATGAGTTACAGGTCAGCCACATTGTTAGATCAAACCACACAGACCGGCTCTATAAATCCCTAAGCTCTAGACTGCCTGGCTTGATTGGATTGCCAGAACTGGAATATGAGAACTTTATGGGCTTTAAAAATCTAGGCATTAAATTCCATCGTAAGCCATACGAGATTAGCAAAGACTGGATAATGGTGCATGGAGATGAGCAGAGCATCAACCAGAATGCCGGTTTAACGGCTCTAGGAGCGGCTAGGAGGCACGGAAAGAGCGTGGTGTGTGGTCACACCCACAGACTAGGGGTTTCGTCCTTCTCAGAGGCTTCTGGGGGCGTTTTAGGCCGTGTCCTGCAAGGGCTTGAAGTAGGTCACATGATGGACGAGAAACAGGCTTATTACACACGCGGTACTTTTAACTGGCAAAAAGGCTTTGGCATACTCTATGTAGACAAAAAAAGCACAACACCTGTGGCTATTCCCATAGACAAGCAAGGCAGCTTTGTGGTTGAAGGCAAGCGTTATGGCTAACTGTAGGCACGTTTACGCCTACGTTAATGCTCCAATATGCCCTGATTGTGGGCGTGACACGCATGAAGCTGACTTTGAAACCACAGCTCAAATAATTAGAAATCATTACGCCAATGGTGGCTACAAGCCATATATCTGTGAAGTTTGCAATGGCACAATACGTATCTGGTGGTCAATATGAGTGATCCAATCCTTCCTGACATTAAGCGTGATATAGACGACCACATAGATTTATTTGAAACATTGCCGGCGTGTCGCCATAAAAGGGCTTGCTAAATAGCATTTAACCCTGTTAAATAGGATTTGAAATCCTATTTGAAAGGGGATTTAGGGCATGATTATGTATGACCGCAAGACGCGGTGCTATACAGATGGTCGCAATTACGTGCATGCAA
>JACCDO012047915.1_pt1 | contig 15246 bp, 10 predicted proteins | sample 7446101 | NCBI WGS metagenome assembly JACCDO01 (sample SAMN15323440, study PRJNA562643) | freshwater metagenome | isolation source: river surface water | place: USA:Blue River Watershed | collected 2017-08-16
ATGAATTTATTAATATTGTCGTAAACGATAAGGCAAGTAGATGGCGAGGAGTCGGAAGGAAGAGATGCAAGCACAGAGGGTCGGGTGTGATAGTTTTTATTAATTGAACGAGGAAAATAGGTGTGAAAGAAGCAAATAGGACCAGACCGGTACTTCAACTTAGGCGAGGGTTATGGCAAAAAAAAATAAATGGTACTATTTAGCCGAACACAGCAAAAATAGTGTGTATAAAAGCATGAAAGTGCGCGTGAAGTCAATAGGATAATTATATATAGAGATACAATCGTTACATTATAATTTAAGACCACTAATGTACTCTGTGGATTAATCGTGTGCATGGGTCATCTTTTTCTTCTTTTTTGTGCGTTCATTAAATCTCATTTTTAATATTTGATGTGCTTCTACTAACGGTAAATTTGAATGTGGATCCTTTTCGTCATCTACACTTGCACCACCATGTGCATGAAAGTGCGAGAGTTTAATCCATGGGTGTAATAATGCTTCACTAGCACTTAATCTCTCATTAGGGTCAATTGTTAGTAGCATTTTAACTAATTCCTTTGCACCGTTACTTACATTTTTCCATCCAGATTTATTAAAATCTAATGCTCCTTTCTTTATTCTTGCATAATGACTATGATTATCTTCACCTGGTTCATGAGGAAAAGCATGACGACCACATAGTATTTCAAATAATATACATCCAACTGCCCATACATCTGCTTGAGGACCATATGCTTGATTAATAATTTCAGGTGCAAAATATTCTTTGGTGCCCCACATTTCATGTAATTCTCTGTATGATTTTCTTTTTTTACTCTCATCTGGATCATAACCTGACTCTCCTAATCTAACTAACGCCGATAAACCAAAATCAGCAATTTTTATCATTCCTTCGTGATTTAATAGTATATTATCAAGTTTGATATCGCGATGGACGATGCCCAGCGAATGAAGATAGTGCAGTCCATGAAATACTTGTTTAATAAATCGTGCTGCTAATTTTTCACTATGTTCATCAATTGTTGCTAAATGAGTGAGTAAATCACCCGAATCCACTAATTCTAATATAATCCATAAACATTTCGGTGTTTCATACAATTCATACATACTAACAACATTACGATGTCTTACTCGTTTCATAATTTCTATCTCAGTTGACATTGATTGAGCATCATTCATCGATGAATTCTTTCTGACAATTTTACAGGCAAATTTAGTATGATTTGTTCTATGCGTTGCTAATAATACTTCACCAGATGCACCAATACCAATAGGATCACCTAAATTATATGTTTCTTTTACCAATGAATCGGTAATTTTATCGTGTAAATCTAAATTTCTCCTGGCTACTTCTGCTAATAATTGCTCATCGGATACCTCACCAAGTGGAATTGCCATTGCTTTGTCGTGATCATAGTCCATATCAACACTAACTACAGTGTGAATTTTAATATCCGGGTTAGCATTATGTATATTTCGCATATGAATATCAATTGGGTGATTGTCATCCCTGGTGCTGGGCGATATCATCACCGTAGGGGGCTCTGCCTTCAATGACGAGGACATCATTATTTGCTGCGTACTAGCTCCTCCCCCCATCACTAACACTTTGTTTTAATATCAAGCGAAGCACTATCTCACTGGCCTCGGACTACCCTTCTAACTTTTTTGTTGTATGCAATTCGTCTCAATTTCGTCACAACTTTTGTGAAACAGCACCGGTACCGGTATTCAGAATTTAAATATTAAATTTATACATGATATCTACCAATTAATCGATGAGCAGTATTCCAATTAAAGAAGTATTATCGAAAGCAAAGCACCGAAGACGATCTGATTCATGTCGGCATCGGTGAAGTCGAGATTCGATATAAACTTTATCTTGAAATAATAGATTTGAAATAATAACGGTAAAACTAAAGACTTGCGTCAAGAAAGGAGTCTCAGATAGGATTAAAGGTTGTAAATGCAGCTATTCGATATTTGACCTGATACCGACAGAATCGCCAAATTTGCGACGCCAATTTTCCAAATTTGTGAAATTCGTGAATTTGACGCTAAATTTATTAATAAGCCTGATTGCCTAGTTGTTAGCATCACTCAGTGAGTAGTTGAGTGAGTCATTAAGTGAGTGTGTGAGTGTGAATTTTCCATTGAATTACATTTTGAGATTTAAGGATTACATTTATTGGGAGATTGCAATGCTTGTGCAAAACAATGAGTATATTTGCGCTATTCAAGCATTTATTCATAGCGCATTAGGATCGAGTCCACCAAAAGCGGCATTACTAAGCCCTGTGCATCCTTTTGATTCTTATCACTTTCTTCCAACACCGACAGTGTTTGTACAACCAACAGAAAAATTAATTGATACAAGAGGCTACTCATTCACGAGCCAAGGGCCTGCAAAGGTTGATAATATTGATAATATACTAGAAGACCCCAATTTATTATGGATAGAAGACAAAGAAATAGATGAAGACCGTATCAAGGATGCGCAGGAGAGAATCGCTAAACAAGGAGCAAATATTGCGTTGTTTTGGCGTAATAAATACATCAACGAAGCTGGTAAATATTGGCATACATTTTATAAACGCAATTTGGATCATTTCTATAAAAATAGACACTATTTACATATCGTTTTCCCCGAATTAGCACCAGAAAATTGCCAATCACCTACAACATTACTTGAGGTTGGGTGTGGCGTGGGTAATGCAGTGATACCGTTATTAGATATCAATCCTAACCTTACAGTGCATGCGATTGACTTTGCTTCATCGGCAATTGAAATATTAACAAAGAACCAATACGCAATTGACAATCGTTTATATCCATCCGTATGTGATGTGGTGAATAATGAAATACCCGTGGAGGATCACTCAATGAGTTATATTCTTTGTATGTTTGTCTTGTCAGCAATAGCTCCTGTATCACAACCAATGGTTATCAAAAAGCTAATGAAAAAGCTGAAGCCCGGAGGAAAGTTGTTTATTCGTGATTATGGTCGTTATGACGAAGCCCAATTAAGATTTAATAAAGGAAGTAAAATAGATGATAATTTTTATGTCCGCTGCGATGGCACCTGCGCATACTACTTTGAAATCAACGAGTTAAAATTGTTGATGGAATCACAAGGCTTGCAAAGTGAAGAATGCTCGTATATTCTACGTCAATATGCAAATAGATCTCAGAAAATTGCAAGAAGACGTGTGTGGATACATGGTAAATTTGTGAATACCGGAAACCAACAAGATTAATTGTCCATATTGTAATTGAAATGTACATATCTTTTACTAATACTTTCTTTATCTTCGATTTCAACGTTTTATTGCGGGGCCGGGTCTTTGCCGGTACTAGTCGTTGGTCAGGGAAGAAAAAATCGCTAGAAAAAAAAGCAGTTCGGTGGTGAGTGAGTAAGAAATGATGCTCAACAACGAGAATGCGGCGCCGTCCAACACGGCGAAAGCAGTCGGAGGAAAGAAATCCAAAGAAAAAACTATTGAAGAAACTTACACGAAGAAAACACAACTGGAACATATTCTTATTCGTCCTGATACATACATTGGAAGTATTGAGAAACAAACACAGCAAATGTGGGTTTATGATGTAGCTAGGTAGATGAAGTCACTTACTTTTAATTTTTTCCTTACTCGCTCATTGACATATTCATTTAGTAAACAAATCGTGCACAAAAACATCACGTACACGCCTGGTTTGTACAAAATATACGATGAAATCATTGTAAACGCAGCCGACAACAAGCAGCGAGACCCCACCATGGATCGCATTGAGGTCACCATTAATCCTGATGATAACTCAATTCGCATCTGGAATAATGGCAAAGGTATCCCAGTGGCAATGCACGCTGAACATAAAATATACGTTCCTGAATTAATATTCGGTAATTTGTTAACTGGATCAAACTTCGATGATGACGAAGAAAAGACTACAGGTGGTAGAAACGGTTATGGTGCAAAATTAGCAAACATTTTCTCTACTGAGTTTATTGTTGAGACAGCGGATTCATCGCGCGGATTGAAGTACAAACAATCATTTCACAACAATATGAGTGTTAAAGGCACCCCTGACATCACCAAATACAGTGGCAAAGATTTCACATGTGTTACTTTTTATCCTGATTTAGCCCGATTTAAAATGGTTTGTATGGATGAAGATATTGTCGCCTTGTTTTGTAAACGAGCATATGATATTGCTGCTACCAACACCGCTGCTGGTTCAAAGTTAAACGTGTATCTCAACGGAAATAAGATTGAAACCAGAAATTTTGAATCTTACATTGCGATTCATCAAGGATTAGACAGTGTTATTGGATTCGAAAAGGTTAATGACCGTTGGGAGATTGGTGTCGGTATCAGTGATGGTACTTTCACTCAAGTATCATATGTCAACTCTATTTGTACCAGCAAAGGTGGTTGCCATGTGAATTACATCGCGGATCAAATTACCAAGAAATTAGAACCAATCGTGAAGAAGAAGAATAAGGGACAAGAGGTAAAGCCTAACCAAATCAAGAACCATTTATCTATCTTCGTCAACGCATTAATTACCAATCCAGCATTTGATTCACAAACCAAGGAGAATTTAACTACCAAAATTAGTAATTTCGGTAGTACTTGCGTTGTTACCGACCGCTTAATCAAGCAGTTAGAGAAGAGTAACCTCATCGATAACATCCTGTCATTCGCGAAGATCAAACAAACAAACGAACTCAAACGTAAAGGAGGTAGTAAACGCGCCAAACTATTCGGAATTCCTAAATTAGACGATGCCAACTATGCTGGTACCAGTAAGAGTAAGGATTGTACCCTTATCTTGACAGAAGGTGACTCCGCCAAAGCATTAGCAATCTCTGGTCTGGGTGTTGTCGGTCGTGATTACTACGGTGTATTTCCATTAAAAGGAAAATTATTAAATGTTCGTGAAGCACTTCATAATCAAATATTAAAAAATGATGAAATACAAAATATTGTAAAAATACTTGGTCTTACATTTGGTAAAGAATACACCGAAACCTCGTCGTTACGTTACGGTCATTTGATGATCATGACGGATCAGGACCACGATGGATCGCATATTAAGGGATTACTTATTAATTTTATTCATCATTTTTGGCCTTCATTACTTAAAATTGATGGATTTTTACAACAATTTATCACGCCAATTGTCAAATGCACCAAAGGAAATAAAATCCACACTTTTTTCACTATTCCACAATATCATAATTGGAAAGACGACAATCACGATGGTAAAGGATGGAAGATCAAGTATTATAAAGGTCTTGGTACGTCCACGTCAGCGGAAGCCAAAGAATATTTTAGTAATTTACAAACTCATGAAATTGATTTTAAATGGCAAGAATCAAGTGCAAATTTTATTGAATTAGCATTTGCTAAAGCGCGTGTTAATGATCGTAAATTATGGTTATTAGGAATGCAGCAAGACATTTTTATTGACTACGATGTCGATGCTATTACCTACGACAACTTTGTGAATCAAGAATTAATTCTATTTTCCCACGCGGATAATGAGCGTTCAATCCCTCATTTTATGGATGGTTTGAAACCGTCACAACGAAAAGTTTTATTTGGTTGTTTTAAACGTAATTTAAAGAATGAGATTAAAGTGGCACAACTAGCTGGTTATATATCAGAGCAAAGTGCGTATCACCACGGTGAAGCATCACTTACTCAAACGATTGTTGCAATGGCACAGAATTTTACGGGATCAAACAATATCAATCTGTTATCACCATGTGGTCAATTTGGTACCCGATTAATGGGTGGTAAAGATGCTGCAAGCGCCCGTTATATTTTCACCAAGTTGGAAACGATTACGCGACACATCTTTCATCCATCAGATGATCCACTTTTGTCGTACCTGGACGATGATGGTCAATCAATCGAACCAGCTACGTATGTACCTGTAATTCCTATGGTGCTTGTCAACGGATCTGAAGGTATTGGTACTGGTTGGAGTACGTCAGTACCTACATATAATCCTCGTGATGTCATTAATAACTTACGAAATATGATTCGTGGACAAGCTTGTGATGACATGAAGCCTTGGTTCCGTGGCTTCACTGGTGATGTTGAACGTAAAGGTGGTAAAGAAGCAGGTACCTACATCGTATCAGGTGTTATCGAACAAGTCGATGAACAAACTATTATTATTTCAGAGTTGCCAGTCGGTAAGTGGACTACCGATTACAAACAATTCCTTGAAACAATGGTAATTGGTGCAGAGAAAGAAGATAAAGAGGACAAAGAAGTCGTACCTTCCATCATTCAAAGCTTCAAGGAGAACCACACCGATACTGCCGTATCCTTTACGATTACTATCCCACCAGAAAAGCTAGAAGCTGCCATGGAAAAAGGTATCTACAAAGTATTTAAGTTAGACACATCCATTTCTACCACGAATATGCATATGTTTGACATGCACAGTCAAATCCGTAAATATGAGACCCCATTAGAGATCATGAGAGCATTTTATGACGTACGTATTGATTACTACGACAAACGCAAGTACCATTTAATGATGAAGCTGAAGGAGGAGTGGGAGCGATTAGACAACAAAGTCAAGTTTATCACGAATGTTTGTAACGGTTCTTTAGTGGTATCAAATCGTAAGAAAAATGATTTATTGACCGAATTGAAAATCAAAGGTGTCCATTCTGCACGCATATTCTTCGTATTCACACACTTATTCATACTCACTACTAGGTTACAAGTCATTTATTGATGCCAAGAAAGCGAAGAAAGACGACGACGATGCAGCTGACGAGGATGATGACATGGTGAGCAACGACTCGTTAGACAAAGGCTACGACTATTTATTAAGTATGAAAATTTGGTCTTTAACAATGGAAAAAGTCAACGAGTTAGTGCAACAACGTGATGGAAAGAAGAGTGAATTGGATGCATTAGCGTGCAAAACACCTGAAGATTTATGGTTAGAAGACTTGGATGCATTAGAACACGCATTGGATGACTTCGACCAATCATTTGAAGATGCTAAATCCCAAGAAGCTGCTGCGCAACAAAAAGCGTCCCGCAATGCAGCGAATAAGAAAGGAGGTAAAAAACCAAAGAAAGCATCTAAGTATGATAGTGATGACAGTGATGGTATGGATTTTGACAACGAAAGCGATTATGACAGTGATGTGAAACCAAAGAAGAAAGCAGTGAAAGCAGCACCAATCGTATCAAAGCCTATCGCAAAAGTCACGGGTACTAGACTGGTTAATAATGCTGTAGTAAATGCAGCAATTGAGAAACCAGTTAGAGCGCCAAAAGCACCAAAACCTGAAAAGACTAGTCCTCCAGTCAAGGTTGCTAAGGCTGCTGCTGTTGTGGCACCAGTGACGACGTCGTCAACTACCTTGTCATTAGCTGAACGATTGGCCTTATTAAAGGGTAAAACGATTTCCAGTACTCTATCCTCCATAGCGCCTACCACAAGTTACTCTGCACCAATATCCGTGGATGATGACGAGCCAATCGTTACTATCACAGCATCACGTGCACCACGTGCAACAAAGGCGGTAACTAAAAAGGTAATTGACTATAGTGATGACGATGAAGCGGATGGTTTTAGTGGTGACGATAGTGATGTGTTGAGTGACGAGTTAGTTGAAAGTGAATCAGACTTTGACGATTATGATTCTGATGACAAAAAAAGCAAGAAAACGAAAGCCGTCAAGCCAACAAAAGTTGCTGCTCCAGTATCTGCCCCTAAGCCAGTATCCACATCTACTAAAGGCATCAAGCGTGCCCCTAAACAAGGTGGTGGTGCCATGGTATCATCAAAGCATCAGGTATATTCTCCTGATCAAGCTACACCAAAGGCAGCAAAAAAACAAAAAAAAGTGGATGCTGTCAAACCCAAAGCCGTTAAGAAGGTTGCAGCCAAAGTATCCAAGAAAAAAAGCTTCTCAGACGATGAATCCGAGGCTAGTGACGTAGACGATGATGATGTAGTCATTAAACGCACTCCGAAACCAGCAAGACAAAGAAAAACAACAAATTATGCTGCGTACCTCGATGAAGACAGTGAAGGTGATGATTTAGTGGACTCTGAAGAGTACAGTGACGATGAGTAGACAGTAGTTGTTGTATCATTTATTAATTAATTTTATTACTATTATTTCTATGAAAACATACAATCTTAGTACAATAACGAACACAACAATCGGGGTGGTACACTACCTATTGTGGCAGAGAGAGTATCACGCTTTTAGTTTTGTTCAACTGCGACCACGTATTTTTACAACTAAACAAGTGATATCATCAATCATAGGACTTAGTTTTTCCCATCTTGACCTCGCAAATTTGCACACACATGTAGCTGCTTCAGCAGCGTTCCATTGGGATGATTTTGATGCAAAATTGTTAACCATTTGTACTGCTTGATTATTATCTACCACATCCCATACACCATCGGTGGCGATTATCATGAATTCATCATACTCGTCAATTGAATGATCAAGTATCTCTGGTTCTGCACTTACACCACTCTTATGTGCAATTGAGTCACCTAATGATCTACTCATCGCTAAACCAAGTGTTTCTCCACGATGTTGATACCATACACGACAAGGACCAACTGGCATGGATACAGGTCCACGTCCTGGTTGATTGACTAACACTTGGCGGCATCCCAGGTGTCCACCACATGATAATATTCTTTTTCTTTCATCTGGTTTATCTGGTTTATGATCAATAGTTAAAGCATGAGCACTAATAGTGCCGTTAGGATTTCTTCTACCTAATACAGCGCGAGAATCACCACAATTAGACACAGATAGTCTCCCCGCGGTTAAAACAGCCAATACACAGGTAGCACCAGAGCATCGAGCGTCATATTCACAATTATTTAAATCATTTTGCACTATATTAAACGCTTTTTTCATATCGAAATTAGAGGAACGAATGTGTTGTGGAAAGTTCTGGGCTGCTTTACGAGAGATATGATGTCCATGCTCACCATGACCGTCGAGGACACAGTAGAAATGCAAATCCTTGCCGTCAAAACGCTCAATTATAAAATTATTATCTTGATTTACCCAGTTAGGGTTGTTTGGTTTAAGTCCTTTTAAAGATGTGACAGCAGCATTTGTGTGCTCATCAGTGTATGCTGGTAAAGCTTCTCTTGGCACATTATAATTGTTTGGAATGTTAAATTGTTGTTGTTGTTGCTGTTGTTGCATATGGAGATGATGTTGTTGCATAGCTGCTTGTTGTTGCTGTTGTTGTTGCTGTTGTTGTCGTCTCATTTGCGCTTGTGAATTGTTGGAAATAATCTGATGACTATTGGTACTCGCTATGGATGGTAAACTTATTGAGTTATTGTCATTGCTTTCAGATAGTACAGCTCCTTTTAACATGGGTAATTCAGATCCATGTCCACCCGCGTTACCATGATAACCGTGTCCATCGTGATTGCTATTGTTAGTTCCATTATTATTCCTTCGTCTATATGCTGCTCTATTACCTGCTCTTCCATTACGTTTAGGAACCATAATAGGAGCTAATTCCTTGTGATAACTATTATTAGCTTGTTGCAGTTGTGATTGAGACTCATTATTCACTAGGTGATGATCACCTGTATCACGTCCATTACCTCTTCCTCGTGGTGACAACTGTGCTTGTCCGACATTTAATGATGAATTATTATTAAAGTTAAGTTGTTGTTGTTGTTGTTGACCTTTAAGTAAATGAATGAGTGAGTGTGACTTGAGTTAGTAGTAAGGAGATAGTTCAACGCACCATGTAAGTTTGCATATCCATTTCGCGCTGGATGTTTTAGACTGGGAATTTGCTGCTCTTCGTTCACGTGGTGATCCGTTCCTCCACGCATCATGTTGTTGTCCATCACGATTGATCGACCAGAAATACTAAGTACGCAAGTGAGTTAGTTATGAAGTCAGAATGAATGAATATAAAAGAAATAAAGCGCAAAGCGGTCATACCTACTGTGCGACATGTGCGAATTGATGGAATGCGAATCACTTTGATCAATCGCTCGTAGATTATACGGTCGTTGCGGATAGTGTTTCAACTTACTTCTTCCTGCACCGTGATCCATTGTTGAAATATTTTTATGATGTGAATTTTAATTCACAATATGCTACTCACTCACTCGCTTGATTAATCGCTCACTCAATTTCAGATTTACTCACTGACACTCACAATCGCTCAGGTAGTGGACTGACAAACTGTTTTTCCTAGCTTTCCTCAACGGGCAGCAAAATACGGAACCTAATTTGGATTGAAAAACGAATATAGTGAAATAGAGAAAAAGTGGAGAAAAAGAAAAGTTAAAAGAAACAGAAAATAGTCATCCAAGTGTTTAAGCCACTTGAAATATACAATTTCAATGGATTACCCAAAATATTTATTTATTATTTATCTAACTCCAACATACTTCCTTAATATCTGCTATTGAGATAAATTATGTGCTTAATACGACTTTAAAATGACTTAATAATCGCTTGAAGCACTTGGAATACGAGCGGGCCTCAACGTGTGCGGCCTTTGGACTGCAACAAAAACCAATACTGGAAAAAAGTAAAACGAAAATGGGGGTTTTGGACGGACACATAGTGGGAGGTCCCTGGGAAGGGGTATACACGCACACACGCACACACGCACATGCTCACTGGCTTACTATCTCATCCACTTTCTTCCTTTCTCACTCAACGTCTAACTTTATCACTCGCTAGCTCACTACTACCTAGTTCATACTCACCCTTTCTGTGGCTACTTACTCTCTCCCTCTCTTGCCGTGTAAATTATAATAATTTTTTATTCGATAGGAAATGAACGAATTTGGTAAATCGTTGTATACTTATGTCAACACGTGGCCTGCCGCCTCCTGGTTACCAATGATTGATGAGCAAATTGCATCGACGCCATTGGGAGTTGTTGCCACTTTCTTTGGGGATCTTGATAACGTATTAACACAATCTCCATTTGGCGTCGCAACCACCAAGTTCTTGTTGTCACTTTTTGTTGTGTATCCATTTGCTGTGTTACTGCGAAATATTAAAAGTAAAAATGGTAATTCTACATTATTTTATTATTGGAATTATTTTGTTCCTTACAACGAATATAAATAGGCAAGAATTTTTTCTGTTTATTCGGTGGAATATTTTTAATGAAATGGATTTTCGGTCATCAATGGATTCACTCGTTGATATCATCATTGTGCACGTATATTATATGTATGATTGCACCTAAAAATCATCTTACCAAAATTGGTTGTTTTTTCGTGATGGCATATATGACCTTGAGTCACTGCTACGCAATGTACACTTCCTATGATTCCTCATATGATCGCGTTGATTGTACTTTTGATCAATCGAAAGTGACCGGTGCTTTACCATATTGCATTGATCACCTTGATTCCGCATCAGAACCATTTGCATTCACTGGTACCCAGATGGTGTTAACTATGAAGTTAATCGCTTTCATCTATAACTACCACGATGGTACCACCGATAAAGCCAAAATTGACAGCCAATGGGAAGCAGAAAAACGAGATGGCAAAAAGACTATATTTATAGTCGATTACCGCAAGCGATATTACATAACTGAACTTCCAAGTTTATTAGATTTCTTGGGCTATGTGTATTGCTTTCCTGCTATGTTAGTGGGCCCTGCCTTCGAGTTTCAAGATTACGCAAGGGCTATTGATGGAAGTATATTTGGCGGCAAAACTCCACCATCCTCGTTTGTACCTGCCATGAAGTGTCTTGGTATCTCTATTGTTGCACTGGCATTAAAGGCTACTATTTCTCCTTATTTTCCTTATGCAAGAATTTACTCCAAAGAATTTATGGATTTAGAGTTCTATGTAAAGTGCTACACACTTTATCTGACCCAAATATTTGAGCGTGTTAAGTACTACTTCATATGGAAGGCAGCGGAAGGCTCGTGTATTCTAGCTGGTTTCGGTTATGATCCAAAGGAAAACAACTGGAAGGGTGTTGAAAATATTGATATTCTTGGGTTTGAGTTAGCGGTTAACATTCAAGATCTACAAAAATCTTGGAATAAACGTACTCAAAGTTGGTTAGCAAATTATTTTTTCTTTCGCTTTCCTCAAAAATTTAGTATTAATATGTTCGTAACCTATTTCATCTCAGCGTTATGGCATGGTTTATATCCTGGTTACTTCATCTCCTTCATGACTGTGCCAATACTAGATGTTATCCAAAAGGCAACAAGATCTAAGTTGAATAAGTACTTCGAGTTACCATCCTCAGGTGACGCTGGAGGTAAGCCATCAGTGAAGTACCATCCTGTTTGGACAGTTATCTGCTTTATTGGTACATTAATCGGCATGAACTGGGCGTTATTATTCTTCAATTTGTACTCCTGGAAAAGATGCGTACAGGCATTTGAGGCGTTCTACTACTATCCACACATCTTATTCATTGCGGTAGCAGTGTTATTAACCGTGCTTCCTCCACCTCGTAAGACAGAAGGTGACAACAATAATAAAAAATCAGGAAAATCCGAATCAAGAAAAGAGAAATAGAAAATGAAAATAGATTAGTTTGTTCTCGTTCATTAAATACTACTACCATCTTCAATTATATCTTTTTATAATGCCGGTACACCCACCGGTACCTATGAAAAACTGACAAAAAAGCACAGTGAAATTCTAAGCGATATACAGCGACTAGTGCGTCATTCCCATCGCGATGCCCAAGAAAAGCGACAAGTATTATATCCCTCCCACCTCCAAGTTGACTGCGAGCGAATGCGAGTCATTACTTAATATGTTCGTGTTGTACGACTACGAGGCAAAGGGAAAAATACCTCGTCATCTAGCACAGAAGCTAATAGACACAGTCGGCTATGCATCCGGAGGTGTTGGTCTGCCCCTGGAGGTGTCCATCAGGGATCTAATTTTATACCTCGATCAGCGGACGGTGGACAGGGATATGTTGCTCTCATTTGGATTGAATTCGTTCAAGAATATGGCATCGGTGTACAGTGAAGAACAAGGTTGCTATTGCATCACTCCTCAATCATTATCAGGGTTTTATGAGAGTATTGGCAGACCAGCTGTAGGGAAGGAGGCAGGGGTGTCATTGTTAGTTGGGATGCTTGACTATGACGATTGTTCAACAAATCCTAATGTAAAATTGGAGTATTTCGATCGTGATGTTACTTACTTTGCCAAGAAAAACAATTTAACCAGAGACTTTAAGCATTAAATCTATTCACTGAAGTAGTGAGTAATCCAGGAAGGAGACAATATTTAGTAAAAAGTATTATTGTAGTAATTGTCATCATGTGTTGTTAATGTACATAAATTTATTCGTTTAATTTACCAAAATCGTCTTCATCATCAGCCGCGGGAAGCGACGAGAACACTCCTTTCTCCACTTCACGCTGATTTTTTTTATTATTTAAAGCATTTCTAGTTGTCATTTGTATCTTTGAGCCTCTTGGACGGTAGAAATCAACCTGCCCCTCTACATCATCATCGTCCTCGTCGCTATCACCAACATCTTTAAAGTTTTCATTTTCATCGGGATCCTCTGTTGGTAATTGGGAGGCATATGATAGTAAGCGAGAGTTGCCTAGACGAGAAAATAAATAAATAAATAAATAAAATGTAAGTGAGGTTGATACCAGATGGTCGACATATCATACACACCGCAGCCAAGATAGAAAAATTCAACACTTCCCAAAGCACTTGCTGTACCCATGCATACTGCCATGGCCATGTAATAATGTTGAATTTATCTAACAAAATCAGCACCGTAACAAAGGCAAATAATCCGACAAAAATACCAATAGTAAAAGCTAGTTGCTTATACATTAATAGCTTGAATGTCTGGCGATAGTCGTTCAAGATACGAATAGTTGAGCCGAGAGAGACGTATATCCATGTCAAGAAGATAACGTCCATGAATAATTCCGGTATTTGATATGGGATTACATCAGTAGGTGAGTTATCGTGGACATCGTGTACCAGTATTATCTCTGCAACCTGTGCTATAGTGGCACTTGCAAAATAGCATAAAGTAATGATAGTAATACCTATCCATTCTGCAGTTAATAGCTTTGGTCGCACAATGCCATATCCCAGTGATACAGTCAATAATAATGCGCGCGCAAATGTTTGTCTAAATACTTGTAATACTAATGCAGCTACAACTGTTTTAGGAAATGGGCAACAATATGGTTCACCAGTAATATTAATAGTTTGGTAAGCGCTGTACCAAGTTACAGCTTCCACTAATCCTATTAAAAATACCAGTAATATCATAGTATGTAGCCGCAATGTGGTCTCATAGTGCTTGCAGTATAGAAACAAAAAGATCACACTAAATATCACAAATGCAATCATACGAGCCCCTTCAAATGGTAAGAATCCAAATAATTCAGCAGGGATAAATCCATATGGATTACGAAATGCTATTTCGCCATCAATTTGAGCAATTGTATCAACATCGCTACTACATAACTGAAAAGCGGCATTATGCCACGCCTCTAAGTTCACAGTGTATTTCTCTAATATCTTTGCTCCCCACACGTAATAGGTTCCATTTAATCCTAACTCGGAGTTCTCAACGTAAGTCTTGGTTACATACTTGGTAGTTGTTCGCTTGGAATCAATATTAACTAAATGGAAAGAGTGATTAATAGCGAGAAGAGTGAAAATGACTGAGTAAAGTACCTGCCCAAGGATTATTGTCTCTGATAAAGCATTCTCCGCACAAGCATTGTAAATTATCATGTTGGTGATTTTCAGAGGCAGCAAATATTGCATAGCCAATCGTCTTGGATGTGTTTGTTAAGCTATATGTGTACACATGAGTATCGATATGTATATAACTATTTCCTTGTTCTAGAAAAAGAGTCATTGAATAAGTTAATTAATGCGTGAGAAAAACTGTGATTGATTGTGCGAGGGAGCAAGTAGAGCGAGAAAGTAAGTAAGTAGAGTGAGTGAGCGATTCAGTAAGTACGTAAGAAATTGAGTAAATGATTAGTGATAAATAATTTTGATACCGAGCAAAGAAGGACCCAGTCCCGTGGCAAACATGTATCGCTCCGAGAAGGTAAGAATCTTCTCCGAAGGTAAAGAGTCCGTGAGGTGCCATTTGAATCCGTGGGCGACATAGCACCATGCGCACAGCACCGCCACCAACAGCTGCATCATGAACTAACTGTGTGTGATAAGTCACTGAATACTAGA